>Ga0209642_10000548_pt1 | contig 24248 bp, 28 predicted proteins | sample RifCSP19_2_FD_184025 | JGI IMG/M metagenome (GOLD analysis project Ga0209642, IMG submission 184025) | Soil microbial communities from Rifle, Colorado - Rifle CSP2_sed 19_2 (SPAdes) (version 2) | ecosystem: Environmental > Terrestrial > Deep subsurface > Rock core/Sediment | place: Rifle... | reverse complement strand
CAACAGCATAAATAGTCCTGAAGGTAATGTATTGAAATACATTAAATACCGTGTGATATTTATAAAGTGGATATAATAAGTGGTATAGCATATCAGTTATCAGTTATCAGTTATCAGTTATCAGTTTTTTATTTTTACTGATTACTGTTCACTGTTAACTGTTTTACTACCTCCTCCATTTTCATTCCCCTTGAACCCTTAACAAGGATGTTATCTCCAGCTCTTATTGTACTGTTGAGAATTTCAATAAGGCCGTTTTTATCTTTTGCAGCATAGATTTTATTGGCCGTCATGCCAGCAGCAGTTGCGCCTTTTATAAAATCTTTACTAAAATTACCGGTCACAAAAAGAAGATCTATACCGATATTTTGTACAAGGTTGCCTGCCTTGTTATGGGCAATCTGCGCTTTATCTCCAAGTTCAAGCATATCTGCCAGAACAGCGACCTTTCTACCCTTCATATTTGCAAGTGTCTTTAAGGATGCCTCCATAGAAAGGGGATTGGCATTGTAGGTATCATCAATAATTGTTATTCCTTTTTCCGTAGTAATCACTTCCATCCTGCCATGAACAGGCTCTGTAGAGTAGAGACCGTCGATTATCTCTTGTTTTGTTGCACCGAGGGGGAATGTAGCTGCTATAGCTGATGCGGCATTGGAAAGATTATGCATGCCCGCATATTTTAACTTTACAGGGATTTCTTCTCCCCTAGCTATGAATGTGGCAGATATGCCATATTCTGAGGCTGATGGCTGATGGCTGATGCCTGATGACTCTTTTAACATCACATCTGCCTTTGACTTTAGGCTAAAGGTGACCTTTTTTGCGCGGATAGTATTTTCCATCTTTGCAAGCCATGGGTCGTCAATGTTTATTACAGCAGTGCCATGGATATCCATATCTTGAAACAGTTCACCTTTTGCGGATGCCACACCCTCTATGCTTCCCAGTGTAGCTGTATGCGCCTCACCGATATTTGTGAGAACAGCTATATCTGGTTTACATATGTGGGCTAACTTTTTCATTTCTCCTTTTTCGCTTATTCCGAGTTCCAATACAGCAGCCTTATGGATGTTATTAAGGCGAAATAGGGTAAGGGGAAGCCCTATAAGATTGTTCAGGTTTCCTTCGGTTTTTATAATGCTGCGTGATGTCTTGAGTATAGCTGCTATCATTTCCTTTGTTGTTGTTTTGCCGCAGCTTCCGCTGACTGCTATCAATGGTACAGGGTGTATCTCTCTCCAATATCTTGCAAGATCGCCAAGCGCTGTGAGTGTATCTGCAACCTTGATTATCCTAAATTTTGGATTTTGCCCCGTATTAAATACGGGGTTGAATTCCAAAGAAACTATAGCAGCCACAGCACCTTTCTTAAATACATCATCAATGAATTTATGGCCGTCAAATCTTGTGCCTTTCAAGGCAAAGAAAAGCTCGCCGTGATTGATGGTTCTGGAATCAGTTGAGGCGCCGTTTATATGGGCATTCTCGCTGCCTGTGATTAAACGGCCGCCTACTGCATTCAAAACATCTTTTATTGCTATGGTTATCATTTTTATCCTGCCGCCTTTATGGCATCCCTTTGTTCCATTGCCCTTTTAATCTCTTCGCTATCATTAAAGTGAATCTTTGTACTGCCGATTATCTGATAATCCTCGTGTCCTTTACCTGCTACAAGGATTATATCCTGAGGAGCTGCCATGTTTATTGCAGCCTTGATTGCTTCATGTCGGTCGGGTATTACAGCGTAAGCAATTCGGAGTTCGGAGTTGGGAGTTTGGAGTTCCTGAAATTCGGCATCTGAAATCTTCCTAACCCCTGGCCTCTGGTCCCTGACCCCTGTATTTATACCTGTTTCAATTTCTTTTATAATTTCGAGAGGGTCTTCAGTTCTCGGATTATCAGATGTAATTATTGTGAAGTCACTAAGTCTTGTTGCAATCTCTCCCATAATAGGCCGCTTGCCCCTGTCCCTGTCGCCACCGCAGCCAAATACAGTAATCAGCCGTCCTTTAGTTAACGGCCTCAATGTATTGAGCACCCTCTCAAGGGCATCTCCCGTATGTGCATAATCAACAACTGCTTGAAAACCGAAGAAATTGTTTGAAAGAATTCTTTCAAGCCTTCCATTAACCCTTTTTAAATTGGCAATTCCATTTTCTATAATTTGTTTATCCAGCCCAAGACCGATACCAACACCAACCGCTGCCATTATGTTTTGAAGGTTATATTCACCTAGAAGCAGCGAAGAAATCTTTACAGAACCAATTGGGGTATTAAGCATGGCCTCTAAACCTTTTTCGGAAAACGAAACTTTAACAGGATGAATCTCCGTTTCCTGCTTAAGACTATAACCAAGAATCTTGAATCTTGAGTCTTGAGTCTTGAGTCTAACTCCCCACGGGTCATCTATATTAATAACGGAGAAGCCATTTTTTTCTTTGGCTATAAAATCTGTAAAGAGCCTTGTTTTGCTTTCAAAATACCCCTCCATTGTTTTATGGTAATCTAAATGGTCCTGGGTAAGATTGGTAAATATACCGCCAACAAATCTTGAGCCATCAACCCTTTTCTGTGCAAGGCTATGAGAAGAGACCTCCATGATACAATGGGTAACACCGTTGTCGACCATCTGTTTAAAAATATTTTGCAGGTCAGGCGCTTCAGGCGTTGTATGAGGTGCATTAACTATTTTATTGGCATAGCGGAAATTAATTGTGCCTACAACTCCGACATTAAAACCAGCAGCCTTTAATATAGATTCTACAAGATATGTTATGGTTGTCTTACCATTTGTCCCTGTTACGCCAAGAAGAGTCAATTTTTTGGAAGGCTCTCCGTAAAATGCAGCAGCCAGTATTGCCATTGCTTCCCTTACATCAGGAACAATTATTTGTGTAACCCCCCCTATCCCCCCCTTTAATAAAGGGGGGATAGGGGGGGTTACAGGTTCTTCTGCTAGAATAGCAGACATGCCATGTTTTATGGCATCAGGAATAAAGCGACTACCGTCAAGATGTTGCCCCTTGATGGCAGCAAAGAGAAAGTCTTTACTTACCATTCTGGAATCGTAGGTAATACCTTGTATTGGTATCTCCAGATTGCCCATAATTTGTTTGTTGGGCAGATATTTTATTAGCTCCGAAAGTTTCATTGCATCAAATCCAAATGTCAAAATCCAAATGTCAAATCAATGTCAAAGTAGAAAAAGATTGAGCTTACGCACCAAAATCCAAAATACTTGCTTTGATTTGAACTTTGGATTTGATTTGACATTTGAGCTTTAAAATTTGAATTTATTTTCATTTAAACCATACCTCTGCTGAAGCACCTTGAGCAATCCTTTCGCCAGCTGATGGCTTCTGATACACAGCCTTTCCGCTGCCCGATATCTTTACCTCAAGGGGAATTTCTCTCGTAAGTCTAAGGACAGACCGCACTGTCTTACCTCGTAAATCAGGCATGTGAGAAAAATCCTCTCTTTCTTCATCCAAAGAATCTTGCTCATTCTGAGCTATATACAATGATTGAGTAAATATATCGTTAGAGTATCCTGCTACACCTTTTACCTGGGTGTCCCAAGCTTGGGTCGTAGTGCCCAGGCCTTTAGGGAATATTTCAAGATATGCCAGACTCTGTGTGGCAATCTCCTTAAAAACGGGGGCAGCAATGGCGCCGCCATAGAACTCGCCGGCAGGTTCATCAATGAGCACGAAAATAGCAAGCTCCGGGTTATCCGCAGGAACAAACCCTATAAACGAGCTTACATATTTATCCGATGTGTAACCTCCAACGGCAAAATCAGGCTTTTGAGCAGTACCTGTTTTACCCGCGACCTCAAAGCCATCTATTGCCGCTTTTACGCCGGTGCCGTCATTTTTTGTTACCCCTTTCAGGATATTGGTAACTCTCTTTGCAGTTTCTTCAGATATGACCCTTCTTACAACAGAAGGGTGAAACTCCTCAAGCACATCACCTTTTTCATTCGTTATTTTTTTTATTACGTACGGTCTCATAAGATAGCCCTTATTTGCAATCGCGGAAAATGCAGACAAGATCTGTATCCCTGTTGTAGACAGACCCTGACCAAAAGATAAATTGCCAAGGGTTACCTTAGACCACTCTTTTAAACGAGGCACTGAACCGCTGGCCTCTCCGGGAAGGCCTGTGCCGGTTCTGGCCCCAAATCCAAAGTCCTTTATATACCTATATAATCTTTCCTTTCCCAGCCTTTCTCCTGCTTTGGCAGCCCCGATATTACTGGAATATTTAATCACTTGTGCAAGGTTTAGCCAGCCAAATTTCTTAACATCATGAAATGTCCTGTCAGCTACAACATAATTGCCATTTTCACAAAAGAAAAGGTCATCTGCCTTTGCGGCACCTTCTTCAAAAAGGGCGGCAAGGAGAAAGGCCTTAAAGGTTGAGCCAGGTTCGAATGCATCAGTAATCGCCCTGTTGCGCCAGATACTGGGGCTCTTATACTCAAAGAAAATATCAGGGTTAAAATGCGGTGCATTGGCCATTGCAAGGATTTCTCCGGTCCGTGGCGCCAACACTATAGCAAAACCGCCTTTTGCCTGACTGTTTGCAACAACCTTGAGCAGTTCCCTCTCAGTTATATACTGAATAGTCTTATCGATGGTAAGGACTATATCCGAGCCTTTGGATGCTTCCTGTCTTGAGCCGCCAAACAAAATCTCATTGCCAAGGGCATCTCTTTCTCCCATCATACGGGAAGATGCCCCTGCCATATATTCTTCATAACCTAATTCAATTCCCTCAAGACCTTTAGAGTCTATTCCAACAAAGCCAATGAGGTGACTGGCAATCTGTGGTTTGGGGTAAAATCTCTTCCCCTCCTTAACAAAACCTATTCCTTCTATATTTAATTTTCTAACCTTTTCAGCCTCCGCAAAGTCCAGTTGTCTTTTGACCCATACAAATGATTTCTTGTATTCAAATTTAGTCTCCAGCTCCCTTCTGTCAATAGAAAGGGCGCTCGCAAGAAGGCGCGCCGCTTTTTTAGTATCATCTATCTTTGCAGGTTCCGCATAAACTGAATCAACGTCCATGCTGACGGCAAGTTCTTTCATCCTCCTGTCATAGATGGTGCCCCTTAGGGGGATGATATTCGTTGTTTTCAAATGTTGATTGTCTGCTCTGGCCTTAAGTTTATCCCGTTCTAAAATCTGAAGTTCTACGGCCTTAACAAAGATTATTATAAATAGAGAAACAAAAAATAATAAAACAATAATAATACGAAATCTTAACCAGGAAATAGTCTTTTTTTTCATTTTACCATTATTATTTGTTCCCTTTTTGGATAGACAAGACCCAGCCTGTCTAAAGCAATAGTCTCTATCCTCTGGGGAGATTTTAGCGAAAGGGCTTCAAGCTTAAGCCGCTTATTATCAGCCATAAGCTCGGCCATCTCTCGATTTGTCTTTGCTATTTCGTAACCAAGGTTTACAACCATAAGCCTGCTCCAGAGATAAAAGAGTACAAAAAGCAGGGCTATGATAATTGCCGTAGCAGCTAGAAATAGAGAACCTCGGTTAGGGGACACACGGCTTAAATGCCGTACTCCACCCGCTTGCCGTACTGCAACTTTTGCAAACCATGTGTTATTTGTTGCCGCTTTGGACATCTACAACCTCTCAGCCGATCTGAGCTTTGCACTCCTTGCCCTGGGGTTTTTTGAAATCTCTTCTGGCGAAGGAGTAATTGGGTTTTTAGTTATAATCTTAAGTTTTGGGAGATTGCCGCAAACACATTTTGGAAAATCACTGGGGCATATGCAACCCCTCGCAAGCCTTCTAAAAGATTCTTTTACAATCCTATCTTCAAGCGAATGAAAAGATATAATGACCATCCTCCCTCCGGAGCAAAGCAGGTTTATACCGTCATCAATAGCCTTATGTAAATTGTTCAGTTCATCATTTACAGCAATCCTTATTGCCTGAAAGGTCCGTGTGGCAGGATGGATACCCCTTGGATGAAACTTCTTTGGTATGGCGGAAGATGCAAGGTCGGAAAGCTCTTTGGTAGTGACTATAGGTCCGTGCCGCCTCTTTTCAATAATGGCCCTTACAATCCTCTTTGCCCATCTCTCTTCCCCATACTTCCAAAAAATATCCTCCAGCTTTTCCTGAGAGAATTCATTGAGAATGTTATATGCTGTTTTTTCCTGTCGCTTATCCATCCTCATATCCAAGGGTACATCAAATCTAAAACTAAACCCCCTATCAGGCTTTTCAAAATGATAGGAAGAGACACCGAGGTCTAATAAAATTCCATCAACAGTTTTTATTTTTAAATCCTCCAGCACTTTTTTAATATTGGCAAAATTTTCTCTGACGAGAGTCAATTGCTCAGAATAATCCTTAAGTGCTTCTTTTGCTGCCGATAGTGCATCTTCATCCCAATCAATCCCGATAACCTTACCCGTTGGAGCGCTGGCGTCTAATATCAGACCGGTATGGCCGCCACCGCCAACTGTCCCATCCACATATATTTTGCCAGGTTTGCATCCGAGAAATTTTATAACCTCCTCCGGCATGACAGAGAGGTGTTTATACAGAGCGTCATAACTTCGCATACCTGCGTTGCTCCTCCACTCGTCGCTGCGGCGTATACTTAAAATACGCCTCACTCCTCGTTTTCGTCGCGCCTTGGTCTGCTTTGTTCTGACGCTCTGTATGCGCATTTATTTATGACGCTGTGTTTAATCATTGCAAATTCCAGAATGCAAATTACAAAATGCAAGATTAAGAAGATTCTTATTTTTCAATTTTAAATTTGCACTTTGCATTTTTCAATGGAGCGAAGCGACTACAGCCCCAAACCTGTGAGAATCTCTCTGGCTTCGTCAACATTCGTCTGTGCCCTTGCAAATACTATTTCCCATCTTGTTTTGGCCCAGATTTCAATCTGTTTGAGAGCTCCGGCGAGGACAATATCTTTTTCCAGTTTTGCACGTTCTCTAAGCCCAGGGGGTATGAGAATTCTTCCGAGCTTATCTATCTGACATTCTGCTGCGCCAGAGATGAAAAACCTTATAAAATTTGTTGTCTCTTTCTTTAGTATGGGAAGTTTACTTGCTTTATCTTCTATAATCTGCCATTCCTTAAAAGGGTACGCAACAAGACACCCATCATAATGGTTAGTGATAATAACTCTTTCATCGTATTTATCCGAGAGGATATCTCTGAATTTGGATGGAATACTAATTCTTCCCTTTGAGTCGATGGTATGTTCAAATATTCCTCTAAACACGGTTCAGCCCCTTTCTGAGAAAACTATCCCGTATATACCACTTCCATAAATACCTATTCCACTTTATTCCACTTTATTCCACTTAGCATAGACTATAGTCTTGCTCTTTATGTTTGTCAAGAGAAATTTAACCGCCATAGCTCGCCGTAAGCCCCGCCCACAGGGCAGGGCTTATTAACAAAGAAAATGGTTTATCCTTGACAGTTGAAATCTCCTTATGTTAGCTTTTTTAGGCCAATGTGCCGGAGTGGTGAAACTGGTAGACGCACGGGACTCAAAATCCCGCGAGGGCAACCTCATGTCGGTTCGATTCCGACCTCCGGCACCATACTAAGGATCGAAAAGCTAACAATCTTTTCTAGCAAATTATACAGGTAAAAATGTATTGACTTAAATTTTGATACATGCTATAAGCGGTATTCTTTTTAGGCAGGCATGGGAGAAGATAATAAGGGCTTCCTTAAGAGGATGGTATGGATGTCGTCTCTTGGCATATCCATGGTGCTTGCCACCTTTGTGGGGCTTTACATAGGTATTTATCTTGACGATAAATTTTCTACCAAACCGTGGCTTACGATAATATTTTTGATAATCGGGATAATAGCTGGTTTTAGGAATATCTACACCGTGATAAAGAAATATGGCTTTTAGAAGTATACCGCAGGTTAAGTTTAATATGCTCCACCCATTGCTGGTCAAGGTCGGAGCAACGAATGTAGTTGCCTCGGCAATAGCCGTTATCATAAGCGCAACAGTTGCTTCTGCTTTTGTAGTTCTGAGTATCCTTATGGGCAGCGTGATTGGCGCCATAAATCTTTCTTTATTGGCAAGAACTGTAAAAAGCGGTTTTTTATTCAAGCCTGACAATGCCCAACGGTTTATTATGAAAAGGTACTATATAAAGCTTATTGCGACCATGTTTATTGTAGGCATACTGGTTTCACAAAATCTCGCGCACCCTGTGGGGCTTATAATCGGTTTTACCATAATAATGATAACTACGCTGACATCTGCGATATATTTTTCAACAAAGGAGGCAGCCTGATATGCATCCGCAAATCATACTTCCCTTGTTCGGCTTGCCGCCTCATACAGGAGTAATGCTTTATATCATTTTATGTCTTGGTCTGTTCAGCTATTTTGTCTCAAAAAGATTAACTCTGGTTCCGAACAATACTGCTCAGAGCATTGTGGAGCTTTTGGTTGAAGGCATTAAAAATTTAGTGGAAGAGACAATGGGGCATCACGGCAAAAAATATTTTCCTTTTATTGCAACGCTGGGTTTGTATATCCTCATTTCGAACCTCATAGGTTTGATACCGGGTCTGGTGCCGCCCACAGCGAATCTCAACACTACGGCAGGATTGGCATTGGTTGTTTTTTTTGCAACACACATAATCGGCATCAAAGAGCATGGGCTGAAGTATCTCAAACGTTTTATGGGTCCAGTGTGGTGGCTTGCACCGCTTATGATACCCATTGAGGTCCTTGGCCATCTGTTCAGGCCTGTGTCATTATCTCTGCGTCTTTTCGGGAATATGATGGGACACGAATTGATTATAGGAATACTCCTGCTGTTGGCCCCGCTCTTTGTGCCTGTCCCCGTCCAGATGCTGGGTATCCTCGTGAGCTTTATCCAGGCGTTCATCTTCTCCCTGCTCGCAACGATGTATATCGGAGGAGCCATAGAAGAGGAGCATTAAAATTATAGACAGTAAACTGTGAACAGTGAACTGTAAAAAAACGAACAGTTAACAGTTTACAGTATTTAAAAAAGGAGGCAAGAATGAAAAAATTATTACTGACTGTCATCATAGCAGTTGCTCTTCTGGCAAGCTATGCTCCAGTTGCAATGGCCGCTGAAGAAGGGGCAAAACAATCCAGCGGCAATGTTCTATTCTTTTCAGTGGTTGCCATAGCTGCAGGATTTGGAATGGCCTTCGGCGCCATTGGAGCCGCTTTTGCCCAAGGGAATGCCGTCAGGGGTGCTATGGACGGTATAGCAAGGAATCCAGGGGCATCAGGAAAGATACTGACCACAATGCTGGTCGGACTGGCAATGATAGAGTCTCTGGCTATTTATGTCCTTGTTGTTGCATTGATTCTGCTCTATGCCAACCCGCTTATAAAGTATGTAGTAGGGTAATAGAGACGGGGATTAGGGATTAGATAACCCCTAATCCCCAACCTCTAACCCCTGTATTTTGCATTTTATGACACAACTTGTATTATCAAACGCTCTTCAATCATATTTGGCGCAGGCAAACAGGTTTCCTCTTCTGTCAGCAGGCGAGGAATTTGAGCTTGCTGTGTGCCTTAAAAAGCACAATGATCTAAATGCTGCCCATAAGCTCATAACCGCTAATCTGAGATTCGTTGTGAAGGTTGCAATGGAATACAGAAATTATGGGCTAAGAATGGCTGACCTTATCCAGGAGGGGAATATCGGCCTGATGAAGGCAGTTAAGAAGTTTGACCCATACAAAGGTTATCGTCTTATCACCTATGCAGTTTGGTGGATACGGTCTCATATTCAGGCTTTTATATTAAAAAATTGGAGCCTTGTAAATAAAGGAACTGCTGCCCTTAGAAAGAAACTCTTTTATCAACTGAACAGAGATAATGGCAATGAAGGTGGAAGGTTAGAGGATGGAGGATGGGGGATGGAGGCAGAAGCTTTTGCCTCAAACCTCTCGCCTCAAACCTCTAACACCGATACCGACTATCGCGATGTATCCTTGAATAATGAGATTGGAGATGAAGAAACCACATATCTGGACATACTTCCTGATGTATCACAGAATCAGGAAGATGCTATTGCAGTGGCTGAAGAGCAGGGGATTATAAAGGCTGAGGTGTCAAATGCCCTTCAGATGTTAAATGAAAAAGAGCGTTATGTCATTGAAAGCAGAATGATGGCAGAGCCTACCTTGACATTACAGGATATAGGAAACAAGCTTGGTGTATCAAGGGAAAGGGTTAGGCAGATAGAAGAACAGGCATTGAAAAAGCTGAGACAATTAAAAGGCCTTAAGGCATTGGCAAGTAATCTCTAAAAACTGTAGATAGTAAGTCATAAGTAGGCTATTTACCTTTCTTTATCCCATCAAATTGCAATAATTTTTCCTTTACACTACCCCCCAAATGATGTATTAAATATGTGCGTTAATAGGTATTTCCCGTCCCTAAAGTTGTAACTTGAGGAGAGAGCGGTATTTTGATTAACCAAAGGATGTAAGAAAGGGTTTATATAATCTTGGAAACAAAGATGCGCTTCACTGGCAGGCCAACATTTGCAATTATAGACAGGGTTGCTATCAGGTCAAATTTTTTACAAATAAAAAAAAATGTAGACAAGGGTGTAGATATCCTTGCAGTAGTCAAGGCCAATGCCTATGGTCATGGGGCTGTAGAGACTGCAAAAACCCTGGAGCAGTCAGGATGCAGATTTTTTGGTGTTGCTATATGCGAAGAGGGTGTTGAATTAAGAAAGGCAGGGATTAAGTCGTCAATCATTGTTTTAGGCGGGGTTTATCCGAATCAAACAAGAGAGATTATAAAATATAATCTTACGCCTGTAATATTTGATGGAGAGACTGCCCGCATATTAAATAATTTTTTAAAAAAAGCAGATAAGAAAATAAAGGTTCATATAAAGATAGATACAGGCATGGGCAGGTTGGGATTGCTTCCTGAAGAGATAGAACCATTTTTTAATAAGTTGAAAGGGCTTGCAAATCTTGAGGTAGAAGGCATCCTTTCTCATTTTGCAGAGGCAGATGAAGAGGATAAGGGTTTTTCAAAAAAGCAGTTAGCCATTTTTCTGAAGGCGATAAAGGTTATTCAGAGATTGGGATTTAAGCCGCGGTTTCAGCATATTGCAAACAGCGCTGCCCTTTTAGAGTATAATCCGTCTCACTTTAATATGGTGAGGCCAGGCATAATGCTTTACGGTGCATATCCAGCCCTACGGATGAAGGAACAAATAAGACTTAAGCCGGTTATGAGATTAGTTACAAATATTGTCCAGCTCAAGGATATGCCAAAGGGTTTTTCCGTAAGCTATGGAAGAAAATATGTTGCTAAGAAAAGGAGTATTATAGCTGCAATACCAATAGGCTATGGAGACGGCTATCCGCGCAGTCTCTCTGGCAAAGGAGAGGTTCTGGTGCGGGGTAAAAGGGTAAGGGTGGCCGGCACGATTTGCATGGATATTACCATGTTAGATGTTACCCACATAAAGGGCGTAAGCGTTGGAGACGAGGCAGTAATCATAGGAAAGCAGGGAAATGATGAGATAAAAGTTGATGAGCTTGCAGAAAAGGCAGGTACGATTCCTTACGAGATACTCTGCGGTATCACAAGCAGGATTCCGAGGGTTTACCCTGTTAGAAATTTTTAAAAGATTTCTAACGAGGCAAATGAGTATAACCGCCATAGCTCGCCGTAAGCCCCGCCCTGTGGGCGGGGCTTACGGACTCTCCACCATAAAATTATAAGTTTGCAAGATTTCTAACGGGGTTTATGTATGAGAGAGCTTTTTGAAAATATAGGCAAATGGGCAGGAAGGGTAGTAAGCGCTGCCGGCGGAATGGCCCTTATGTTGTTTCAGGCTATATTATGGTTGTTTGTTCCTCCTTTAAAATTAAGAAATACATTTAGGCAGATGGAATTTGTTGGTGTAAAGAGTTTGTTTGTGGTTATACTTACAGGCGCATTTACCGGAGCTGTTCTGGCGCTCCAGAGCTATAATGCCTTAAAGAGGTTTGGAGCAGAAAGCCTTGTTGGTCCCACCGTGGCTCTCAGTATGGCAAGGGAGTTGGGCCCTGTGCTCACAGGTCTTATGGTAACAGGCAGGGCAGGCTCTGCAATGGCTACGGAGCTTGGTACCATGAGGGTTACGGAACAGATAGATGCCCTTTATACCATGGCGGTAAACCCTGTGAAATATCTCGTATCTCCCAGAATCTTATCAGGGGTGCTTATGATGCCTGTGCTTGCCATTATCACCGATTTTGTCGGCGTGCTTGGAGGTTATTTTGTGGCTGTGAAGATGCTTGGTGTAAATTCAGGCGTCTATATAGGAAGGACTGTAGATTTTGTAAAACCTCAGGATATATTTGACGGCCTTATCAAGGCATCTGTCTTTGGCCTCATTTTATCTTTAGTTGCCTGTTATCATGGTTTTAATACCGCGGGCGGCGCAGCAGGCGTGGGGGAAGCAGCTACAAAATCTGTTGTGCTTGGAAGTGTGTTGATATTAGTTGCCGATTACTTCCTGACATCGGTGATGTTTTGAAACTACAGGCGAGAGGCTATAGGCAATGGGTGATGGAAAAGTTTTATAGCCCATCGCCCATAGCCTATTGTCTGTAATTATATGATAAAAATAATTGACCTTAAAAAATATTTTAATAGCAAAAAAGTTCTTGACGGAGTTAATCTTGAAATAGAGAAAGGCAAGATAACGGTTATCATCGGCAGAAGCGGCGAGGGAAAGAGCGTTTTGATAAAGCATATAATTGGCCTTTTGAAGCCAGACTTCGGAGAGATATTCTTGGATGGACAGGATATTACCAAAATGACTGAAAGAGAATTGAACGAGGTACATCGAAGATTTGGTATGCTCTTTCAGGGTGCGGCACTATTTGATTCCATGACAGTTGGGGAAAATGTGGCTTTCCCCTTAAGGGAGCATACAGAGATGCCGGAGAATGACCTCAAAAATATCATAATAGAAAAGTTGAGAAAGGTTGGACTGAAAAATGTTGAGAATATGATGCCTGCGGATTTAAGCGGCGGCATGAAAAAGAGGGTCGGCCTTGCCAGGGCGATTGCAATGGACCCTGAGATAGTGCTTTTTGATGAGCCTACAACAGGTCTGGATCCGGTTATGTCTGATAATATTGCAACCCTTATTCTTGATACACAGAGGGATTTGAAAACAACCTATATTGTCATAACCCATGATATACCGTTAACCTATAAGATAGCTGATAAGATTGCCATGCTGCATGAAGGAAGGATTGTGGAGCAGGGCGATGTGGATTATATGAAAAGCAGCCCAAATCCGATATTAAGACAGTTTTTAGAAGGCAGGTCAGAAGGCCCTATAAAGGTGCTCTAATATGCTGAAACTTTCTCCAGAGGCAAAGGTAGGTATTTTCGTTCTTATAGGGATAATATTGCTTGTCTATATGTCTCTGCGGGTCGGCGGCATACAGTTTGGCAGGCAGGAGGGTTATGAGATATTCATAAAATTTGATTCTGTGGCAGGCCTTGACAAAGACGCATCTGTCCGGGTGGCCGGCGTGGAGGTGGGAAGGGTGCAGGGAATTACCTTACAGAATAATAAGGCAAAGGTAGTATTAAGAATAAGCGCAGATGTAAAAATAGGAAGGGATTTTACCGCAGTGCTGAAGACGAAGGGCCTTTTGGGTGAACGGTATGTTGAACTTGTCCCTGGTTCTCCCAATGCCCCATCAATAGAGCCAGGCGGAGAGCTGACCAGGATAACCACATATACAGACATGGATAAGCTTATAACTATCCTAAATGATGTTGCCGTTGATATTAAGAAAGTAAGCGGATCCCTTGCAAATGTGCTGGGGGGCACGGAAGGCGAGGCAAGTCTCAAAAATATCGTGACTAATATAGAAGATATTACCGAAAGGCTCGATAATATTGTAAAGACCAATGACGAGAAATTTGGAACGATAATGACAAATTTCGAGGCCTTTTCTGTGCTTCTCAAAGAGAAGGGGCCTGAGATAACCGACGGCCTGCAGGCTGTATCAGATAATCTCAATGAAGTAATTGCAGAAAACAGGGATACGCTTAAAGATGGTTTCGGCAATCTTAAGGCAGCGACAGCCAAACTTGGCGATACTATGGATACTATCAATAAGCTTGCCAAAAATGTTGAGCCTAAGATAGATGAATCAGTGAATGGCATAAACAGTATTGTAAAAAAGATAGATAAGGGAGAGGGGACCCTTGGTAAACTTGTAAACGACACAACAGTCCATGACAATTTTAATAAGACCTTGACAGGCATAAACAGCTACCTCGGCAAGGTCGAGTCGTTTAAGACATTTATCGGCTACAGGGGCGAATATCTTTTTGATGCAAGTGATACAAAGAGTTATCTCTCTCTTACGCTTCAGCCAAAGGCAGACAAGTATTATCTTTTGGAGATAATAGATGACCCAAGGGGCAAGAAGACGACTACGACTACTGACACAGCTGTAGCAGGAACTACGACAACAACAAAAGAGGTAAAAACATCGGATAGCCTTAAATTCAGCGTGCAGGTGGCAAAACGGTTTAAGGATTTAGCTCTCCGTGGAGGCATTATAGAATCAACGGGCGGCGTGGGAATGGATTACTATATGTTTAAAGACCGCCTCAGATTTACCTTTGAGGCCTTTGATTTTGACAAAAAGAGGAATCCGCATTTAAAGGCAGGATTGAGATTCAGCCTCAACAAATACTTTTTTATTACAGGCGGTTATGATGATTTTGTGAGCAAGCTGAAACTTGCCTCCCCTTATCTCGGCATCGGCTTCCACTTTGAGGATGAAGATATAAAATATCTCCTGAGCAGCGCATCCTCAGCCATACCGAAACAGTAAAGGAGGCAAAGGCCGCAACTTGAAATACAGGCTTGGCATTGCCTTTGATATAGGCACAACAACGATAGTAGGTTCTTTAGTAGACCTGAATACAGGCAAAGAGATTGGCGTTGAGTCGCTGCCGAATCCGCAGGCAAGATTTGGAAAGGACATACTTTCAAGGGTCAATTGGATAATTGAGGATGCCGCAAAATTAACAGCCCTTCAGCAGGATGCGGTAACAGCGTGCGGCAATATTATCAAATCTATCATAAAGCAGACACCTCGTCTCTTACCGGATGATATAAAAATAGTTGTGGCTGTTGGCAATTCTGTTATGGAGCATATCCTCCTCGGCGTATCTCCAGTTGCTTTGGCCAGGGTGCCTTATCGACCCGCTTTCAAGGATGCCAAAGAGCTATCAGCAAAGGATAGTGGTTTTCCCGAACTGCCGTGCGCAGAACTTTATACATTCCCTCTTATAGGCGGTTTTATAGGGGGGGACACTGTGGCTGTTATCTTAGCTGCCAATATCCATAAAGCAAAGGATACTTCTTTAGCAATTGATATTGGTACAAATAGCGAGATTGTATTATGTTCCAACAACAAACTTTACTCCGCATCCGCTGCCGCAGGCCCGGCATTTGAGGGCGGTTCAGTAAAATGCGGAATGATAGCAAAAGACGGTGCGATTCAGGGCATAAAGATTGAGAATGACAGGTTAATATTAGATGTTATTGGAAATGTAAATCCAGAAGGTATCTGCGGCTCAGGCATAATAGATATAATTGCGAAATTATTAAATGCCGGCGTCATTGACCCAACAGGCAGGATAAAAAATAGGAATGAAGTGGAAGGCAATATTGCGAACAGGATAAAAGAGTCAGAGAGTCAGAGAGTCAGAGAGTCAGAAGATGGCAATGAATTTGTGTTGTATAAAGCCGCAAAGAAAGAGATAACCATTACGCAAAATGATGTCCGTGAATTACAGCTTGCAAAGGCTGCAATTCAGGCAGGCATAAGGCTTCTTTTAAAAAAGGCTCAAATAGGCGCTGATAAGATTGATAAGGTATTTATAGCAGGCGCATTCGGCAGCAACATAAAAAGAGAAAGTCTTATGCGAATAGGCGTGCTTGAAAAAGAATGGATAGATAAAGTTGTGTTTGTCGGCGACGCAGCCCTTGACGGCGCAAAGCTTGCGCTTTGCTCAGAAAAAAAGAGAAAAGAAGCAGAGGATATTGCCGGAGAGACCAAGCATGTATCGTTATCAGGCAGCCGGCACTTTCAAAAAGAATTTATGAAGGGGATGGAATTCCCAGGTTAAATAAAAGTGTCAAAGAGTCATAGTGTCAGAGTATCAGAGTAAAAACTTTGACTCTATGATTCTCTGACTCTTTGAATCTGAGTCTGTTCAGGAGGTTAGATAAGGGTGAGAAAGATTCGCAGGGCGATAGTCAGCGTTACGGACAAAAACGGGGTTGAGGCATTTGCAAAAGACCTATCGAGTCTCGGTGTAGAAATCATATCCACAGGAGGAACGGCTGAGATTCTTAAGAAAGCGGGCATACCTGTTATCGGCATATCCAACTATACCGGTTTCCCAGAAATGCTGGACGGCAGGCTCAAAACGCTTCATCCAAAGATTCACGGCGGCATACTCGGGCAAAGGGAGAAGACAGAGCATGCAAAGCAAATGGAGGAACATGGCATCCTGCCGATAGATATGGTGGTTGTAAACCTCTATGCCTTTGAAGATACGATTGCAAAAGGCTGCTCCCTTGAAGAGGCGATTGAGAATATAGACATAGGCGGGCCGACAATGATAAGGGCTGCCGCAAAGAATCACAAGGATGTAACCGTGGTGGTAGACCCTTCAGACTATCAAAATATTCTTGATGAGATTAAAAAGAGCGGCGGCAGTCTGTCTCCTCAAACCAGATTTGAGCTTGCCAAAAAGGTATTCCAACTCACTGCGCGATACGATGCGACAATATCCAATTATCTCGGCAGGATAGAAGATGGCGCTGTGAAGAAAGATTTTTCCGACACCTTCACCATGCAGGTTGAAAAGGTTCAGGATTTGAGATATGGAGAAAACCCTCATCAGCAGGCTGCATTTTACAGGGAGAAAAGCCATGACAGAAAAGAGCCTTGCATAGCAAATGCAAAGCAACTGCACGGCAAAGGGCTTTCGTTTAATAATATTTTAGATTTGAATGCAGCAATTGAACTTGCAAAGGAATTTCATGAGCCGAGCTGTGTAATAATAAAGCACAACAACCCCTGCGGCGTTGCCATGTCAAAGAAAGGTCTTTTGGATGCCTATCAAAAGGCCCTGTCATGCGATAAGGTGTCTGCATTCGGCGGCATTATTGCCTTCAACAGAAAGGTTAATGCAGAGGCTGCAAAAGAGATGAGCCATCTCTTTCTTGAAGCGATTGCAGCGCCGGGATTTGATGCGGATGCGCTCAAGATATTAAAGGATAAGAAAAACTTAAGGCTTCTTGAAATACCGGAATTTAAAGCCCATACTGTAGGGTGGGCATTGCCCACCGAATATGATTTAAAGAAGGTCAACGGCGGCCTGCTTGTCCAGACATCGGATATCGAGTGTGCCCAAGACTTGAAAACCGCAACAAAGCTGGAGCCTACAGATGCACAGCTTGAGGATTTGCTTTTTGCATGGAATGTAGGCAAGCATGTAAAGAGTAATGCCATTATCTTTGCAAAAAATACCCAGACCATCGGCATTGGCGCTGGGCAGATGTCGAGGATTGATTCAACAAGATTGGGAATTATGAAGGCGAAAGATGCAGGCCTGGAGGTAAAAGGCAGCGTCATGGCGTCAGACGCATTTTTTCCGTTCAGAGATAATGTTGATAAGGCGGCAGAGGCAGGCGTTGCCGCCATTATCCAGCCCGGCGGCTCTGTAAAAGACGAAGAGGTAATCAAGGCTGCGGATGAACACAAGATTGCAATGGTATTTACGGGCATAAGGCATTTCAGGCATTGAAATAAAGGTTGAGGTTAAGGCTGAGGTTGAGAAATAGTTATTCTTAACCTTGACCTCAACCTTCACCTTATTCTTTGGCTTAAATCTTGCATTTGTGTCCGGAAAGCAGAGGTTAAAATATCACTATGAAAAAATACTTCGTATTAGACACCAATGTTCTTCTTCACGATGTCAACTCTCTTTTTGCCTTTGGGGATAATGACATTGTAATTCCTATGGTTGCCATTGAGGAGCTTGACAGGTTTAAAAAAGACCTGAACGAGATAGGCCGCAATGCAAGACAGGTTTCCAGGCTGCTTGACAAGCTGAGGTCTCAGGGGCCGCTCTATAAAGGGATAAATCTTGAAAGCGGAGGAACGCTCAGGGTCTTCATTCCATCAAGCAAGGGCAATCATCTTCCGTCAGAATTGATATTTAATAAGGCTGACAATCAAATCCTCTCTGTTGCAATGGAACTTAAAGAAAAGGGAGATAAGCCGGTCTGTCTGGTAACAAAAGACACAAACCTGAGGATAAAGGCGGATTCCCTGGGGTTGACTGCCAAAGATTATGAATCGGATAAGGTAGAGATAAGCGAGTTATATCAAGGCTTCAGGACATTCCAGGTTTCAAAGGATATTATAGATAGCTATTATGCCGATGCAAGTTTGAAACCTCCTGCAAACAATTTGCATCCGCATGAAGGGGTCATCCTCGTTGAAGAGGGGAATCCGAAACATACCGCATTGGCCAGATTTGACAAGGACAAGGGGCTCCTTGTGCCGCTTAATATTCCAAAGGATGGAGTCTGGGGAATTCATCCTAAGAATGTAGAGCAGAGATTCGCCATGAGCCTTCTTCTTGACGACTCTGTCAAACTTGTTTCTCTGGCCGGCAAGGCCGGCACCGGAAAAACCCTGCTTGCCATTGCCGCCGGCCTAAAAAAGACTGCTGATGAAGAGGTCTTTATCAGGCTGCTTGTTTCACGCCCCATATTCCCGCTGGGAAAAGACATAGGGTATCTGCCGGGAGAGATAGAGGAAAAACTTACCCCGTGGATGCAGCCTATTTTTGACAATCTGGAGCTGATCTTTGGCGTTGAAAGAAAGCATAAGGGAAAGCAACACGGCTATAGAGAGCTTATGACCCAAGGAATTTTACAGATTGAGCCGTTGACTTACATCAGAGGCAGGAGCATTCCAAATCAGTATATGATTGTTGATGAGGCGCAGAACCTTACGCCGCATGAAATAAAAACAATCATCACCAGGGCAGGGGATAATACCAAGATTGTCCTGACCGGAGACCCTTATCAGATTGACAATCCCTACATAGACTCATCCAGCAACGGCTTATCCTATGTGGCAGAGCGGCTCAAGAATGAAACAATTGCAGGGCATATAACCCTTTTGAAAGGCGAACGTTCCGACCTGGCGGAGACTGCGGCGAATCTGCTGTGACCGGCATTAAAACAGGGAAGCGCCATTTATCCATGGACCATCCTTGCAGAATTTTTACTTGCGATATACTTCGCGTCTGTGCCTGATTTTCATCACCTTTACCAATTTCGCCTTCTCGGCTATTTCATAAATAACCCTATAATCTCCAACCCGTATACGCCAATCACTTTCTGAACTGGTGATCTTACGGCAGCCCGAAGGTCTTGGGTTATTGCTCAAGGCTTTGATATGCGGGATGATGCGGCGGTAATCTTCTGCGGAAAGTCTTTTCAGGTCACGCTCGGCAGACCTCTCAAGATAAACCTCATACACCAGGGTTATACTCCTTCAGGAAATCGTCCAGTTTTCTGAACTTGAGAGGCTTTTTTCTCATATCTTCAAGCGTCCTTAAATCCTCCATATCTTCAAGTTGCTTTAACATTTCCTTATAGGTATCTATATCTAAAATAACTGCCGCTGGCCTCCCATTTTTTAGAACAATTTCAGGATTCTTTTTCTTGGTTGCAGCCTTCATAGCCATTTACCCCCTTTTTCTATCTACAAACTCTCTTTGCTTTAATATTAAGATACAGCGATAAAGTATGAATTGTCAATTCTTTTCACCGCGCCACAGCCCGCATGATTTTAACAGCCAGACGCAGTTTTTCCTCACCAGATTCTTTCAAAAGCCTGTTCATAGCCTCCCGTAGTTCCTTTATACTTGCCTCATGGCCAAAATCAAATATCTCCCACATCTCAACTCCTAATGCATCAACGAATTTGATAAGCATATTGAGGGTGGGGTTTGCCCTTCCTCGTTCAATATTGCTTAAATAGACTGTATTTATATCCATTTTTCTGCAAGTGATTCTTGAGTCAACTCTTTTGCTTCCCTTATACTCTTTATTCTGGCGCCGATAAGTTTTTTTACAGCCTCCATCCTATACCTCCTCGTGATTGTAATAATGCCTCTTCACGGCGAGGAGGTGTATATCTCAATGAACTAAATTTTCTTGACATTATTAGTCTGTTGAGATAAGCATAAGCCTATTGAATTAATATCTAACTCTTTACTATATCCGACAGACTAATTTATGGGAGAAACAACGGTGGAGAAATGAATAGAGGTTGTAATTTCTATCAGTTCTTAAGATAGGGAGGGTCATTATGATAAAACAAATTCGTTTATCTTTGCTAACGGCAGTATTGTCTTTATTTTTAGCAGGATTTGCTTTTGCCCAAGAGGATTCCATTAAGCCGTTTGGAGGTATTGAATGGGAAGATGGTTTGTTGGAGGAGCAAAGGGAGGAGCAAAGGGGACAGATTTATTTAAGCATTGCTTCAAAATCTTTGGGTCTTATAATTTTTGTATTATGGAATGAACCTAATACAAGAATGTCTTCATCTCCTGTAATAAGATAATCGGCTTTTCCTTCCAATCCCTGCAAACATCAACCTTTTCACATGGCAAAACTACTATTGCATAGCTGTCAAGAAGCGAAAAGAGTTCTTTGATTCTTTTGGCGGTAAAAATGGTTTTAAATTTGGGACGGCCTGAAACTTCACTTAGTTCTTTAAGCATCTCATCTGATACAACAACCTTTATCTCTTTCAAAATGAGTTTCTTATCTATATCCTGCAAAAGGCTTCCAAGCAAATAACTGATCCATATATTCGTATCAATTACGATTTTCATATCGCCTTTGCCTGACAGATTCTACCTCTCCGGTAATCTCCTCTATTGTTATAGGATATTTTCGGGCAGACTCCCTGAACTCTTTCAGAAGACTTTTAAACCTCGCTGCAAAGAGTTCTTTTTCCAGCATTGTCAACACCTCTATCTTTTTTGCCAATGGCAAACTTTTAACTGCTTTTTTAATTTCATTTAAACCTGAAACTGATGTTTTTAGCATAATAACACCTCCTTCAAATATGGCAGTAATATTAAATATTGCCGTATATATTACCTTTTGATTTAATGCTAACAAAATCACCGGAGAGAGTAAAGTTTTTTGAGAGCAGAACTGCATGGCAAGATAACGGCAGATATGAAGATATTAGTGTCAAATACTACCACGACTTCGGCTTATGTAAAGTCATCCTAACCTTTTGCCTTTCTTTCCAGATAAGCATATGCGCTGTGGTTGTGTATGCTCTCCCAGTTTTCAGCCTCTATGCTGAACCATGTGACGGCCTTTATCTTGTTCAGCCTTGATGCAATCTCTCGGACAACATCTTCCACAAATCGTGGATTGTCATAAGCATGTTCCGTAACAAATTTTTCATCCGGTCTTTTTAAAAGTGAATATACAGGGCTTGATGCAGAATTTTCCACTGCTTTTATTATATCCTCTATCCAGACAAAACCGTGAAACCTCAGCGCAACCTTTACCGTCCCGCGCTGGTTATGCGCGCCCCGTCTGCTGATTTCTTTGGAGCAAGGGCAGAGTGTTGTAACAGGCACACTCACTTCAAGGATAAAGTCTTTTTTTGCGCTGAGCGACCCTGCAAACCTGCATTTATATTCCATCAAGCCCTTTGCCTTTGAAACAGGCGCCGCCTTTTCAATAAAATAAGGGAATTCCACCTCCATGTGGGCAGTCTCAGCATTGAACCTTGCCTTCATCTTTGCCAGAATCTCCGGAAAGTTTTGGACAGTAATTTCTCCGCGATGTTCATTCAATATCTCCACAAACCTGCTCATGTGCGTGCCTTTAAAATGGTGAGGCAGGGCCACATACATATTCACAGAGCCGATGGTATGCTGAAACTTATTCTTCTTATCCAGCACCACTATGGGGTAACGTATATCCTTTACGCCAACCTTGTCTATGGCTATCTGCCTGTGGTCTGGCTGGCTTTGTATGTCTTTTATATTTTTCATTTTTTACTTTTTGTAGTTTGCCGATTTATCGGCGGATTCTAAGTGCACCCAATAAATTGGGCAACTACAAATATGTCTATTCATAATAAGTTGCAGCAGCGTTATCCGACTCCCACACCTTAACCTTAGCTACTTTTATATTTTTATCTTTAATTGCCTTCTTAAATTGCTTGAATATATATCTTGCCAGATTTTCCGATGATGGATTCTCCTTGTCAAAGGGTGGGATTTCATTCAGATACTTGTGGTCAAGATTTCCCAAAACATCTTTCAATATCCTCTTTAAAACCTTAAAATCCACTGCCAGCCCAATTTTATTGAGCCCCCTGTTTGCAACCGTCACCTCCACCTTCCAGTTGTGGCCGTGCAGATTTTCACATTCTCCTTCATAACCTCTCAGGTTATGGGCTGCCGCAAAATCAGATATTATGGTGAGTTCGTACATAAACAGCTCCTGTCATTTTCTGTTTTTCTTAGACTCAATGATAATTATAAGAGAATTTAACGGAATGAAAAAAATCACGAGCCGCTATATCTCTTTCTCTTTTAAACAGATATCACAGATATCCTCTGTGGTTTTTTTAGTAAAAACTCTTCCGCAATTGCTGCAACAAATTCTGTCAAACCACACAAGATTTGTTTTCTTTTCTTCAATTACATCATCAAGGAGCGTCTCTTTTACCTTCAGTGTTAATGCCCTTTGTGCACACACATCAACGCACATATTACATGCAGTACAAGCTGCTGTGGTGAAAACTATGCCCTGCCCCTTTTCCGTAGACTCTGAAATAAGGGCGTAGGTTGGACAAAACAGACAACAGAGTTGGCACATATCGCATCCATCTCTTATTGTTATACCTGGAAATATACTGGTATTTAGAACCACACCTTTTTTAGAAACGTTCTTTTCTTGATCTCTCCGTAAAGATAAGCTCGCTCCTTTCAATATTTCTAATAATTCCTCTCTTTCTTTTGGCAGAGCCTTTGTAAGCCTCTCCTTGCCGTCAATCTTTAAGGGAGGCTCTTTCTTTACGATGCCTGCAACGCCCTTTTTAATCTCCTTCTTGAACATAGAAAATATTTGTCTGCGTGAGATATCTGGCTCGCCCTTATAATCCTTGAGTCTTTCGCCTTCATAGGTAAGGTTGTTTATTGAAATGCCATCTGTAATAATTGATACCTTTTGTTTAAGCCCAAGGTTTTTCAAAAGCTCTTGAGTCTTGGAAATTGTATTCTTGGCAATCTTGTCTCCACGCTTTGACTCACAAATCTCGCATATTCCGGCATCCCTTATAGTAATCTCATCCGAACCAAGTGAAATAAGTTTTAAAACAAGGCTCGGCATAATGTGGGCAAGGCATGGAAGCCGTAAAGATTTGTGTGAAGAACATTCAAATGGCACCTTGGAACACTCAATGGTAATGTTTTTATCTTTGGAAACAAATTGCTGTGCCTGCTCAATAAAGGTGTGAGAATCAAAATTGGTCATGTCAAAGGCCCCTGTTGGGCAGAGGTTGAAACATATACCGCATCCTGTGCATTGATCATCTATAACACCGATGTGGGCTTGTTTTATTTCTATAGCCATTGCAGGGCAGTTATCTACACATAGTTTACAGCCAGATTTAGGATAACGTAGAGGAAGGCATTGGGTTGGATTTATCTTTAAAGGGGCTTTGCCCCAGACAACCATGAGTTTTGTAATGTTGTTGAGATTTAACATCGCTTAATCCTCTATAAACGATTTGATAAACGATTTGAGAGGCATTTTTTATATTCTATGATAATATAAGGCTGCTTAATAAATTAGAAAAGCTTTATCTTCAGACAGGTGAAGGTTTGACAAATATTTATGTTACAAAAAAGTGTGCTGAAAGACTTTTATCCGGGTACTTATGGACTTTTAATAACGAGATAAAATCGATTGATGGCTCTTAAAACCTTTAAATCAATGGAATAGCTAAACTTCCTTTTTTTCCACCGATAATAAGCAATAGCACCCAATAGGTCTATTAGAATGCCAGGGATATTAAGGCGATATA
>Ga0209642_10000547_pt1 | contig 24256 bp, 24 predicted proteins | sample RifCSP19_2_FD_184025 | JGI IMG/M metagenome (GOLD analysis project Ga0209642, IMG submission 184025) | Soil microbial communities from Rifle, Colorado - Rifle CSP2_sed 19_2 (SPAdes) (version 2) | ecosystem: Environmental > Terrestrial > Deep subsurface > Rock core/Sediment | place: Rifle... | reverse complement strand
TTGATCCCCACGGCGGCCAAGGCCTTCCTCGAGGGACGCTCTCCACGACTCGCCTCCCCTTCCGGCACACGGGATTTCATATACGTCGACGACGTGATGGATGCGTGCCTCCTCGCCGCCACCGTCCCCTCCGCGGCCGGCGAGATCATCAATGTCGGTTCCGGCCGGCAGGAGACTGCGGGCAAGGTGGTGGACGTCCTCTCCCGCCTGATTCCCGGCGCACCTCCCCCCTCCTGGGGCGCCGTCTCCCCGCGTCCCGGCCCGTCCCTCTGGGGCGCCGACATCGGGAAGGCACGGCGGATTCTCGGTTGGGAGCCGAAGGTGCCGCTGGAAGAGGGTCTGCGGCGGACGGTAGAATGGATGCGGAATGAAACTCTCTGACTACGTCGTGGGGTTCCTCGCCGGGCAAGGCGTCCGCCACGTCTTCGAGGTGATCGGCGGGGCGATCGCCCACCTGCTGGACTCCACCTACGGCCGCGCGGACATCCGTTGCGTCAGCGTGCGCCACGAGCAGGCGGCTGCCTTCGCCGCCGAGGGGGTTGCACGCTACTCCGGAAACCTCGGTGTGGCGATGGCGACCAGCGGCCCGGGGGCGACAAACCTCGTCACAGGGATCGGCAGCGCCTTCTTCGACTCCGCCCCCTGCCTCTACATCACGGGGCAAGTGAACACGTACGAGTACAAGTACGACCGACCGGTCCGGCAGATCGGCTTCCAGGAGACCGACATCGTCTCCATCGTCCGGCCGATCGTCAAATACGCCGCCTTCGTGGACGACCCTCTCCGTATCCGGTACGAGCTGGAGAAGGCCGCTCACGTCGCCCGCTCGGGCCGCCCCGGGCCGGTTCTGCTGGACATCCCGATGAACGTTCAACGGGCCGAGGTCGACCCGGACGCGCTGACCCCCTTTCTCGGCTCCCCGGAACACCGGGAAGGGGCGGAGAATCCCGATCCGCCCCCGGAAGACGTCGAAGAGACCGCGCGCCAACTGCTCGCGGCGGAACGCCCCGTCATCCTCGCGGGAGGCGGCGTGCGGCTGTCCGGGGGTACCGGGGAGCTGGCCAGGGTCGCGGATCGCAGCGGCGCATCGGTGGCGGTGACGCTGATGGGGCTGGACGCGATCCCGCACGGCCACCCGTCGTTCTGCGGGATGGTCGGAGCGTACGGAAACCGTTTCAGCAACCTCGCGGTCGCCAACGCCGACTTCCTGCTGATCGTGGGTACGCGTCTCGACACCCGGATCACGGGCACGCGCCCCGCCTCCTTCGCCCGGGGCGCCCGCATCGTCCACGTGGACGTGGACCCCAACGAGCTGGGGCAGAAGATCCGGACCGCCCGTTGCGTCCGGGCGGACGCGAAGGCGTTCCTCTCCGCCCTCGCCGACGCTCTCCCTGGCCCCGCGAAAGAGCGGGGTGCCTGGAAACACCGGATCGACCGGTGGCGGATGAAATACCCGACCACTCCCCCCTCCCCTGCCGCCGGTTCCCTCGACCCGAACCGGTTCGTACAAATTCTCTCCGAGGGGGCGTCCGAATCCGCCGTCGTATCCGTGGACGTCGGACAGCATCAGATGTGGGTCGCCCAGTCGTTCTCCCTGAAGGGGACGCAACGGACGCTGATCTCCGGAGGGATGGGCTCGATGGGGTTCGCGCTCCCGGCGGCCGTCGGGGCCTGTCTGGCCTCCGGCGGAGCGGAAACGATCGTGGTCGCGGGGGACGGGGGCTTCCAGATGAACATTCAGGAGCTGCAGACGGTCGTACACCACGGGCTCCCCCTCATGGTGGTGATGAACAACCGGTCCCTCGGGATGGTTCGCCAGTTTCAGGAAACCTATTTCGACGGGCGGCTCCAGTCCACCGTGATCGGGTACAGCGCCCCCGACTTCGTCCGGATCGCGAAGGCGTACGGGATCCCAGCGGCGAAGGTTCGCACGGAGCGCGGTACCCGGGCGGCGGCGAAGCGGATGTTCGAGGCGAAGGGCCCCTTCCTGCTCGAGGTCGAGCTGGGTCAGCAGACCCAGGTCAATCCGAAGCTGCTGGTCAACCGCCCGATCGAGGACATGTTCCCCTTCCTTCCCCGGGAGGAGCTGCGGGAGGAGATGATCGTGCCTCCTCTGGAGGAAGAATGAGAATTGACGCCAAGCGGCGGGCCGCCATCCTGTCGCTGGTCCGTCGCCAGGGAACTCTTTCGATCAATGATCGCTTCACGCCCGGGGGAAGCACGATCTCCTACGGGGGACGGGTCTACGACGAGAAGGAGCTGCTGTATCTGATCGACGCCTCCCTTGAGTTCTGGCTGACGGCCGGCCGGTACGCCCGGGAATTCGAGGAGCGGATGGCCGCCTACCTCGGAGCACGGCACTGCATCCTCACCAACTCCGGATCGTCCGCGAACCTGCTGGCCGTATCGGCCCTGACCTCTCCGAAACTGGGAGCCTCGCGCCTGAAACAGGGAAACGAGGTGATCACCGTCGCCGCCGGATTCCCCACCACCGTCACCCCGATCCTGCAGAATGGGCTGATCCCCGTCTTTGTGGACGTGACGCTTCCCACCTACAACGTGGACGTGGAGATGCTGGAGAAGGCCCGCAGCCGGAAGACCCGCGCCGTGATGCTGGCCCACACCCTCGGCAACCCGTTCGACGTGGACCGGGTGCTTCGGTTCTGCCGGAAGCACGACCTTTGGCTGATCGAGGACAACTGCGATTCCCTGGGCTCCACCTACAGGAGGAAGTTCACCGGGACGTTCGGACACGTCGCCACGCAGAGCTTCTATCCCCCGCACCACATGACCATGGGAGAAGGGGGGGCCCTGTTCACGAACGATCCTGCGCTTACGCGGCTGATCGAGTCGTTCCGGGACTGGGGGCGGGACTGCTGGTGCCCGCCGGGGCGGGACAACACGTGCCGGAAGAGGCACTCCCAACAGTTCGGGGAGCTTCCCTTCGGGTACGACCACAAGTACGTCTTCTCCCACTTCGGGTACAACCTGAAGGTCACCGACCTGCAGGCGGCGATCGGGTGCGCACAACTCGACAAGCTGTCGAAGTTCACCGAGGCGCGGAAGAGGAATTTCCATGCGTTGTCCCGGGGGCTCGAACGATACGCCGACCGGCTCGTCCTGCCCGAGGCGACGAAAGGAGCCGACCCGAGCTGGTTCGGATTCCCGGTGACGGTCCGCGAGGAAGCCGGGTTCACGAGGGATCAGATGGTCTCATACCTCGAGCGCAACCGGATCCAGACCCGCATGCTCTTCGCGGGAAACCTGCTGCGACACCCGTGCTTCGACTCCCTGCGAAAGTCGAAGGCCGGCTTCCGGGTCGTCGGGAATCTCCCCAACACCGACCGGATCATGAACGACACGTTCTGGGTCGGGGTGTACCCCGGGATCTCCGGGGAGATGATCGGCTACATGAAGAAAGTATTCTCCGGGTTCTTCCGGGAAGTCGGACGTCCTTGAAGAATTCCTTCACGGCAATCCCGCGTCCCTTGGGTGAAGAACAGTGAAAATCGTTCCTTTTTGCGGAGGTCTCGGCGCCCAGATTTTCGCCGCTGTGGTCGTCGAACATTTGCGCGGTGAGGAGGGCCTGCACAACGTCCTCGGGGACACCAGCTATTTCCTGCAAACGCCGAAGCCGGCCAAAAGAGGGGAAAGCATCAACATCTACGCATGGGAACTCGATTATTACGGGATTCCCGTCAGCCGATACGACGATTCGAACCCCCAGGACGCCTCGTGGCTGCAGAGGAAGCTGGGGAAGGGCGCACACCGGCGGCTGGAAGACGGGTCCCCCGAACGGTTCCGGGTCCTGCGCGAGGCCTTGAAGAAGAACTGGTCCGACGCTTTCCCCATCCAGGCCGCCCACGGGCGGGAATCCAGGAGGCTGCTGGAGGAGGGGAACCTTCCGACGGCGGTCGTGCACCTCCGGCGAGGGGACTATTGGAACGTCGCGCTCCACCTCGTCACCGATTCCGACGTATTCCCCCTGCTGAATAAACTCGTTCGGCTGGGCATCCGGAGATTCCTGTTCGCCTCGGACGATCCCGTCCCGCTCGACTACTTCACGCAACGGGTCCCGGGCGTGTCCGCCTGGGGAGAGATCCCTTCCGAAGACAAGTTCCTGGCGCACGCCGTCATGCGAAACGCCGGATGCCTGGTGATTTCCAACTCCCAGTTCAGCCTGTCCGCGGCCATGCTGAACGGCCAGGGCATGGTGTTCATGCCGCGCGTCTGGTACGGATCCGGGCAGCCGGAACTCGATTCCGAGATCCACCCGTATTGCGACTGGATGGCGCGTTGAACCTGAAAATCGCCTTCTGCAGCGGCATCCGGCAATTCCACGAGGACCGCCTTCGGGACCGGGGCTGGTCGCGTCGCTTCCCAGGATCGGCGTGGGTCACCAGCCTGTACGAGCGGCAGGATTCCCTCGGGATCGAGGTGGCTTCCGGGGACATGGCCCTTTCGAAAGTGCGATTGGGAGAGTGGCGTGCCGCGGATATCCATGTCGTACAGGAATTCGACGCGAGGCACGGTCGGGAGCTTTGCCGGCACGGAGCCGTCCCGGCGGTTCTCACGGTGTTCGAATCACCCCTGCTGGCGTACCGTTCCATCGATCGGCTGAAACGGCATTGCGCTCCGTTCCGATGCGGCGTCGGGCCCGTCGTGTCGCTGCCGGATCACAACCGGATGCCACCGACCCGGTGGCATCCGTTGAGATTCCCGTGCTTCTGGAAGGGCGAGATCGAATCGCCGTTGCCCTGGGGCGAACGGGGGCATGCCGTCCTGGTGGCGGCAAACAAATACTGGAGGGAGCGGACTTGGAATCGCGAGCGACTTCGCGGGCACGGGAACCTCGCGAGGATGCTCCGCCAGGAGATTCGCAAGGCGCTGTCGCCGACATACCGGGCTCTCCGCGGATTCCAGTTGCATGACAGAAGACTGGAACTGCTGGAATGCCTCGCGCAGCGACGGGAAATCGACGTCTTCGGATCCGGGTGGGATCATCTCGAAAACCTGCCCCCCCGATGGGAAGAAAGACTCCGCCGGGTTCCCGGGGTGTTCCGCGGCCCCTGCGACGACAAGCGCGTGACGATGCGGGGCTACCGGTTCGGCATCGCCTACGAGAACACGGCCTGCCCCGGCTGGGTCACCGAAAAGATCGTCGACTGCTTTGTCGCCGGCATCGTCCCGGTCTATCTCGGCGCCCCCGACATCGCGGAATTCGTACCCGCCGGCGGCTTTCTGGAGGCGGCGCGCTTCGCTTCGCCGGAGGATCTCGCCGATCGGATGCGCTCGATGCCGGCCACGGAAGCCATGGCCATGCTCGCGGCCGGCCGCGGGTACCTGAAAAGCCCCGCGGGGGAAAGGCACAGCTTCGAAGGATTCGCCGACTGGATCGTCGATTTGATCCGGGAGACCTCCTGATGGGCGGCACGGCGGCGATCGAGATCCTTGTCATGACGTACAACCGATCGACCCTTCTTCCCGCGACGCTAGAGACGCTCCTGGCGCAAACCGTCCCCGCGACGTCCATCCGGGTCGTGGACAACGGGAGCACGGACCGCACGGGAGAAATCGTGCGATCCTTCGCGCCGCGCGGCGTGACGTATTACCGGAGGGACGTGAACGACCTGGCGGCCTGCTGGCGCGATCTTCAACGAATGCCGACGGCCGAATGGGTGATGGTCTTCCACGACGACGACCTTCTGCATCCCGGGTACCTCGGGGCCGTATCGGCCGTGATCGGCGCATTCCCGGAAGCGACCTTGATCGGATCGGCGATGAACGCCGAGGCTTCGCCGGATGCCCGGGACTGGGCCGCGGTATCGCCGAAAAGAACGACCGGGCTCCTGCCGTGGCGTGAGTTTGCACGAATACTCTACGCGGGGTTTCGCTTTCCGTTCTGCTCCGCCGTATATCGCACGGAGGTGTTCCGCAGAACAGCGGGAGATACCGGGACCTATGGGAAAATGTTCGATCGCCCGTTCCTGATGGAAGTGGCTCGCGCGGGTGGAGCGGTCCTGCTGAAGGATGCCTATGTGAAGTACCGGGTTCACCCAAGCCAGGACAGCCGGGACTCGACTTCCGGGCCGTTTCCGTCGGAAGCACTCAAGCTTCAACGCTATTACCGGGAAGCTCTTGGGGAGAACCCCTGGTCGCGATCGGGACGGACGTTCCTCAAAAGGAATTACCGGAACCTGTCCTCCGATTTCGAGCGCCTGTGCCGGCACGATCCGGGAGGAGGGTCTCGCGAGACCTTTTTCCGGGACGCGATGACAATCGGTGCGGCATCGCCGCGCTCGCTGCGAATCGGCGCCGTGTACGGGGCGCTGACGGATCTCCCCCGTCGCCTCGAGCGCTCGATACGGAACGGGATTCGATCGAACAGGGGCTCCGCCGCATGAAAATCCTGCTCATCACCGCGTCGTTTGAAGACGAACAAAGGTCTCCGGAAATACAGGACAATTCGCATTACCCGATAGGTCTCGGATACTTACATTCATTCCTGGAAAATAATGGGCATAGCGTAACGACCCTGTTCCTGAATGATTACGAAACGGAGCGGTGCATCGCCATCGCCACGGAGAACGTCAAGGATATTGATCCGGATGTCGTCGGATTTCAAATCCTTACCGGGAACAGGGTCATCAGTTTCCGGCTGATGGAATACATTCACGACAATTTCCCCGGTATCAATATCATCATCGGCGGCATTCACGCGACCGTCATGTATCAACAGATTCTTGAAAAATACCCATTTATAACGGTTATCCTGGGAGAGGGAGAAATTACTTTTTCCGAATTACTCGATAACAGAAAAACCTTGGAAAACATAGACGGGATCGCTTTTAATAATAACGGAAGAATAGTTAAAACCGGAGATAGAGCATTAATTGAAAACCTTGATGAATTGCCATTTCCAAAACATGATGTATTTTTTGATGAAACAAGAAGAAGTGGTTGTATTCTTACCAGCAGGGGATGTCCGTTCGCGTGTACTTTCTGTTGCCTGTGTTCCATTTCACAAAGAAAAGTACGTTACAGATCTGTTATAAATGTTGTCGATGAAATTGAATATATGGCAAATCATTTCAAGGAATTGAATTCCATCTGGATACATGATGATTCATTCATGCTGAATAACGATAGAGTCATCGAATTTTGCAATGAAATATTACGAAGAGGGATAAAAAAAGAGTTCATATGCAGCGGAAGAATGAAGCCCTTGAGCATGCAAATGATCAAGGCGATGGAGAAAGCCGGTTTCAAGCACGTCATGTTCGGACTGGAAAGCGGGGCGGAAGAAATCTTAAGAACGTCAAGGAAGGCGATAAAAAAAGAGGATGCGATCAGGGCTTTTAAATTATTCGCAAAATCAAAAATAAGGACTACCGCCTTTTTAATCGTTGGACTCCCAGGCGAGAGCATTGAAACGGTCAACGAAACGATTGAATTAATACAAACTCTTCAAAAAATAAAATATACATTGTACGGAGACATCGGAATACTGTTCGTTTATCCGGGGACAGAAGTTTACGAAATTGCAAAAAGAAAATGCTTCATGGATGATAGTTATTGGATGACCGACAAAAGCACTCCACTATATACAGCCGAACATCCTGAAGAGATCTTGTTAGAATTTAAAGAAAAAATATTAAATCACATTGCATTGAACAGAATTACTACACACGCAGGATATGTTGCACAAAAAAATATGATACCTATTATACTTAAAGATCAGTACGCCAGGATGAAGCTGATAAATCTGTTATTATCAATGGTAATTACAAAAGAAACAACTTCAACAATAAAGAAACGGTTGGGGCTGGACAGAAAAACACGAAAGGCGCGAATGGCGTTGATCAAAAAAACGTTTGGATTTTCCTCCCCTCCGAAATAATATTCCAGGACCTTTCATATTCACTTGTTCTTACACGGCATCAACAGCCTCCTTCAGCCTGCCGTACGTATTGAGCACGGGGTATTGAGGTAAAGGAGACCGGGAAACGATCATGAGATGCGGCTTGCCGGTTGCCGGTGAATCGCGGTAGTGGAAGTGGACGTTTTCCCACCCCAGGCGTTTCCCGTCACACAATGCCTTGATATCGGCCATGAACTCGTGCCGCTTCCAGTTTTCCATCAGCACCACCTGCCGCCGCGCCAGGCGGAACATGTTCTCCAGCCCGGCAAGGTGATTTTCCCTTATATGCATTATTACCGCCTGGGAAAAAACGATATCGGCTTCCGGAAGCTCCTTGTCCCGCAACGGAACCGTTATATTGTATTGCTTGACCGAGCCGGATAGATCCGGATGGCGCTGTTTCAGGAAATCGAGTTGCCCCTCCGATATGTCAATACCATAAACGCCAATCCCCGGATCCAACACCTTGATATTGTGAAGGTGGTCTCCGCAACCGCAACCCACCTCGAAGACCGTTCCCGGACCCAGCCGCAACAGAGTTTCATAAACGATCCGGTGATTATCGTTCAGCGGAAGAACGTCTCCCTTCCTTTCAAGCGCGCCGCCTTCGAAACGGTAATCTCCCTCTTTCAGCACAAGGACATTCTCTTTCCCGAAATCTTCCAGCCCCTCCCGGTAAATCCCCGTGTAATATTTCCAGTCGTAGTCGTCGGGAGCTTTCTTCCCCGTAAGGATCCTGTTGGCGATCTTTTTCAACCGGTACCCCAGCCTGACCATGCTACCCATTTCCCACCCTCCCCTGGAATTCGTTATCGGCCGGAGCCCCGCTCCTTTTCCGCAATCACCTCCCCGTAGACCTCCCGAACCTCCCCGGTCAACCGCTCCCAGGAACACGTCGAAGCGGTGCGGAACCCCGCCTCCCCCATCGCGGCGCGGCGGTGCGCATCGAACAGCAGGACGATCTTCCCCGCCGCGGCGTCGACGTCTTTTCGGTCCGGGAGGATGAAGCCGCTCACGCCCTCCTCGACCAGGTCCTTCGCCCCGACGTTCGCGCTCACGATCACCGGCAGCCGGGACGCCATCGCTTCCAGGACGACCATCCCGAAGGTGTCGAACGCCGACAGCATCATGAACAGGTCGGACGCGAGGTAGAACGCCTCCACCCCCTCCGCTTGCGGCCCCGCGAACACCACCGAATCCGCGATCCCCAGGGACGACGCGAGGGACCGGTACTTCCCCTCGTTCCCTCTGCCGACGACGAGGAGGCGGAGCGCGGCGTCGGGACGCAACGCTCTCGCCCGGGCGACCGTCCGGAGGATCGCGTCGAGCCCCTTCACCTCGAAATTCATCCCGACGAACAGGATGACGATCTCCGAGGGGCCGATCCCGTACCGGCCGCGGACCTCCCGCCTGCAATCGTCCCGGTCCGGGGAGGAGAACCGGGCGAGGTCGACGCCGGGGTGCAGCACACGCATCCTGGAAGGGTCTACGCGGTACTTCTCCCGGTACGCATCCCCTGCGATCGACGACACCGGAAGGTGCCAGGCGCAACCTCCTTCCTCCATCAGACGCCGCTCGACCCACGCGGTCACCCGGTCGAACAGGGTCGGGCTTCGTTTCCGGATGTCGCGGATCCACGTTTCGTGGGGAATCGAGTGCATCGTGAACACGTCCGCCCGGAAGACCCGGTCGTGGGCATGAACCAGGTCGAATTTCCCCTTCTCCACTTCGCACCCGGCGAGCCAGGCGAACACCGCCTGCCGCGGGAAGCGGAGGAAGGGCACCCTCGGGATCTTGTGGAAGACGACCGGTCCCGAACCGGAAACCCAACGGTTCGCGAAGACGTGGATCTCGTATCGTCCGTCCCGGGCGAGCCGCTCCGTCAGTTCGTATACGAACCTCTCGCCGCCGCCGACGGTCCCGTACTTCGGGACGACGACGGCGACCCTGGGCCGCGGAGAGAACGTCACTTCCGCCCCTTCCCCGGCGCCCTCGAAAGCTCCCGGAGCTTCGCGTACTTGGCGAAGGCAAGCCAGCTGGTCGTAGCGGAGATCACCACCCCTTCGACCCCGTCAAGGAAACCCAGCCGGAGAACGTACGTCTTGAGGAACGCGAACGCCGGCCGAAGGAGAAGGTCCGCGATCCCGCACCGCCTTCCCCGCTCGAACTTCTGGCGTGCGGACAGGTCGCTGTACAGGTTGATTTTCGGGATCATGTCCCCGATCCCGGAGAAGGAGTAGTGGAGCAGGTGGCCCTTCAAGGGGGCCGTATCGCCGGATACCTCCACGCGCTCGTGGACGAGGTCCGCCGAGAAGCGCGCCCGGGTGCGGTCGAAGAGGCGGGTCGTCCGGTCGGGGTACCACCCGCAGTGCCGGATCTCCTTCCCGCCCAGGAACGTCCGGCGCGGGACGGTGTACGCGGCGGCCATCCCCGGTCCGGAAAGGATCGCCCCGATCTCCTCCGCCAGTTCGGCGGTCACCCGTTCGTCGCAGTCGACGTTGAGCACGACGTCGTGGCTGGCCAACTCCACCGCCGCCTGCTTCTGCGGGCCGAACCCTTTCCACGGGACGTCGAACACCTTGTCCGTGTACCGCCGCGCGATCTCCTGCGTCCCGTCGGAGCTTCCGGAGTCGACGACCACGATCTCGTCGGCCCACCGGAGCGACTCGAGACACGCAACGATATTCTTCCCCTCGTCGAGGGCGATGACCACCGCGGAGATCCGGCGGCGCGGGGGGGAGCTCACGGCTTCTTCCCGTCCGTCGAAAGGAGAATCTCGAGAAGCTGCCGGGCGCCGTGCTCCTTCCGGAGAACCTTTCCCGCCTCGAGCGCGTTCCGGCGAAACCGCGGGTACTCCGCGCGCACCTCCTCCACGGCGGACAGGATCGAGGTCGGAGATGGATCCTGGAGGGCCACCCCGGCGCCGAACCGGGCGGCCATCCGGGCCATCCAGGTCCCGGAGGTCGCGACCACCGGCGCACCGGCGGAAAACGCATCGAACGTCACACCGCTGATCCGGTCCTCGAAATGGTCCCGGGAGTACGGCTGCAGGACGATCGCGCCGGCGAACCATGCCCGGTATTCCCTCGCGTCGAGCGTCTCCGGGAGGATCGTTAGCCGGGCGGCGGACGACTTCCTCAGCCGGTCCACCTCCGCCGGGATCCCTTCGTCGAACTTGCCGTAATGTCCGGGGGAAGCCTGCACCACCATCGGGATCCCCGTTCCGGCATCCGCCAGAAAACGGACGAAATCCACCACCGCCGGGAACCCTTTGTCCCGCCGGGCCGCCCCGGCGTACAGCACGTGCCGGAACACTCCCTCCGTGTCCGGGATTTCCGTCGGGGCGGGAGAACGCGGGTACGGGACGACCCGCACGTCCCGGAAACCGCTCTCCCGGAAGATCCCCACGGCCGTTTCCGTCGGCCCCATCAGGGTGAGGTCGGGCTGCCGTCGGCCGGCCGAACGGAAAAACTCCCTCTTCGACGGGTCCGGCTTCACCCAGTGGAAGTAGAGAAACGCCTTCCCTGGAGGGATCGATCGACCGGCCGCGAGGGAAAGCATCGTCAGGTCGGCCCTGCCCGCCGTGGGGATGAAGATCCGCCCCGGTTCCCGAAGCAACTTCCTGTAAAGAAGGAACGCCTCGGGCCTGCGGATCCGCCGGTGAAAGTGCGGAACCACGCGGACTCCCAGCGTCCGGATACGGGGAAGCCGGGCGCGGGAGTCGGCATAGACCGTGATCCCGTCCTCGCCTTCCCGTCGCGCGGAGCAGACGCTCTCGACGAAACTGTGGCAATGCCCCGCCTCGGACGACAGGGTCGGCTCCACGATGTCAATCGTCCCCAACGGTCATCCTTTCGTTGACCGGTGCTCCCTCAGCAGGGAGACGGTTTTCAGCCGATCGCCGTATTCGCCGTTCCTCGCCAGCATCACGAACCCTCTCGGCATCCCCGAAACCGCATCCTCGCTCGAGGGGGTGCTCGGGAAATACGCGCCGAGGTCGTGCTCCTTCACGCTTTTCCGGATCAGGGAAAGGTTCATCCTCCTGAACATCCCGCACCGGTCGGAGGCGTACCCCGGATCGCCGGGCACCTGGAAGTCGTCCACCATCACGACGAATTTCGACCACCGGGAGGCGATGATGGAGATCTCCTCCGCCAGCGGGCAATCCTTCCCCCAGTGCGCGTCCAGGTAGAAGAAACATTCCTTTTCGCCCACGTCCGGGATCGCGCTCATCTCCTCCAGGAACTTCCTCGAATCGGAGCGGACGAGGTGGATCCCGGGCCTCCCTTTCATGCGCATCCTCGCCAGGGAGTGCAGCATCGGGTTGATTTCGGAGGAGTACACGGGAAGCCTCGATACGTCCGCAAAGTACCCGGTCGAATCGCCGAGGTACGTACCGGTTTCGATCACGAAGGAAAAATCGTACTTCCGCACCAGCTCCCCGAAAATCCTCTTTCTGTTCATGGAGCCGTTCAGCCCGCTGCCGTCCCCGGGCTCGTACGCGGGGGAGTCGGTGAACACGCGGACGGCCGTTTCGAGGTCGTTCAGCCGGTTGATCATGTCCCTGAAACAGTGGTTTCTTATTGCCTTGAACATCGTCCGGACTCCCCGTTTCCAGAAAATATCCGCACCAGTCTACCCCGGATCGGGGAACCGCATCAGACCGGCCATCGCGGCCGCGACCTCCGCCGGCCGGAGGCTCGCCCGGCACTCCTCGTCCCTGTCGCACCGTCGGCGGAGACAGGCCGTGCACGGCAACGGCGCCTGCAGGAACCTGTGATCCGGCCCGACGGGGGCGTTCCGGTTTCCGTCCGTGGCCCGGAACACCGACACCGTCTTCGCTCCGACCACCGCGGCCAGATGTAAAGGCCCGGTGTCCGGCCCGATCATGTGGCCGCAGGCGCGGTAGACGGCCGAAAGCGCCTTGTACCCGAGGCGCGGCAGAAGCTCCACCCGCCCCCCGGCGAGCTCGCGGATCGCGAGGCACTCTTCCCGCTCCCGGTCGGTTCCCCAGGACAGGAACGCCCCCATCGACGGGAAGGTCCCGCGGAGGAGCCGAACCGTTTCGGCCCAGAACGCCGGATCCATCCGTTTCGTGTTCCAGGTCGTGCCGGGGTGGACGGCGAAGCGGGGAGCCGCGCCGGGAACGAAGTCGAAGAGCAACCGCTCCGCCGCCGCGATCTCCTCCGGCGTGTTCGCGACCTGCCCCTTGAGGTCGTCGGGGCGGATCTCCCCCCCGAAGGGCGCGCTCGCCACGCGGAGGATCTTCCGCGTCACATGGCGGTCTTCCGCCGACGCCGCCGGCCGCCGGTTCGTGAACCAGAGGTTCTGGCGCTCCCGGGCGACCTCCCGCGGAAAGCCGTACCGCAGCGGGGCGCCGGAGAGGTATGTCACCACCCCGCTCTTGATGTTCCCCTGCACGTCGAACGCGATGTCGTACCGCTCCCGCCGCAAAGCGCGCGCGGCGTCAAGCGCCTCCCGCCACGTCCCCGGGGAACCGGCCCGCCCCTTCCACTCCTTGATGGGGAGAGGGACCACCCTCGCGATCCCCGGGTTCCCCTCGAGAAGCCCCGCGAACCGGGCGTCCACCGCCCAGTGGATCTCCGCGGACGGGGCTGCGCGGCGCAGGTAAGGGATCAGGGGCAAGGCGTGCACCACGTCCCCCATCGCGGAGAGCTTGACGATCAGGATCCGCCGGTAGTCAGGCACCGGCGCGCACCCCGTTCGGCAGGAACTCCCGGGCGGCGGCGATTACCATCCCCGCTGTGACGCCGAGCATGCATTCGTGCCCCCGATCGCACGCACGCAGCATGCAGGGCGAGCAGTCCACATCCACGCGGACCACACGGGCGCGGTCGGTCCACGGCGAGGTGCGGCGCCAATCGGTGGGACCGAAGATCGCCACGAGCGGGACGCCGAGGGCGGCGCCGACGTGCATCGGGCCGGAATCGTTGGTCACGAGGAAGGAGGAGAGGGACAGGAGCGCCATCATCTCCCGCACCGTGGTCTTCCCCGCCAGGTTGAGCACGCCCCTCAGCGCCGCGGCTTCGATCTCCCCGGCCAGCGGCGCCTCCGCGGGCGACCCCATGACGACGACCGGGGACCCCCATTCCTCCGAGAGGGCGTCCGCGACTGCGGCGAACCGGTCCGGGTACCACCGCTTGGCGGAGCCGTAGGTGGCCCCGGGATTCACGACGAGGAACGGCGAGCCCCGCTCGATCCCGAGGGACGCGAGGCGCGTCGCCATCGCCTCCCTCTCCCCCTCCGTCACGTGAAGGTTCAGGACCGGCATCGCCGGGCGCGGCACCCCCAGCCCGTCGAGGAGGCAGAGATAATACTCCACCTCGTGGCGTTCGAGGATGTCGCGGGTCAGCGGTACGGGCAGGGAGAGGAGCATCCGCCGGCCGTCGGTGGGGTACCCCGCCCGCTCCGGAATCCGCGCGAGGAAGGCGACCAGGGCGGCGTCGAACGCATTCTGGAGGAGCAGCGCCCCGTCGAACCGGAGCCGCCGAAGTTCCGCTCCCAGCCGGAAACGGCCGACAGCCCCCTCGTGGCGCCCGGGCCGCTCGTAGACCATCACCTCGTCCAGGTCCGGATGATGGCGGAACAGTTCGGCCACCGGCGGCTTGGCGAGAAGGACGATCCGTGTTCCCGGGAACGCGGCGCGCACGCCCGCCAGGGCGGGGGTGGTCATCACCGCGTCGCCCAGCCAGTTCGTCGCCCGTATCAGCAACGACGCCGGTGAATCGTTGAATTTCATGCGGATTCCGCCCTTTCCCGGGAACATGGGGGTTTGCCGCCGGATCGGTTATCATACCATCCGTGCCCGCGGCCGTCGTGGATTCCCTTTTTTCCTCCCCCGCGGCGATCGGATCTGGTATAAGTGCTGGGTTGTGGAGGGATGGCCGAGCGGCTGAAGGCGGCGGTCTTGAAAACCGCTGGGCGGCGACGCCCCGCAGGTTCGAATCCTGCTCCCTCCGCCACCCGCCTTCGCTCAAAAGCATGGGATCATCTTCGTGCTTTCGAGCTACGGCGGGGTGCCACGACGTAGCCGGTGGGATTCGGAGTTTGCGTCACAACCCGGCGGCGAAGTCGGGCAGGATACTTGTTTGCGCGGAGAGGTGGCCGAGTCGGCTGAAGGCAACCGCCTGCTAAGCGGTTGTACGGGTAAAACCGTACCGAGGGTTCGAATCCCTCCCTCTCCGCCACCCGCCTTCGCTCGATAGCATGGGAACATCTTCGTGCTTTTGAGCTGCGGCGGGGTGCCACGGCGTAGCCGGCGCGATTCGGGACGTGGGTGGGAGCGCGCCGGCGGAGTCGGGCATGTTCTTTGTCCCCGGATGGGTGGGAATTTCGTCCGTACGGAGAGGTGTCCGAGCTGGCCGAAGGAACGCGACTGGAAATCGCGTAGGCGGCTTATACCCGCCTCGAGGGTTCGAATCCCTCCCTCTCCGCCATGACTTACTGTACCCGGAGATCCGGGGATTCGAACGCGAGCACGCCGCCGACGAACAGGAGGAGAAGCGCGACGGTCGGGAGCGCGGAAGGCGGGCGAACCGCCGGGAGGGCGAAGGCCTGGATGCCGGAGCCTCATCGGGCGAATCCCTCCCTCTCCGCCACCCGCCTTCGCTCAAAAGCATGGGAACATCTTCGTGCTTCTGAGCTATGGCGGGGTGCCACGTCGTAGCCGGGGCGACCCGGGATTCCGGTGGCGGTGCACCGGCGAAGTCGGGCACCATCCAACGTCGCGGATCAACCCGTGCGCGGGAGCGCGCGCCAGATCGAAGGAGGAACGAGGAACGATGAAAAAGCTCATGCTGCTGGTCGCCGTTCTCATGATGGTCGCCCTTGCGGGCACAGGCTGCAAGAAGAAGGAGCCGGCCCCGCCGCCGATGCCCCCCCAGGGAGCCCCCGGTCAGCCCGGCATGCCCGGGGCGCCGCACGGGGAAGGCGCTCCCCCGGTCGAGAAAAAGGTCGTGGTCCCGGATGCCGTCAAGGGGGCATGGAAAGCCGTCAAGATCGAGGTGGACTTCAAGGAGAAGAAGAGCAAGAAGCAGTTCACCGTCCCCCTGAACTCCGAGTTCAAGGTCCCCGACTCCGATCTCTCGCTGAAGGTGGGGAACTTCCTGCCGCACTTCACGATGGCGGCCGACCAGATCACGTCCAGCTCGAACAACCCGGAAAACCCCGCCGCCCAACTGGAGGTGTTCCAGGGAGGGAAAGAGGTCTTCCACGGCTGGCTGTTCTCGAAATACCCGGCGGTGCACCCGTTCCAGAACGACAAGTTCGGGCTTGCGCTCCTCGAAGGGATCAAGAAGTAGCGCGCGTTCCACCCGGCCGTGCAAGGGGGGCGGCCCGAAGGGCCGTCCCCTATTTTTTCGCCTTCCGCAGCACCGTCACCATCTGCTCGTGGATGCGCCCGTTGGAGGCGAGAAGGTCCGGCTGATGGATGTCGTACGGCCCGCCGTCGAGGCGGGTGGAGATCCCGCCCGCCTCGTGGAGGACGAGCAGCCCCGCCGCCGTGTCCCAGGGCTTCAGCTTCAACTCCCAGAACCCGTCGAACCGGCCGCAGGCCAGGTAGCACAGGTCCAGCGCCGCGGAACCGTCCCGGCGGATCGCCTGCCCGGTGAGAACGAACGCCCGGAAGAAGTCGAAGTTGTTGTCCGAGGAGGTCTTCACGTCGTAGGCGAATCCGGTCGCCAGCAGCGACTTCCGGAGGTCTGCGGTTTCCGAGACGGCGATGCGCGCTCCGTTCCGGAACGATCCCTGCCCGGCCGCCGCCGTGAACGATTCGTCGAGCAGGGGGTCGTATACCGCCCCCGCCACGACCGATCCCGCATGTTCCACCGCCACGGACACGCAGAAGCACGGGTAGCCGTGCGCGTAATTCGTCGTTCCGTCGAGGGGATCGACGATCCACCGGTATGCCGACGGAGAGACATGCTCGGGGCTTTCCTCCGAAAGCAAACCGTGCTCCGGGAACCGTTCCCGGATCCGCCCGAGGATGTACGCTTCCGACTCCCGGTCCACGTCCGTGACCAGGTTGATCTCCCCCTTGAAGTGGATCGTCTGCCGGCCCCCGTAGCTCCTTCGCAGGATCTCCCCGCCCCCGCGGGCGAGCTCCTCCGCAAACACCAGCAGTTCCCGGTTCTCCATCGTGCCCCCCTTTTTCCCGCTTCATGCGACCAGCGGCGATTATAATATCTGGGTTGCGCCGCGCCCCGAAAAGTTCCACGAGGGAATAACGCCCCAAGGACGGTGACCCCGCGATGAGACGCCTCGCCCCCCCGGTGCTCCTTTTGCTCTGCGCCTTGCTCCTCCTCCCCTCCTGCGCCTCCACGAAGCCCGCGAAGGAATGGAAGCCGGGCGAAACCGTGATCTGCCCCCATTGCGGGCGTGACTTCCCGGTCCCCGAGAAACTCGGGAAATGAAGAGGGGGACTCCCGCTTGGCAGGCGTAACCCGGTTCGGCGTATCGCTCGACGAACGGCTTCTCGCGAAGTTCGACCGGCTCATCGGGGGGAAGGGGTACGCAAACCGGTCCGAGGCGATCCGCGACCTGATCCGGGACAGCCTTGTCCGGGGGCAATGGGAACTGGCGGACACCGATGCGGTCGGCACGTTGACCCTCGTGTACGACCACGAGACCCGGGAACTGGAGGAGCGCCTCACCGAGCTGCAGCACGCCCACTACCAGGCGATCGTATCGACCCTCCATGTCCACCTGGACGCGCACCACTGCCTGGAGGTCCTCGTCCTGCGAGGGAAATCCGGACTGTTGAAGAGCATCGCCGACCGGCTGATCGGCACGCGGGGAGTCAAGCACGGGACGTTCTCGGCCACCGCGGAGGGGAAGGCGCTCGGGTGACCTTTTTTTCGCCAGGCTGTGGCACGATATTAATTATCGTGGCATCCTATTCCACGGGAACAGGGATGCTTGCGGCATGAAACGGACCCGCGCCGCCGCCACGCCGGGCGGCGGCGCGTAAGGAGGCGCGGCCATGCACATGGCGGACGCTCTTCTCTCCCCCGCCGTGGGGACCGCGTTCTGGGCCGGTGCGATCGGAACGATCGGGTTCGCGTCCAGGAAACTCAAGGCGCGCCTGGACGACAGGAAGATCCCCCTGATGGGCGTGGCGGGCGCCTTCATCTTCGCCTCCCAGATGATCAACTTCACGATCCCGGGGACCGGATCGAGCGGACACCTCGGGGGCGGGTTGATCTTGACGATCCTCCTCGGCCCGCACGCGGCCTTCCTGGTCATGGCTTCCGTGTTGACGGTCCAGGCGCTCTTTTTCGCCGACGGGGGACTGCTCGCCCTCGGATGCAACATCTGGAACCTGGGGGTCTACCCTTGCTTCGTCGCATGGCCGCTGATCTACAAGCCGCTGGCGGGAGACGGCCGGGACCGGCGGCGCATCCTTCCCGCGTCGGTGGCGAGCGCCGTCGCCGGGCTCCAGATGGGCGCCTTCTCTGTCGTCCTCCAGACGTTGCTGTCGGGGAAGATCGCGCTCCCGTTCGGCACGTTCCTACTGGTGATGCAGCCGATCCACCTCGCGATCGGAGCCGTCGAGGGGTTCGTCACCGCCGGGGTGATCCACTACGTCCGGGCGGTCCGTCCCGAGATGCTCGACAGCGTCGCCTCCACCCGCCCGCTCGCGGCGGGGATCTCCCTCCGGAACGTGCTGGCCGGCTTCATCGCCCTCGCGGTCGTGACCGGCGGGGCGCTGACGTGGTTCGCGTCGACCCACCCCGACGGGCTCGAATGGTCGATCGAGCGGATCTCCGGAAAGGGAGGGCTCCCCGGGCAGGAGCACGGCATCGCGGCGGCCGCGAAGAGACTGCAGGAAAAAATCGCGTTTCTTCCCGATTACGGCTTCAAGCCGCCGGAGGGGAAATCCAGGGGGACGGAGGAGGCGCCCGCATGGCCGAACATCGATGCGGGAACGTCGGCCTCGGGACTGATCGGCGGCCTCCTGGTCCTCGCCATGGCCCTCGGGATAGGATGGGCGATCCGTGCGTTTCGCGGGAAGCGTTCCACATGACCTTCGAAGCGTCATTTTCCGGCATCGGCCGGCTGGACCGCCTCTCCTACCGGGACACGGCCGTCCACCGGCTGGACCCGCGCGCGAAGGTCGTCGCGACGATGCTGTACGTCGTGGCGGTCATCTCCTTCCCCAAATACGAGGTCCTGTCGCTCCTCCCCTTCTTCCTGTTCCCCGTCCTGATGGCGGCCCTCGGCGACATCCCGGCCGGCTTCATCGCAAGGAAGGTCGTCGCGGTCTCCCCGTTCGCGGTGTTCGTCGGAATGTTCAATCCGTTGTTCGACCCCGGGACCGTGGCGATCGCCCCAGGCGTGTCGGTATCCGCGGGCTGGGTCTCCTTCGCATCGATCCTGGTGAAGTTCGCGCTGACGATCAGCGCCGCCCTCCTGCTGATCGCGACGACCTCCTTCCCCGGTATCTGCCGGGCCTTTCGCCGCCTGGGGATGCCGGCCCTCTTCGTTTCCCAGCTCCTCTTCCTGTACCGGTACCTCTTCGTCCTCATGGAGGAGACGATGCGCGTCGTGCGCGCCCGGGACCTGCGGTCGTTCGGAAGGCGGGGAACCGGGGTCCGGGTGTTCGTCCGCATCGTGGCGACGCTCTTCCTGAGGACCGTGGAGCGCGCGGAACGGATCTACGGAGCCATGTTGGCGCGGGGTTTCCGGGGGGAGGTTCCTTCGATGCGGCGCGAGGCGCTGGGTCCTTCCGACGCCGTCTTCGTTCTGGCGGCGGCATCCTTCTTCGCCCTGTGCCGCCTCGTTCCCGTCCCCGAGACGATCGGACGCCTCGTCCGGGGCTTCGCCGGATGAGCCATCATCTCCTCGAGTTCAACGACGTCCGCTTCCGGTACCCGGACGGCACGGAAGCGCTGCGGGGGGTTTCCTTCCGGATCACCCACGGCGAGTCGGTCGGCATCGTCGGTGCGAACGGCGCGGGGAAATCGACGCTCCTTCTCCACATGAACGGGTATCTTCTTCCCACGGCGGGCTTTGTTACGGTCGGCGAAGTCCCTCTTCGGAAGGAGACCCGGCCGGAGATCCGCCGGAAGGTCGGCGTCGTCTTCCAGAACCCCGACGACCAGCTCTTCATGCCGACCGTCTTCGACGACGTCGCCTTCGGCCCCCTGAACCTGGGGATGCCGCCCGACCGGGTCCGGGAGCGGGTCCGGGAGGCGCTGTACCGGGTGAACGCCCTCACGCTCGCCGACAAGCCGCCCCACCGCCTCTCGGGGGGGCAGAAGAGCGCCGTGGCGATCGCCACGGTCATCGCGATGGAGCCCGATATCCTCGTCATGGACGAGCCGGCCGCCAGTCTCGACCCGAAGTCGCGGCGCGCCGTCATCGGGTTGCTCAACACCTTCGCCCATTCGAAGATCGTCGCCTCGCACGACCTCGACCTGATCCTCGACGTCTGCGCCCGATGCCTCGTGATCCGGGACGGTGCGATCGTCGCAGACGGCCCCTCCGCGCGAATCCTCTCCGACGCGACGCTGCTCGCGGAGAACAACCTCGAACTCCCCCTGACGCTCCAGGGGCGCCCGGCCATGGGGGGGAATGCGCCCATGAGCGCCCCGCGGTCGTGACGGGACCCCACGGACACGTCCGGGAGGGGATCCCGCGAAGTTGCGGCGTCCTCCGGTACGGGCGGAAGTCCCTGCCGCTTCCCGAAGGGGCCTTCCCCCGGGTGGACGTCCTCGCGGCAAAATCCCCGCACCTTCCCCCGTCCGAGGAAGGACACATCGGACAGCGGATCGCCCGCCCGGTCGGCGCCCTCCCGCTGTCCCGGCTGGTCCGCCGGAGCGACCGCGTCGCCGTTGCGATCTCGGATGTTACCCGCTACAGCGCCACCGAAAAAATCCTCCCGTTCCTCCTCCGCGAAACCGACACGGCGGGCATCCCGCGGGACCGCGTGACGCTCTTCGTCGCCCGGGGGACTCACCGCGCCATGACGGAAACCGAGGTTCGGGAGGCGGTCGGCCCGGAAATCGACTCGGGGATCCGGGTGGAGCAGTCGGATCCGGACGCGGACCTTGCCGACATGGGGACGACCTCCCGCGGCACGAGGGTCCTCGTCTCCCGGCGGGTGATGGAGCACGACCGGATCGTCCTGACCGGGACGATCTCGTTCCACTACTTCGCCGGGTACGGCGGCGGCCGGAAAGCGCTGGTGCCGGGATGCGCGGGGAGGGAAACGGCCCACCAGACGCACTTCCGCATCTTCCGGGCCGACGGCCCCGGAAAGCACCCGATGGCGCGCCCGGGAATGCTCGCCGGGAACCCGGTCCACGAAGACATCGTCGAGGCCGTATCGATGGCCTCGCCGACCTTCCTGGTGAACACGTTGCTCACCCCGGAAAAGCGGATCTTCGACCTGGTGGCCGGACATTGGATAAAGGCCCACGAGGAGGGGTGTGCGCGGTACGCGAAGCAATTCCGGGTGCGGATCCGGAAACGGTACCCTCTGGTGATCGCCTCCGCGGGCGGATTCCCGAAGGACATCAACCTGATCCAGTCCCACAAGGCGATGGACAACGCGTTCCTCGCCACGGAGCCGGGCGGCGCGCTGATCCTGCTGGCCGAGTGCCCGGACGGCTTCGGCAGCTCGCACTTTTTCCCCTGGTTCCGCCACAAGGACCCGGACACGCTGGAGCGGGAGCTGCGCGGGAACTACCAGATCTACGGACAGACCGCGCTTGCCGTCCTCACCAAGGCCCGCGCGTGCCGCGTGATTCTCGTCTCCTCCCTCCCGCCGGGCGGCGTGGAGGCGATGGGGATGATCCCGGCGGCCGATCTCCCGGAGGCGATCGACGCCGCGGAGAGGGTCCTCGGGGAGCGGCCCGTCCCCCTCCTCATCCCCGACGCGGGGTACGTCTTGCCCGATCCCCCGATGTGACGATGGCTCACATGATCCCGATAGGAGGTGTCCGATGCACGGTTACCGGAATCCGGAGGAGATCCCCCCGAGGACGCTGGCGCCGGGGGTGACCGCGAAGATCGTCTCGGGGGAGAAGCTGATGTTCTCCCTCGTCACCCTCGCGCCGAACGCGATCGTCCCGACCCACACCCATCCGCACGAGCAGATGGGGATGATGGTGTCCGGGACGATGGAGTTCACGATCGCGGGCGAAACGCGCGTGCTGTCGGGGAACGCGATGTACCTGGTCCCCGGCGGAGTGCCGCACGCGGCGAAGGCGGGTCCCGGGGGGGCGGTGGCGCTGGACGCCTTCGCGCCCCCCCGGGAGGAGTATCGCTAGGGCGCTTCGATGGGCGCCGGGATCGCCTTTTTCGCGACCCCCTTCTTCCCGGTCTTCTCCTCCGCGGCCACCCACCGGTTGATCGCGGAGAGGTACGCCCTGATCGACGCCTCGATGACGTCGGTCGAACTCGCCCCGCCGGAGAAGATCGTCCCGTTGGAGCGGATCCGCACCCGCGCCTCCCCGATGGCGTCCTTCCCCGACGTGACGGCGTTCAGGCTGAAATCGATCAGCTGGAAGTTCCGGCCGACGATCCGCTCGATGCACTTGTACGCCGCGTCGATCGGACCGTTCCCCGTCGCCGCCTCCTCGATCACCTCGTGGTTCCGCTGCACCTTCAGCGCCGCCATCGGCGTCGCCTTCGTCCCCGACAGGATCTGCAGGTGGACCAGCTTGTACGTCTCCGGGACCTTGAACAGTTCGTCCTGGACGAGGATCTCGAGATCCTCGACCATGACCTCCTTCTTCTTGTCGGCCAGGACGAGGAACTTCTCGTAGATCTCGGCCAGCTGGGCGTCGGTCAGGTGGTGCCCCATCCCGGAGATGTGATGCTTGAGCGCCGCGCGGCCCGAGCGCGCGGTGAGGGCGAACGTGTGCGCCGTCACTCCCACGTCCTCCGGCCGGATGATCTCGTACGTGGAGCGGTCCTTGAGGATCCCGTCCTGGTGGATGCCGGAGGAATGGGCGAAGGCGTTGGTTCCCACGATCGCCTTGTTCCGCTGGATCGGCAGCCCCATCAGCTTGGACACCATCCGGCTCGTTTTGGAGATCTCCTTCGTGTTGATGCCGGTGAACAGGCCGCCGAAGATGTCCTTGCGGGTCTTGATCGCAAGGACGACCTCTTCCAGCGATGCGTTCCCCGCCCGCTCGCCGATCCCGTTCACCGTCACTTCCGCCTGGCGGGCGCCGGCGAGGATTCCCGCGAGCGTGTTCGCCGTGGACATGCCGAGATCGTCGTGGCAATGCATCGAGAGAACCGCGCGGTCCAGCGCCGGGACCTTCTCCTTGAGGCGTCGCACCCGGTCCGCCATCTCCTGCGGGGTCGCGTACCCGACGGTGTCGGGGATGTTGATCGTCGTGGCGCCCGCCTTCACGACCGCATCGACGGTCCGGCAGAGGTACTCGAAATCGGTGCGCGAGGCGTCCTCCGTCGAGAACTCCACGTCCCGGCAGAGGGAGCGGGCGTACTTCACCGTGTCCACGCACCACTGCAGGATCTTCTCCCTGTCGGCGCGGAACTTCTTCTGGATGTGGATGTCCGAGGTCCCGAGGAACGTGTGGATCCGCGGACGCTTCGCCACCTTCACCGCGTCCCACAGGGTGTCGATGTCCTTCTTCACCGCCCGCGCGAGGCCGGTGACGACGGGCCCCTTCACGGTTTTCGCGACCGCATGGACCGACTCGAAGTCGCCCGGGGAGGAGGCCGGGAATCCCGCCTCGATGATGTCCACGTTCAGAACCGCGAGCTGGCGCGCGATCTCGACCTTCTGGTCCTTGGCGAGTTTCGCCCCGGGGACCTGCTCCCCGTCCCTCAATGTCGTGTCGAAGATGAAAACCTTGTCCGCCATCAAATCCTCCTTAACCCCTTTGGGTCGTTGGTTGTGGCGGGGGACACTCTATCCCTTCTTGGCTTGTACCAAGAGTGTCCCCCTGAAAGGGTTCCAAAAAACGTTAAGCCCCCGGTGGCTCGGTCCCCGGAGGCTTTAAATAAAAAAACCGCGGGGACCTTGCCGGCCCCGCGGCCCGAATCGACGTAACGATAGCTCTACGCGCTCAGGCTCCGGTCCGGCCCCTCCGGGGGCGAAGTAGAGCGAGCCCAGGCAATCCGACGGTCGGTCGTTCCTCGATCGCGCGTTTCATGGTGGTAACAGAGTACGGGCACGGGGATTCCCGTGTCAACCCCCTCCCGGAGATAATGTGGGGAGCTTATGATTTGTCCGGTCTTGTAGCACATAGCCTGTCCGGTTTTCATGGTTACCGTGGAGGTGACCATGAGACCGGCGGAATGGCTGCAGGAGGTCCGGATGAAACGATTCGAGGA
>Ga0209642_10000538_pt1 | contig 24394 bp, 34 predicted proteins | sample RifCSP19_2_FD_184025 | JGI IMG/M metagenome (GOLD analysis project Ga0209642, IMG submission 184025) | Soil microbial communities from Rifle, Colorado - Rifle CSP2_sed 19_2 (SPAdes) (version 2) | ecosystem: Environmental > Terrestrial > Deep subsurface > Rock core/Sediment | place: Rifle... | reverse complement strand
TTGAGCCGCAGGCGAAAGGTCTTATCACGCTGTCGGCGGGAGATGATTCTTGAGCCGCAGGCGAAAGGTCTTATCACGCTGTCGGCGGGAGATGATTCTTGAGCCGCAGGCGAAAGGTCTTATAATCGTCTTACCATGCGTTTCTTTCTTTTCACCGACGGCGCCTCCCGCGGCAACCCCGGACCGGCGGCGGCAGGAGTAATTCTTAAAGATGAAAAAGGCCAGATCATTATGGAGGGATCCCAGTTTCTAGGGCGAATGACCAACAACGAAGCCGAATATCGGGCGCTTCTTTTTGGCTTGAATAAGGCTCAAGATCCAGTGCGGGGCGGTGAGCTAGTGATCCTGATGGACTCCGAGCTCGTGATTTCCCAGCTGCGGGGAGTCTACAAGATCAAAGCCCCTCATCTTCGGGAGCTTCTCACGGAGGTCAAAGTCAAAGAGCGCGCTTTTCCCAAAGTTTTCTACAAGTTGATCCCGCGAGAGAAGAATGCCCAAGCGGATGCCCTGGCCAATGAGGCGCTGGATAAAAGATGAATAGTTTGGAAGAATCCATCATCAAAACCCTCTGCTACCGAGATCTCTTTGACTATCCGCTTTCGAGTGAGGAAGTGGCCGATTTTTTGGTCGAGGATGACGCCCATCCCTCTCAAGTGGAACGGGTTTTGGCCCAATTAACCGCCGAGGGGAAGATCGGGCAGGCCCAGGGATTTTACTTTCTGCCGGGTCGGGAGAAGATCGCCGCCGTTCGCCGGCAACGTGAGTTAATCAGCGAGCGCAAATACGCTCGGGCGCTGAAGCTGTCTCAGATCCTGCGCCGTTTTCCCTGGGTGCAGGCGGTTTTTATCACCGGCGCTCTCGCTGCCGGTAACGCCGAAAAGGAGGCCGATCTGGATTTTCTGGTTGTGACCCGCCGCAACCGGGTTTGGTTAACTCGGCTGGGGGTTTATCTGCTTTTTTCGGTGCTGGGGTGGAAGCGGCCGCGGGGAGTGGAGGAGGCGCCTGACCGGGTTTGCCTGAATATGTTCCTGGCGGAGGACGAGCTAGCGGTGCCGGATGAAGAGCAGAATCTTTTTACCGCTTATGAAGTGACTCTGGCCCATCCTCTTTGGGCGAAGGATTTTCTCCACCAGCGCTTTTTGGGGGTTAATCCTTGGGTAAAAAATTTCCTCCCTAACGTGGAAATGCCGGAGGTAAAAATTCCCGCCCCCCGGTCGTCCCGCCGTCTCGTTGTTATCGTTCGGGGAGTGTTTTCGTTCGTCTTTGATCTTGCCGATTGGTTTTCCCACCAGCTTCAGCTTCTCTATATGCGCGGCCGCCGCACTCGGGAAGTTGTCGAGCGGAACCGAATTCTTTTTCACCCGGTTGATCTATCCAAAGATATTTTGTCCGCCTACCGGGTAAAACTCTATGCCCAGCTCCACCGCAACCCGAAGTATGATGCTAAACTGCCGTAAGAATGGCCAAGATTTTGCACATCCGCCGCAACTTTTCCCCTCGCCGGTCTCTTCGAATTCCTTTTGCGCGAGTTCCGTTGCTTTTAGCAATTGCAGCGATTTTGGGGTTGGTTGGTGCCTGGGGCCTTTGGAAACGGCAAAATTCTGTCGCCGCTGTTTCCCAAATTGAAACCCTTTCTCCCCCGAACGGGACAGTGGGGACTGAGGTGACGGTTACGGGCTCCGGCTTTACCAAGACCGAAAACGCCGTTTTGTTTATTCCTCAAAACGGCATGCCCGGCTTTATTTCCGACCTTAAATCCAAGGATGGGAAGACTCTTAAATTTACGATTCCCGAAGGTTTGACCCTCTGCGCTCCCAAGGCCGAAGAGAGGGGCATCCCCTGTCCGTTGGTTTATCCCAAGGTCGGGGCAGGAGATTACGAAGTCCGCGTCCAGAACTCCGCCGGCGAGAGCGATTCCGCCACCTTTACCGTTACTGAATAAGATTTGCTCCCTCGGACCTCCCGTGTTAACTTGTAGCTAACCCAAGGAAAGAGAGGAGTGAGTGGTGCCCAAGATTAAGCTGGAACTGGACCGATCGGAGTCCTACGCTCTTCTGGTCGCGACGGAATGCTTGCGCCAGCTTTTCTGCGAGGAAGACGGAGGGATTCCCCTGATCGCCTCGGTCCGGACGGCCACTGCGAACCTTGATTACACAGAGATGGACGTGACTTTTACGTCCTTCGACGATGTCCGGTATCTGAGGGTGCTGGTGCACGCCGGCGACATCTGGCCCAAAGGGGGAAGCGTGTTCCTGAAAGCTAATGAGCCCAACCTCAACGATCTGCGTTTCGACTTTCGGTTGGAGGGCAATCCGGCCAATCCGAGGGTTCATCTCGTTCGGTTGACGAGAGGAGGGTAACGTGTCTGCACCGATGATCGTCGGTCTTGCCATTGTACTCTGGGTTGTGGGAATCCCGATCGCGCTTGGTTTTTTCACGAAAGGACAGTGGAAGGGAGCATCTGGCGATGATCTCCTGGGCGGGATATTTTGGCCCCTGTATCTTTTGATCCTTTTCGCCCTGATGGCTCTGTGGGGTTTGTGGAACACGGGGGTCTGGATCGTCAAAGGACTTTTTCGGCTTGGGGGTTGGCTCAACCACTTCCTTCTGGGTTCACCGAAATAAGTTTCCACCCGCTTGGGGTTTTCACCTCGAGCGGTTTTTTCTTTTTTGCGATAACTTGTTTGATAAAGCGGGGATGTGCTTATTTCGGGTTCTCTACGAAACAGGGGAGCCATCCCTCGGCTTTGTGGGGTCTTGACAAAACGGGGAGGGTGCCCCTACAATGGCCTAGGCCCCTGCCCAAAGCCCTGCCTGCGAGAGGGCCTTTACTTTTTAGCGATAGCTAAAAAGCTAGCGATTCTAAGATCGCGTCATTTCAGAAGATACACTAACGATGACAAAAATCAGCATCCGACCCCTACTAGACAATGTTCTAATCGAACCGATGGAAAGGGAACAGCAGCTTCCATCCGGCATTGTGATTCCCGATACCGCCAAGGAAAAACCCCAAGAGGGTAAAGTTGTTGCCGTCGGCCCCGGCAAAACCGAGAAGGGGGAAACGGTCAAACCCCAGGTCAAAGTGGGCGACCGCATTCTCTACAAGCGTTATGGCGGCGACGAGATTAAGATCGAAGGGAAGGACTATCTAATGGTTTCGGCAGATGATATCCTCGCCGTGATTGAATAATGGCAAAACAAATCGTCTACGCGGAAGAAGCCCGCGAAAAAATGAAGGCCGGTATCGACAAGCTCGCGAGAGCGGTCGTGACCACCCTGGGACCGAAGGGTCGGAACGTCGCCCTTGATAAAAAGTGGGGTGCGCCGAACGTCGTCCACGACGGGGTGACCGTTGCTAAAGAGATTGAGCTCGAAGATCCCTTCGAGAATATGGGCGCCCAGTTGGTGCAAGAGGCCGCTTCCAAAACAAACGATGTCGCCGGCGACGGCACCACCACCGCTACCCTTCTCGCTCAGCAGATTGTGACCGAAGGAATGAAGGCGATCGCCGCCGGAGCGAATCCGATGCTCCTCAAGCGGGGGATCGAAGAGGCCGTCGATCTGGTGATCGATCAGGTCAAAAAGATGGCGAAGCCGATCAAGACCAAAGAGGAGAAAGCCCAGATTGCGACGATCTCCGCCCAGGACCCCGCGATCGGTTCCTTGATCGCCGAGGCGTTTGAGAAGGTTGGCGACGACGGGGTGGTCACCGTCGAAGAGGGCAAGGGAATGGAAACTAGCGTCGAGTACAAGGACGGAATGGTCCTCGACAAGGGCTACGCCTCTCCCTACTTCATCACCGATTCTGAACGGTTGGAGGCGGTGGTTGATAGTCCTCATGTTCTCGTAACTGACGCCAAATTGTCCTCAATGAATGACCTACTCCCGCTGCTGGAAGGGGTCGTAAAAGTTTCCAAGGATCTGGTTTTCATTGCTGACGACATCGATGGGGAGGCGCTGGCGACTCTGATCGTTAACAAGCTCCGCGGCACAATCAACGTGATTGCAATCAAGGCTCCCGGCTTCGGCGACCGCCGGAAAGAGATGCTCCAGGACATCGCGGTTCTGACCGGTGCCAACTTCATTTCCGAAGAGACCGGTCGGAAGCTGGATTCGGTCACGGTCGAAGATCTTGGTTCGGCCGATCGGGTAATTGCCGGCAAAGAAGAATCGCTCATCATCGGCGGACACGGTAAGAAGGGCGAGATTAACGGCCGGATCGAATCGCTCAAGAAGCAGATCGAAAAAGTCACCTCCGATTACGACAAGGAAAAAATGGAGGAACGACTCGCCAAACTCTCCGGCGGAGTCGCCGTTGTTTCCGTTGGGGCCGCGACCGAAGTCGAAATGAAAGAGAAGAAGCACCGCGTCACCGACGCCTACGAGGCGACTCGGGCCGCGTTGGAAGAGGGAGTGGTCGTCGGCGGAGGCGTCGCGCTCCTGCGCGCCCGCCGAGTTTTGGATTCTGCCAAGAAGGACGGCGATATTGCGACCGGCTACAAGATCGTCCACGACGCGTTGGATAAGCCGGTTCGGGCGATTGTCGCCAACGCCGGCAGCGATGCGGGCTATGTTGTTGCCGAGGTTGATAAGAAGAGCGGCGAAGGCGCTGCGACCTACGGTTGGGATGCGCTAGTCGGCGAGTTCGGTGACCTCGTCAAAAAAGGAATCATTGATCCCGCTAAAGTGACCCGCTCCGCCCTTCAAAACGCCGCTTCCGTCGCGGTGATGGTCCTCACCACCGAAGCCCTAATCACCGATCTTCCTGAGAAGGACAAACCCGCTAACCCCGCCATGCCCCCCGGCGGAATGGACGGTTTTTAGCACCTCCTTTTAAGCTATTCTTAAATTGGCGATGAAGCGCGTTTTTCTAATTCACGGCTGGGACGGGAGTCCTGATAGAAATTGGTTCCCCTGGCTCAAGAAAGAACTGGAAGAGCATGGTTTTGCCGTCGTTGCTCCACAGCTCCCTGATCCTCTCACTCCCAAAATCGAAACTTGGGTTCCGTTTTTGGCCAATTTGGTCGGGAAGGTTGATGGAGAAACTTTCTTCGTTGGGCACAGTATGGGGTGCCAGACGATACTTAGATTTTTGCGGACCCTACCGCCGGATCAGGTTGCCGGTGGGGTGATTCTGGTAGCGGGATTTACGGGGAAGCTGAATGGCTTGATCAAAGAGGAGAAACCGGTCGCCCGTCCTTGGGAAGAAACCCCGCTTGATTTTGGGAAGATCAAAGGCCAAGCCAAACACTTCGCCGCTGTTTTTTCCGACAACGACCCCTGGGTTCCACTGGAACCCAACCGGAAAACTTTCTCGGAAAATCTCGGCGCGGAAATTGTGGTGGAGCAGGCTCGGGGCCACTTCAACGCCGATGACGGCGTCACCCAACTCCCCGTTATTCTGAATTTTTTGAAAAAGTGGTCTTGAGCGTTCCGCTCGCGCGGCAGTGCTATCATTTAGTCACCAAATCTGAAAGAAGAGGGAAAGGAGAGGGACGTGCCCAAGAAGCTGATTCCCGCGATTGAGGTGACGCTTGCCGTGGCTTTGATGGGAACAATCGGAGGAATTCTTGTCGGAGTGGGGGGAGCCATTCTGTTCCTGTGGTTTCCGGCGGTTCCGAGCTGGGTGACGGTGTTGATCGTGGTCGGGGTGTTTCTCATTTTGACCGCGATCGTCAATGCCCTCATTCACGATGAGCGGGTGACGAGAATGGTGGAATCCACTTTCCCGCTTTCTCCAGAAGAGATCAAAGAGAGGCTTCGATCGCGCGAGAGGAGGTAGCCGTGGGCGAATCCGAGTCGAACGCGCTTTTTTTGCGGAAGCTCAAGGACCTCAAAGAGCGCGATCCGGTGAGGGGGCGTTTGCTGGAGGGAGAGATCGTGGAGTGGGCTTCAATGGTTCCGGCGGCCGATGACGATTCCGTTTGGGACATGCTGTATTCCCAGATCCAATCGATCGCCGAGCGCCGGAAGGTTTCCGAGGAGCAGGTGATCAACGACCTGTTCGATCAGGGATCCACCAACAGCTTCATGATGCTCATCCAGCTTGGTTGAGTTTGCCAGAGTCCGTTTCCCAACGGGCTCTTTTTCTTTTTTAGATACTCGGTTTTGTTAAATTAAGATCAACAAGGTGGTGATTAATCGATGAACAAGAAACTTTTACTTCCGCTCGCCGTCGTTGTGGTTTTGGGTTTGGCTTGGGGAGGTTGGACGTATCTTAAGAATCGCGGCGGTGTCGGAGAAGACGCCACTACTCCCGGTGGAGAAGACGCGACCGCCGGATCAGCGGAGTGCCCGGTCGGGGGATATTGGAACGCCGGCGGAATCGAATATAAGATCACGGGTTACGAGAATCACTCCTTGGGAGGAAGCTCTCAACGCCTCTGCTGCGGTACCTGGGAAAACACCGGTGATAATGAAAAGATGAAGTACTGCTACGGTGTCGGGACCGGCGGTTACTACATCGCCTGGACTTCAAGTGCGGCAACCGGCGGACAGTACGTAAAATCAATGGAGAGCTACACGCAGGGTGACAAGAGCTGCTTCAAGCTGTACGACGCTCAGGAGAAGGTCGTGACGGAAAGCTGCCAGTAGCTTTCCCGCTTTTTGCGTAGAATGAAGCCAGTGAAAAGAAAGATTGTTTTTACGACGGTGATCGCCTTTCTTCTTTTGGCTGCCGGTTGGGTGGGGTGGAAATTATGGTTTGAGCCGGAGCCGATGGCCTGCACTGAAGAAGCAAAGGTCTGTGCCGACGGCTCTGCCGTCGGCCGCACCGGTCCCAAATGCGAATTCGCTCTCTGTCCGGGGGAGACCGGTACCGTCACCGGAAAAGTATCCGTCGGCCCGCTCTGTCCGGTGGAGCCCTGCGATGCAAATCCTTTGGATTTTTCTTCCAATCAAATTATCTTGGAATCTCAGTCAGGTAAAAAGACCACAGGCGACCTCTCCTCCGACGGGAGCTTTTCGGTCGCCAATCTTGCTCCCGGGACCTACCAGATCACTCTCAAGGATTGCGATTGGTTGGGATGCGCTAGCGAGTTGCCGCAGACGGTCACGGTGAGGGCCGGGGAAATCACCGAGCTAACGATCAATATCGACACCGGTATCCGCTAAAGTACAGATGGTTCAAGCGAACAGAAGGAAGATGTGGTCGGCGGAAGCGTCCCGGCGCAGCAATGCATTAGATTTGGAAGCGGGAGTTTTTACGTGGGACAATCCCAAAAAGATTGCCCTTTCCCTAAAGAGATCGGCGGAATCCAGTTTGCGGAGAAAGGTTCTGCCTTTCCAATCGGCGATGTCGATGCTCAATTTTTATATCAACCGTTCCGGCAAAAATCTTCCCCCGGATCGAAAGGAAATATTAACGTGCGCCAAAGAGGAATTGCGGAGGGTTTTTGAAAGATGAGGGATTCTGAAAATTCCGAAGTTCCAGCAAGAAGCGAAATAAAAATCGGCCAGCGAGTTTGGGCGATCGAGAAGCGGAACTACGGGACCGAGGATCTGACCGAGGGAGTAGTCAAACGGATTCTGACCGGAGCGCCCGTTCACTCCCGCGGGATTAAAGTGGTGTTTGAGGACGGGACCATCGCCCGCGTCCAACGTCTAACCCCTCCGGAAGAAAGTTCCCCAAAATCGGAACCTCCAGTTGATTTTGATATCGAAGGTGATCTCCGTTAACAAACAGAAATAACCGCAACCCTTTCGGGGTGGTTAAATCTGGATCGAATGATCTCTCTAAGAGATGGGGCTTATCTCCGACAGGAGACAAAGCCTCCGAGTAGAGCGAGGAGGGTTTACCAGCGACCGCCTCCGCCTCCACCACCTCGGTTATCAAACCGGGGGCGTTCTTCTCGCGGACGTGCCACGTTCACGACAATCTTTCTGCCGTCAACTTCGGTGTCGTTTAACTTCTTGATCGCCTCATCGGCGTCTGCATCCTTCTCGAATTCGACAAAACCGAAACCCTTGCTCTGTCCAGTTTCCCGGTCAGTAATCACGGTTGCCGAAGACACAATTCCTACCTCAGAAAACATCTGCTCCAACTTAGAATTGTCAACGCTGTAAGGAAGTCCTCCTACGAATAATCTTTTAGCCATATATCATCACCCCCATTCTTTGGATATGATAGCACGATTATCTGAAGAATCCAGGGGGGACTGATTTCCCGCAGGGGATGGTAGTGGTATCATGTTAATCTCCCGAGCAATTCAAAACCTAATATCGAAAAGGAGAAGAGATGAATTCGCTGGCGAATCTTTTTAGTGCCGTTTTCAGTGCTCTGCTGGTAATTTCCCCCTTGGGCTCTCTTTCTGGTCCAACGGGGGGAAGTGGAGTTTTGGACCTCGTTCCGGAATCCCCTTCCGCCTCGGCCTCCTGGCCGCTGACGGGATTACCGGAAGAGATCAGCGGCTACCGCCATCTGCAGGCGACGATCGATGACCAGCGCCAGCCCGACGGCGGACGGCATCTGGGAACCGATTTTAACATCGGCGAGGGAGACGAAGACCTGGGCGCCCCGGCCTACCTTATCCTGGATTGCTTTGCGGTTTTCACCGGCGATGGCCGTTCTCGGGAACTGGGGAGGATTGCGATTTTCTCCTGCAAAATCCCGGATGGCAGCCTGGTTTACCCCCGTTATGCCCACCTTTTGGATTGGACGGTGGTTCCGGGCGAGTTTTATTCCGCCGGAACGTTGGTTGGCCACGTGGGGAAGAGTGGTTGGGATTCGGGTTCACCCCACCTTCACCTTGATGTTGCTACTCGCCTCACCTTTGAGGAGCGCTACACCGGCTTATTGGCCGACCCGTGGTGGTATCCCCACATGGCGCCGCGATGGTATCAGGCCCAGCGCTATCTCGATCCCGTCGCTCTACTCACCGACTATCCGGCGTTTTCACCGGAATTCGTCGCCGATGATTGGCTGGTTCAAGGTCAAGAGCGGCCTCTCGATTCTCTGCCGGTCTTCTGGACCAGAGACGCTCCGGTTCTAATTGAACAGCTGACACGAGGAGGCAATCCGATCGGTGAAGCGGTTTTTTCGGTGAACGAGCAATTCGCTCCGGTCTGGACGGTACTCTCCGAAGTTCCTCTTGATATCCTTCCCCCGATCCATCCCGAACCCGGTCTGCAGGTTCCGAGCGAGTTTCGGCCGATGGGGCCTGTTCCCTGGGTGGCGGATGTTCCGCACGTTACCGGACTCCAGCCGACGCTGATGAAGGTGGTGGTCGGCTACGGGGATTACGGTCAGCCCCCCTCACATTGGAATGGGGTGCTGATGGGCAAACCGGCCGCGGGGATTGTGGCGACCTACGCTTTCACCGACAGAACCAGAATCTATCCGAGCAAGATCTACAACATCCTGACGGCGCTGGCCGAGCTCTCACGCTGGCAGGAGGAAAACGGACCGCTGGTGCCGGGGGAGACCTACTCCTACCTCGAGATGACCGGGATCGTCGACCGAAACGCGGGGGAGTTTCTGACCGGCGGGTTTCTTCTCGCGGGGGGAGTATGTGCCTCGGTCTCGACGCTCTCCAAAACCATCTTTCTGGCGGAGTCGCTGGGGTATACGGATGTGGTGATGCGGTTTCGGCACGAGCCGGATATCCAGTACGCGGAGAATCCGCTCGACCCGGCAATCACGAAATTGAACTCCGACGCGACGGTCGGTTTCGTTCTCGGCCATCCGGCCGACTACTTCGAAAACGCCGATTACCGCTTCCGAGTGGCGGAGAGTTCGCCTCCACTCTATCTCTCCTTCGGAGCGGCGGTGATTCTAGACGAGGACCCGATTGATCCGGCCGCTCCGTCGCGGCACCGGAGACAACCGGCGGATGCTCGTCTGGTCTTTACCATTTCGCTGGTGATGATCCCGCCGGATTTCGCGGCGGAGCAGGCGCAGCTGTTAGCTCTTAGGAACAGATACGCCGACTTCCATAACTTCGATGACGATTTTGTAGGGGGTTTCAACTAATGAACAAGAACGCTTTGGCCAATCGCCAGAGCGTTTTTTTTTGCGCAAAAAAACCCTGGTATTTTTGATACCAGGGTTGGTGAACGTCACTCCCATTCTCCGCCGGTGAGGACGCCGTTCTTGACGAATCCGTATCCGTGCCCCTTCCGGCCAAAACGCCCGTCCGGAAGAACTTCGCGCCAGTACCAAAAGTTCGAGATCCTCCCATAGCCACCCAAGAACTGGCCGTTCACGATCTCGACGGTAACGCCGCTCTCGTGCCGGATCCTTTGGCCGATGTGGAGCGGCCGCTGCCGTTCTCGCTGTCGACCACGATTCCTGACCCAGCAAGGCACAACTCTGCTCATGCTCCTCTCCTTTCAGGAGGCGCGGGAAGGATTCGAACCTTCCTGCAACGGGTTGCACCCCGCCGGCCTCTCCCCTCGGCCACCGCGCCACTCCCATTTTACCTCAAGGTAGTTGGCGCAAATGTTCCTGAGCCCGGCGGATCATTCCGGCGGCTTTCTCGAACTCGTTTTTCCGGATCCACTTCTGAGTGCAGCGGATGGAGCGCTGGGCCTTTTTGCGAGCGGTAACGTAGGGCCGTTCCATCAAGCTGTTCAGGCCATCAACGAGGCCGTCAAGATAGCGGAGCAAGCCCTCAATCTTTTTGGGATCCAGAGTTTGCGGCGGTTTTCTTGGATCAAAAAACCGCTCCGGGTGTTCTAGTGCATCCCGCACGTTCCCAAGATAGGTCTCGCGGGTGTGCTTGAGATCAGCTCCGCGAATGCGCTTCAGGGCCTCCGCCGCTCGAGCGCGGCCGACGATGTGGGGGCGAATCACGCTCTCGAAGAAGACGGTGTGTTCCCGGTCCCGGAGGATGTGCTCCTGCTGGCGGATGACATGATCGAGGTCCTCCACCTGTTGGTAGATCAGGAGCAGATCCATTCCGCGGTGCCGAATCAGCCCGTGCTCGCCCTTATCCGCTGGGCTAAGCTTTTCCAGTTTTTCCAGATCCGTAGCGGGGACGGGGGTCCAGCGGGGGACCAGAAAGATTCCCTGCGAGAGTGTGGTACGGTGCCGCGCCGTCAAGCGAACGCGGACAGCTTCGCGCACCACCAAGATCCGAGTGCCTTCCAGCTGGTCAACCTTGAGGATCCCGCGTTTCAGCCAGCGGGAAACTTGGTAGCCCCGCAAAGACGGGTGGCGCTGATCGCGCTTGGCCATCTCTCCTCCTTATTTAATTGGTGCTTTTATTATGGAGTGTTTCTCGCGGAAATCAAGAAAATCGGATTATGGTTCCTGTTTTTTTCGGAGGTACTTTTTGCTCTTAATTTTTTCCGGCAGGAGACTTTCTTTCGGGTATTTTTCGTAACCCTTTCCGTAACCAAGTTCTTTCATCAGGTTGGTTGGGGCGTTGCGGATTTGGAGCGGAACAGGCAAGTTGCCGTACTTTTTAACATCGCTTAATGCCTCCATATAGGCGTCGTAAGCAGAGCGATCCTTTTTCGCGAGGGCGAGATAGACCGCACCGTGGGCAAGATTTTCTTGGCACTCCGGGTAACCGATCGTTTCGCAAGCGCGGAAGACCTCGTTGGCAACGACCAATGCCGTCGGCTGAGCCATGCCGACATCCTCGGAAGCGAAGACCACCATTCTCCGGGCGATGAAGAGCGGATCCTCGCCGGCGGCCACCATTCGAGCGAGATAATAGAGAGCGGCGTCGGGGTCGCTCGCTCGCATCGATTTGATGAAAGCGCTGATGGTGTTGTAGTGTTCCTCGCCGAGCTGGTCGTAGCGGAGAAGTTTGCTCTGCAGAGCGTTCTTGAGATTTGCAAGGTTGGTCTCCTTATAGAGGTGCGTGGTCGCTTCGAGCAGATTCAAGGCTTGACGGGCATCTCCGTTGGCGAATTGAACCAGAAAATCTTCGGCGTCTTTGGCCAGGTGGGTAACCTTAAGTTCTTTCAGTCCCCGTCGGACCACTTCGCGCAAATTATCCTCCGTCAGCGGTTCCAAGACAAAGACCTGACAGCGGGAGAGGAGGGGGGAGATCACTTCGAAGCTGGGGTTTTCGGTGGTCGCGCCGATGAAGGTGAGAGTGCCATCTTCAACATAGGGAAGCAGATAATCCTGTTGGGCTTTATTGAAGCGATGAATTTCATCGAGGAAGAGAACCGTTTTTCCCGTCGGGAGAGTTTGGGCGATTTTGACGATTTTCTTCACATCTTCTTTTCCGGCGGAAACGGCGGAGAGACCGAAGAATTGGCCACCGATTTCGTTGGCGATGACTCTGGCGATGGTGGTTTTGCCGCAGCCCGGCGGTCCCCAAAGAATCATTGAATGAATTTTTTTGTCCTTAATGGCGAGAGCGACTGGTCTGTTCTTGCCGACGAGGTGTTCTTGGCCGATGAATTCTTTCAGGGTTTGAGGGCGGATCAGCTCCGCCAACGGTTTTGCCATATTATCCAGAAAAAGTTTAACACTCGAATAGACGGCCAACGAAATGACCTATTTTTTGCTTCGCAAAAATAAAAGCCCGGCGGTGAGGCGCGGGCCTTAAGTTAGAGCACCTGTCCCTTCTTCCAGTTGCGAAAGCCGCGAATGGCGTTGGTGACCATGAAGACGTTCAACACCGCGAGCGGGACCGAGTGCGCCCACCAAATCGCGTAGGCCATCCAAAGCAGATTGGCAATTCCGGAGAGAAGCCAACCGTACCGCCATCTCTTTGAGAGCAAAAAAGACCCGGCCGCCGTGAGTACTGCGGCAATCCAATCCATCTCCACCTCCCTAAGCGGACTTGGCCGGGCCGGTTCCCCAGTTGCGGAAGCCGCGCACCGAGGTAACAATCAAGACCACATTCAGGATCACAATCGGGATGGAGTGGGCGATCCAGATCGCATAAACCATCCAAACCAAGCAGGCGGCCCAGTTAATGGCCCAGCCCCATCGATTCTTTCTGGCGAGCAGGTAGGTGCTCACGAAAGTCAGCGTCATTCCGAGCCAATCCATTTCTCCTCCTTCCGATTGCTCTAATTATAATCGGCGGCTTTATTTCGTCAATTTTGAGGCTTTCTTTGTTATCCTTGAGTTGATGCGCAAATTTATTCTCGGCCTCGCCTTGGTGTTGGTTCTGGGTGGTTTGGCTTTCGGCGGTTATCAGCTTTTCCTCTTTATTAAGAATCGGCAACTAGCTACACCTCCCGAGAATGAACAGCCGGTTCAGAGGTGCAATTTCAAAGAGGGAACCTGCGTTCCGGTAACCGCTACGGCCGAAACCGGCCAAGTCCGGATTTTGGTAACCGTGGAGGGGAAGCCGGGATCCTTCATCGAGGTGGATCTTTTTACCACTCCGAATCCGGAGGATAATCTTGTCGCTTATGTGAAAATTTCCAGTCAAGATGGAGTAGCGTTGTATGAGGCGGTTCCCGCCGGTACTTATTACGTCTTTTTCAACAACTCCAACTTTCCCGAAGAGTTTGGTGAGCCGGAGGGTCTGGGGCCGGTGGGGCAAAAAGTTGTGATAACAAAGAAGCAAACTCAAGAAGTTAATCTGGATCTGCGTCGATGAGCGATCTCGCCAATCTACAGTGCGTTCCCTGCCAGGGCGGCGTCCCACCGCTGAAGGGTGCGGAGTTGAATACCTGGTTTGAAAGGCTCGGCAATGATTGGGAAGTGGTGGAAGAACACCACCTGAAAAAGCGCTTCAAATTCCCGGATTTCGAAACCGCGCTCGTGTTCGTCAACAGAGTGGGGGAAATTGCCGAGGAGGTTGGACACCACCCCGACATTTCCTTTGGCTGGGGCTTCGCCGAGGTTCAAATCTATACCCACAAAATTAACGGCCTTCACGAGGCCGATTTCGTCTTCGCCGCGAAGGTGGACCGTTTAATTCTGGGCTGACTTCTCAAGATTTAATGAGACACAGTTGATGCAGTACCTTTTTCCTGTCGGTTGGGGACCGTCGTCAAATACGTGACCCAGGTGGCCGCCGCATTTGGCGCAGAGCACCTCGGTTCGGACCATTCCCAAACTTCGGTCTTCCCGTAGCTTGACCGCTCCCGAAACCGCATCGTAAAAGCTGGGCCAGCCGGTGCCGGAATCAAACTTGGTTCCGGAGGAGAATATCTCGTTGCCGCAAGCGCGACAGCGATACATCCCCTTGTCTTTGGTATAAACGTATTCACCCGAAAAAGGCGCTTCGGTTCCGCCTTGGCGGAGAACGGCGTACTGCTCTGGCGTCAGTTTTTCTTGCCATCCTTTCTCGTTCCTAGGCGTTTTTAAGTTTTTCATGAAAGAGTTTCTCTACTTTTTCAACCTTGGGCTTAATCACGATCTGGCAATAGGGGACATGGGGATTTTTTGCGAAATAGTCCTGATGGTTCTCATCGGCCGGGAAGAAATTTTTGAAGGGAATAATCCGGGTCATAACCGATTGGTTTAGCTCCCCGGCGATCCTAGTCTTGGATTCTTCGGCGAGCTTCCTCTGTTCTTTATCATGGTAGAAAATTACCGCTTGGTATTGGGGTCCCGTGTCCGGTCCCTGGCGGTTTACCTCGGTGGGGTTGTGGGTGTGCCAAAAGACTTCCAAAAGTTCCCGATAAGAAATTTCGGAGGGAGCGAATTCGATCTGAACAGCCTCAACGTGCCCGGTTTGCCCAGATGAAACCTCTTCATAGGTCGGATTCTCTTTTTCCCCGCCGGCGTAACCCGCGGTGATACTTTTTACTCCATTCAGCATGCGGAAAACGGCGTCCGCGCACCAAAAGCACCCGCCGGCAAAAGTTGCGGTTTCCAAATTATTCATAATCCACTTCGTAAAGGCTCAGCTGACCTTTAACGGGGAAAGGCGCTATCCTGCGAATATTTTTTAACACCCAAGAATGGGCTTTAGGATAAACTTCACACATTGCCGCTTTCTCATCGGTTTTAACCATCGGCCGACAATCAACGATCTCCGCCACGGCCACGGCATAGCCGGCCGGGGGGATGTTTGGAGATTTGGAAGAGACAATGAGAATTTTCCCGCGGTACCTAGTGGTCCATTTCCTGGTCTCGATTGTCTTTCGTCCGGAAGCAATATAATTCGCCCAAGGCTGCTTTAGGGAAATAGCTTTCATGGTTAATCTAGTTTAGATTACCAATTTCAGCGTGCTAATCTGGAAGAGTGCTGTCCTCGCTACGCTCGGTTGCAATTTGCTCTCGCAAAGTGAAAGATTTGACGAAAAGACTTCGATACACTCTCGGTCTAATTTTTCTGCTTAAGAATTGGCCGAAAGTTCTTTGGCGGTTTATAACCCGATCTGAAACCGAAGGACTTTTTATTTTCCGCAACGGGTTGGCCATGCGTTACGCGCAGTGGGTTGAGATAGAGGAGATCATCGGAACCTTTGTCCGCAGAGATTACGGTAAGGTATCAAAGGGTTCGGTCGTGGTGGACGTCGGGGCGAGTTTGGGATCATTTTCGCTTTATGCCGCTCAGCAGGGGGCTAAAGTTTTGGCCTATGAACCCGCGACTTATTCTTTCTATCTCCTGTCTCAAAATATTAGAGTCAACAGGTTAGAGGGCAAAATCGAGCCATTTGAGTTGGGGGTAGCCGGGCGGGCGGGGAAGCGAACATTTTTCTTAACGCGTTTCTCTCCGTTGAGCTCTTTCTTTTCCCGCCGCGGCGATAAGATTGCGGTGACGTGTGTGACTCTCCAAGATATTTTTGAGGAAAATCACCTCAAGGCAATCGATCTTTTAAAACTTGATTGCGAGGGCGCCGAGTACGAGATTCTCTACCGAACCCCAGCCGATATTTTAAAAAAGATCAAGGAAATTCGTCTCGAGTACCACGTGCTCCCGGGGAAGCGCACCAATCAGGAAGATTTGACGGATTTCCTTCTCCGGCAAGGATTTGCACTAGTCCATCAGCGCCGGGACGCCCCGATTTCCGGGATCCTCTGGTTTAAACGCGTCTAGCCCGCCCAACGCCGACTTGCAATCCTGATTACATTTTTGGTACGGTAGAAATGCTGCCCCATCGGGAGGATGCGATTTCTGGATCGCTATCTCCCTAGCAGGGAGTGAAACTCTCCCTGGCCTGCCAATGAAATCCCTGCCTAGGGGAGCGATACTTATAGCACTACCTCTTTTGTTTTTTGCGAGCAGTTCTCTCGTAGCTCTTTTTTCGACCGCCGCTATTTTAGTTTCTTCCTCTCCCGATAAATTTATTGAATTGCCAACGGCCGGTTCGGCTATTTTCACCAGCCCGCCGCCGGAGGGGATTGTGCTGGGGGAAAGCGTGGTCGCGGAGGGAGCTCGCCCGATTATCTTGCGGAGGTTCCTTGCTTCCTACCACTCCCCGCTGGTGCCCTACACGAATTTTATTTTGGAAGTTTCGGAAAAGTACGGATTAGATTGGCGGCTTTTGACCGCAATCTCCGGCAACGAATCCCTGTTTGGCCGGGTTACTCCGCCCGATTGCTATAACGCTTGGGGTTGGGGAATCCACTCTCGCGGAACCCTTTGTTTCTCTAACTGGGAAGAGGGGATTACCGCGGTCGCGCGGGGGATAAAAAGAAATTACATTGATCAGGGTTTGGTGACGGTGGAGCAGATCATGATGAAATACGCCCCCGTTTCGGTCGCGAACGGAACCGGATGGAACAAATCAATAAACTGGTTTATGGAGCGGTTGGAGAACGCCCAGAATTACCGGGATTAGGGCGGCCGCCGCCGACCTAGCTCTTCACTCCCCCTCCACCGGAACGGTGGATTTCTTTTCCTTTGCTCCCGCTTTGAGCGGAACGCGGACCTTGAGGATTCCGTCTTCCATTTTCGCTCGAGCTTGTTTTTCTTCGACCTCCTTGGGAAGGGTTGTGGAGTAGTGGAATTCGGTCATTCGCTGGGCGCGATAGACTGCGGTTTTCTCTTTTTTATCCTCCTCCGTCTCCTGGTGAACGGCATCGATCTTGATCATGCCATCGGCGACCTCCACGGTGACCTCATCTTTCTTTACTCCCGGAACGGGAGCTTCGACCACTAATTCACCCTTGGTTTCGTAGATGCTGAGGCCGGCCGAAGAGGCCCGCGGCAAATCTTCCTCGCCGCCGTAGCCGAAGAGCCGAAAAATTGATGGTAAATCGAAATCGTAGTTAGCCATGTTTCACCCCCTCTCATGGAGGTGCGAGGGGGAGTCGAACCCCCTTGAGACGCTCTGCAGGCGCCTGCCTAACCGTTCGGCCATCGCACCCGGTCGTTCGGGATCAACAACACTCGTTTCGCAAACTCGCCAATCTTCAAAACGGAAGCAAAGAGTTTCCTTTCCCTGCTTCTTCCAGTTTCTAAGGGGAGATTGGCTCAAACACTGCTCGACTTCGCTTTTGTCGATCCTTCACTCTTTACATATTTTAACATCGAAGGCTCTACAGTTCTTTGGACGACCGCCTTCAGCGATCTAGCAAACTCCGTTTGTTAAACTTAAGCCGTGCTGAGGAAATTACGTGGTCTGATTATTTTCGGGATCGTCGCGGTCCTGGTTTTCGCCGTTTTCCTGAGCGGCGCGGTTGGCAAGAAAGCTGCCCTCTCGGTTTCCTCCGACCCGGCCGGCCAAAAGGTCCTTCTTGATAACCAGGAAGTGGGGACAACTCCTTACCTTTCCGACCAGATGGAAGACGGAAACCCGGTTTTGAATTTCGGCAATTTCACCCAAAAGATCCGCCTCACCGCCGGAGCTCTCACGGTCGTGGATTGGATTCTGGGTCCATCGGAAACTTTTTCGGCCGGACAGGTGGCCTGGTTTTCGGAATCTTCAACCGGGAGTGAGCTAGTGGTGATCACTCGGCCGGTGGCGGAGGTTTTTCTGAACGGCGAATCCCTGGGAGATTCCCCCCTCTCGAAACCGCTTTCCGAAGGGGAGTACGATCTGGAGCTCAAGAAGGAAGGCTACTTTTCTCGAAAAATCAAGGTTGCGGTCAAAGAAGGCTTTCGGCTGAATGTTTCCGTTAATCTGGCGATCGACCCTTTTCCGGCGGATCCAAAGAAATTACCCTCTCCCAATCCCAATCTGACGGTTTTGGATCTTTCTTCCTCTTCCTCATTGTTGGCAGCCGACCCGGTTTCTTGGGTGGCGGGAGCGGTTTTTTGGATGGCGCGGGGGGATGATCCCACCACCTACAATTTCTTCCTCACGGCGGAAGGTAAACTCTACGACTCCACCGGTTCGGAGGTTTCGCTGAGCTCTCTTTCTCAGATTTCCGAAAAGCGGACGCTGGGCTACCTGGGGGAAGTACCCGGTTCGCTGAGTTCCGCGGCTTCTTCCTCCCTGGCCTCCCTTTCCGCCCGGCTCTATCCGGCGGCGCCCAAGGTGCTGATTTTGGATACCGGAATCGGCTATCTCAAAGTGCGCTCGGGCCCGGGAAAAAACTACAGCCAAATTGGTCAGGCAAACGTCGGAAGCAAGTACACCTATCTTGGCGAACAGGGTGGTTGGTACAAAATCGACTTCCAAGGTAAAGAGGGATGGGTGTCAACAGATTACGCCCGGAAGCTCTAGATTAGGTAGAGGATGACAAAACTGGCGAGGACCCAGGCGACCACCGTTCCCAGGATCGGTGTATCCGTCAGGATTACTTTTTCCGGTGATTCTCCCTCCTTCTTCTCGTAGATAATATAGAGGTAGCGGGCGACTCCGTAGATCACCAGAGGAACCGTCAGGAGGGCCCATTTCGGCGAAGAAAGAGTTTCCGGCAGAAGATCGGTGAGAAACTTCGATCCAGCCGTTCCGAAAGTGAAAATCGAGTAGGCCAGCGTGGTGTAGGTCGCCGACATCGCAATCATCGAATCCAAGAGCGTGTCGGGGTAGTGGCGAAGAGTGGCGCGGGTGAGCAGGCGTTGATGGAGCTTGGAAAGCAGGGTGCGCTCGCTTCTTCTTTTCCCGAAAGCCAACAGCAGGGAGAGTCCGATGGTTGACAGCACCAGCCAAGCGGAAATTGAAGTAGGCAGAACAAAAGCGCCGGCGTAGACCCGGAGGACAAAGGCCGCCGCTACCAAGAGCGCATCGACAATAATGACATCTCTAATCCAGAGACTGTAGCTTAGCTGGAGGGCAACGAAAGCAATTGCGGTTCCCAGGAAGTATTGATTGAAGTTTGCGGCGACGAAGAAGAGAGTGGCGATCGCAAGGACCGCCGCCGTGGTGCGGGCCGCCAAGGGCGAGAAGCGGCCGGAGGCGATCGGCCGATTCTTCTTGATCGGATGCCGGCGATCTTTTTCGACATCGATCACATCATTGAAAATGTAAGCGGACGAAGAAAGGAGGGAGAAGACTACAAAGGCGGTGAGCAACCGCGGCAGGACTCCGGCGTTCAGAATTTCCGCCCCGAAGAAGGGAGCCGCAAAGAGAGCGAGGTTCTTAAGCCACTGCCGAGGGCGGGCACTTTCAATCACATTTCTGAGAAAACGATAAAGCATCTTTTTTACCCTTGTTTGGCAGGCGTCTTTAACATTATAATACTCCCGTGCTGTTAACTCCTCATGTTGCTGTTGGGATCGCTCTGGGTGCGGCTCTACCCAACCCTGTTATTTCAGTTCCCTTGGCCTTTCTTTCCCATTTCGTACTCGACATGGTTCCGCACTGGGACGATCTGGGGTTGGGGGACTTTAAGGATATTTCTCGGCCGCTCAAAAATCATTCCTTTCAGCTGGTTCTGCTGGACGGTCTGCTCTCACTCTCCTTGCTTCTTTTCTTCCTCTATTGGGCAATGCCCGACTACGGGGTGGGAATGACGATTGCGGCTTGCGCCGCCGCGGCAGCGTTACCGGACCTCTTCTACTTACCTTTGATTTTCAGCCGAAAAAGGTGGGGGTGGGTGGTCTGGCTGGCCCGATTACAGGCGAAGGTGCAGGTTAATTCAAGAGCGCCGATGGCGTTCGGTCTTTCGATCCAGATCTTCGCAATAGTTGTCGGTTTACTAATAGCGCGGCAAGAAATACTAGTCCAACTGCCGCAAATTTGGCGGATCCTCTAAGGAAAACCGCGGCCACCGCCAGCGCCGCCACAATCGCCCATTCCAAGAGAACAATCTTCGGGTGACTGATTCCGGCCTGCATCAGACGATGGTGCAGATGCCCTTGATCTCCCAAGAACGGAGATTTTCCCGCCCGCAAGCGCGATAAGATCACCAAAAAAGAATCGATTATGGGGATTGCCAGAACCAGCATCGCCGTTCCGGTTTTGGCCCCGGAAAATACTGAGAGCACCGCCAAAAAGTAACCGAGAAGAAAGGCCCCGCCTCCCAGATAGATCTTCGCGGGATAGTAGTTGAAGGGCAAAAATCCCAGCAGCGCTCCGGCCAGAATTATTCCCAATAAGGCGGTGGCCGGTGTGCCTAGAACGATGGAGGTGACCAAAATGGTAACGGAGGCAATCGTTCCGATCCCGGCGGCCAAGCCGTCGAGACCATCAAGCCAGTCGACAACGTTAATGAGTGCAAAAATCCAGCCGATGGTAATCAGCTCACTAAGGTAGGGGATGGCCTCAAACTGTAGATACCGGGGAGAGAGATAGGGCCAGACCGGATTGCCGATGTAGTCGATCTTTATTCCTCCCCAGACCACGGCGGCGCCGGCGGCCAAGAGGTGTCCCAAACCCTGCACCCAGAACGGAAGAGGATGGAGATCATCAATGATCTGGACGAGAGTGATGATCCCCCCGCCCAAAAGCAACCCTTTGAGGGCCGGGTTGAGAGGGAAGAAGATAAAAGCAACCGCGCTGAAGGCGAAAAAGAGCGGAATTGTTCCTAACCGGGGAATTGGGCGAACCCTTGGGTAAGGGCCATGGGGTCGGTCAAAGAGTTTCAGGCGGCGGGCCAGAAACAGTGCTACCAGTGTGCCAACAATTCCCAAAACGACCGCTCCGCCGAATGGCAAGAGTAGCGGATAGAGGATTTCCTCCAGCGGAGTGCTGGGAATGGGAAAGATGCGAATGATCCTGATCAAAGAACCTGTCAAGAGGGCCGAAACCAGAACCGCCAGAAAGGCGGGGAAAAGAGCGGCGGCTTCCTCGCGCCTTCTCAATAAAAATTCGGAAACGGCAGCGTTCACGATTAAGAAGAAAATTGCCAAGATGGGAACGATCGAAAGCAGAACTTTACTGGCGAGTCCTTTTTCGGCGGTAAAGAGAAGAGGGATTTGCGGAGGTAGTGCTTGGTAAGAAAAGATGAGCGCAAATGTTCCCACCGCCACCAGAAAAGTAGCGACCCCCCAAAAAACCGAAAAGAGAGGTTTGGTGGGGAGAACCAGATTTTTCTCGGAAAGCCAATTTTTAAGCGACATTTTTGGCCCGTATCTTAGGAGTTGGCCAGAATTCCAGCCTCTTCCCAAACATCAAGCGGGTTTGGGCATCCAGGTATGGCAGGAAATTGTAAAACATAAGATTCACGATGATCAGCGGTCCCTCCAGCCAGACAATCATTTTTTTCCACCAAGGCCACTCGCGGGGCGGGGGGAGAGTAATTTTGATACGGTAAATAGTCAGTGGCAGAAGCAGAATAACGGCCGAGGTCAGCACCGCGCCTGAGATTCTGGGCAAGAGGTACCCCAGCGTTGTGAGTTTGATATCGGGATTAATTGCGGAAAGCAGAGGGAACCCAAAGGTAACTGAGAACACGAGGGTGTACCAAATTGCGAATTTTTCAATCAGGTTGTAGGTTTTGGAGAGTTTTAGGCTCAACGGGATCTTGGTCGTGAGGAATCCTTTCATCGCGATGGGAAAGATGATGATTCCCCAGCCCCAGCGCAGGAGTTGCTTGTATTGGGCGACATGGGTTTTGAGAAGCCCCTCGTCTTGAACCGCATCTGCGTAAACGGGGATGTAGAAATGGGACCCCTCGAAACGACCTTTCTTTTTGAGAAAGGCATTCCAGTAGAAAGTGGTGTCGTCTACCCCGATCGCCGGGTTCCAGAATCCGGCCTCAATCAGGGTGGGAAGGGCAACCGAATAACAGGACCAGGTATCTTTGTGCTGGGGCTCGACAACCCACGAGGCGAGCACCGCCAGAGAGATTGAGTTTGCCTGGATGCGCATCAGCAGGGGCACCTCCCAGAGATTGTTGTCGAAGAGGTAGGCTGCTGTTTGGAAAAACTTGTTGAGCCGGTTTGGTTCGGTGAGGAAGGCGTAGGATAAGCGCGGTAGATACTGGGGATGGAGGCGCATATCCGCATCCAGGGTAGTAACGACAAAGTCGTCGATTTCCAAGCCGAGCTTTTTGATCTCTCTGAGAGCGTGTTTGGCCGCCCAGGTCCGGTTGGCGGCGGCGCCGACGGCTTCTCCGGGGAGGCCGTAGGGGTGAGCGGTGGTCCAGACCGTTCCCAACTTCCCCCTAAATTTTTTCTTGATTCTTTCGATATCCTCGAGAACGCGCTCGGAGTATTTCTCCTCTGCCGAGAAGGAGATGTAAACCCGGTCTCTGGGGAACTTTTGGGCGGCGAGGGAAGCGAACGATTCTTCTAATACTTCATAGGGCTCGTTAACGCTGGGAATGACAATAAGGTGTTTGAGCCGATCGTATCCCCAGAGATCGGGGGACTTCTTGGACCAGTTGATCTTGAGCTCGTTTTGGTAGCGGCGGTACCCCACGGCGACTCCGATCAGGTGAATGACGGCGCGATAAACCCAGTAGACCACCAAAAAGGTGATAAAGAAAGCCACCGCCAACGGGGCGATTCTTCCCAACCAGATCGGAGAAAGCAAAACAGCCCAGGTGATTACCCCGGGAGTAATTTCGAACAAGCGTTGGAAAAACCGATCGTGTTCCTCGACAAACTTTTTCATTTTGGTTTTCGCTACCTATTCTACCTTAGGCGGGGAAACAGGGGACTGGCGGGTTTAATTTTTCCGGAAAATTGCTTCCTAATCTTCGCCGCAGTCTCAGGGAGGAAGGGTTCTATAGCTTCAATTATCCGGAATAGACCATTGAAGGACTCGCTTGCAGTAAGAAAATCTCCTAATTTTTTCAGTCTTATATTTTCCGTTGATTCCCAAGGTCTTTCACGATCTATCCAACGGTCTAGGGTTTTTATATCCAGCCAGATGTGTGAGAGGGCTGCTTCAAAATTAAGACTGTCGAGCCATTGCCACCCAATCTCCTTGAGAAGAGTTTCTCCGGATTTATCTTCCCGTTGTTTACCTTCTTCATATTGTTTCCAAAGTTCTTTCCCATTGAGCCCTTCTGATAGTTTTGCGACGCGCGAAACTAGATTCCCTAGCCCGTTGGCGAGATCGGCGTTGTAAGTTTCCTTTATCTTCTCGACGCTTAAATCCGCATCCTCTCGCTGTGGACCAAACTTGATGAGGTAGTAGCGAATCGGGTCAACTCCGAATTTCTCCACCAACTCCGTGGGTCGAATGACATTCCCAAGGGTTTTGCTGATCTTTTTCCCTTCGAGCGAAAGAAATCCGTGGGCGTAGATCGTTTTCGGCAACTCGTATCCGGCGCTCTTGAGCATCGCCGGCCAGAGAAGAGCGTGCCAACGGAGATTGTCTTTTCCAAGGATGTGAACATCCGCCGGCCAGAAGTCTGGGGCGCCGCTGATGTAATTGATTAGAGCATCAAACCAAACATAGATGACCTGGTCGGGATCTCCGGGAATGGGGATTCCCCAGCCCACTTTTTCTTTTTGACGGGAAATCGTAATGTCTTCCAATCCCTGGTCCAGGAAAGAGAGTATTTCCTTCCGGCGTCCTTCGGGTTGAATGAATTGGGGATTATTCTTAATGTGTCCTTTGAGAAATGGTTCATATTTCTTCCATTTAAAGAAATAGTTTTCTTCAGTGACTTTTTCCAGTTCCTTGGTCGGGTGAACAGCACAGTGTCCATCGATGATCTCACTCTCGGTCTTGTAGGATTCGCAGTTCACGCAGTAGAGTCCGCTGTATTTACCTTTGTATATATCCCCGTTTTTTTGAACTTTGCGGTAAAACTCTTCAACGGTTTTGATGTGATCGGAATCGGTGGTGCGAATGAAGCGATCATAACTGATGTTTAGATAATCTATCTGCTCTTTATCTTTTTTTGAAATTTCGTCGACAAATTCCTTTGGTTCTTTTCCAGCTTTCTTCGCGGCCTGTTCGGAGGAGGACCCGTGTTCGTCCGTTCCGGTCAGAAAGAAAGTTTCGTCACCGATCAAACGATGGTATCGAGCCAAGACATCCGCGGCCACCTTTTGATAGGCGTGGCCGATGTGGATGACATCGTTGGTGTAGTCGATTGCGGTGGTCACGTAAAAACGATTTTTCGGCATAAACTAATGATATCCTTTCTCTCCAAATCTACCGGGTCGATTTCCAGATTTCCGTCAGAATAAGGATCAGTGCCAGGAGCCCGGCATTCATCCAACTGAAGATCCCGATCAGCCGCATTAAAGCGGTTGCAAGAAAGAAAAGGCTGATGAAGAGAGCCCGC
>Ga0209642_10000534_pt1 | contig 24476 bp, 19 predicted proteins | sample RifCSP19_2_FD_184025 | JGI IMG/M metagenome (GOLD analysis project Ga0209642, IMG submission 184025) | Soil microbial communities from Rifle, Colorado - Rifle CSP2_sed 19_2 (SPAdes) (version 2) | ecosystem: Environmental > Terrestrial > Deep subsurface > Rock core/Sediment | place: Rifle... | reverse complement strand
GATCTTACCGCCCTGCAGGCTGGAGTGGTGCAGGATGCAGGTGGGAACCTGTATATCCGGGGTGGAAGAGCTAACGAGATCGCTTATGTAGTAGATGGATTTTCTCAGCAAGACCCTTTAACCGGCACATCCACTACCGCTATAAACCAGAATGCCATCCAGGAGGTGGAGGTAACTACTGGTGGATTTAATGCTGAATATGGTAAGGTTATGTCCGGGATGGTGAATGTGGTTACCAAAGAAGGAGGACCCAAATATACAGGCTCTGTAGAAGGAGTATCAGATTTCCTTTCTGGTGACTGGCTCGGTGCTGAAAGATATGATAATAATATCTATAATCTGTCCTTAGGTGGTCCGGTTATTCCTAAAAATGATAAGCTCACCTTTTTTGTCTCCGGGGAGAGAAGATACAATAAGGACCGATCCCCTCATGCCACTGCGGGAGGGACACTGCCTAACAACAGCTTGGAAGGATGGAACTGGCAGGGTAAGTTCGACTTTAAACTGACCAGTGCTTTAGGGCTCAAGCTTGGCACCACTGGCTCCTTTGAAAAATGGAGACAGTATTATCATCAAATTAAATATGATGCTGAGCATATGCCAAAGACTGAAGATAAGAACCTCTCCTTCTTTGCCAGGCTGAACCATACGGTCTCTAAATCGATGTTCTATACTGCGGCAGTCAATTTCTTTGTTACCGAGAGCAAGAGAGGCGATGGAATTTATTTCGATGAGCTCTGGAGATATGCCAGACCTAATGGAAATCCAAGGTATGATCAAGAAGGCCTGTTCTGGGCGTGGGACGACCCTAATACGACAGTGGAGGACACGATTATCACCTATCAAGGTCAGACTTATACAGTTACCAACTACAACGATGAAGGATCCGTATGGAGGAGTTACCTACAGAGAAGGTCTCAATACTGGGGATTAAAGTTTGATATCACTGACCAGCTTGACCCCCATAATCAGCTTCGCTCCGGAGTTAGTTTCGAGTATCATACCCTGAGAAGATATTACCACCTTTCTCCTTATAGTATTTTTGCTCCGGCTGGAGAAACCACAAAGGCTGCAATTGATGGATGGTTCATTGATGTTGATAATTACGGATACGATTATGACTTAGCGAAAAAGGAGTTTGTCAAGGTGGATAAGGGGTTAGATGGAGCAAAGCATCCCATCACTACATCTTTCTATCTTCAGGATAAGATGGAATATCAGGGAACTGTGGTCAATACTGGCGTTAGAATCGATTACATTAACACCGATACCAAAGCTTTAAGAAGTGAGGACAGACCTTTAGACCCTGATAATCTCGGTCCTACTAATCCGGGATTTGGGATTTTAAATGACGCTACCACCATAGGAGGAGTTTCTGTCAAAAGCGATTTTGAGAAAAGCAAATCCTATGTTCAGGTCAGCCCCAGGTTAGGAGTTGGGTATCCCATATCTGACAAAACCCTTTTCCATATAAGCTATGGTAAATTCTTTCAGCAACATAATCTGCAGGACCTGTATGTGAGCTATAAGTTCTTAGAATATAAGATCCAGACCGGGGGATACTTCTTCGCATTTGGCAATCCGAATTTAAAGCCTGAGCAGACCACAGCTTATGAAATAGGGCTAACCCAGCAGTTAGGGGAAAATTCCAAGTTCGATCTGACCGCTTTCTACAAAGATGTGAAGGATTTAGTAGAGGTTCGTAAAATCAATTCAGTTCCTAACAACTTCACCTCTTTCAGGAATGTAGATTTTGGGACTATCAAAGGGTTAGACTTCTCCTATACTCTAAGAAGGACCAAAGGGATCTCTGCTAATGCGAACTATACTCTATCCTATGCCACAGGCACAGGCTCTACCTCTGATACCCAGAGGAATATCGCCTGGGCAACTGGAGCTGGTATTTTCCCACCCAAGATGACCTCAGCTTTGGATTTTGACCAGAGACACAAGTTGGTTCTGAACTTAGATATCAGAGCCCAAAAAGGTGAAGGACCTCTTCTTGGGAATATTAGACCTCTTGAGAATGCGGGAATAAATTTTATCTTCAACGCCAACAGCGGAATGCCCTATACCCCAACCAACATTTATAATGAAATTACAGAGTTGGCAGTGGCTATTGAAAATCCGGGAAAGATCAACTCCAGATATGGTCCCTGGACCTATAGATTAGACTTTAAGGCAGATAAGTCTTTTTCCTTTAGAAATCTGAACCTCGGTTTCTTTGTCTGGGTCTTAAATCTTTTCGATAGGGATAATGCAACCAATGTATATACTGGAAGCGGTTCACCTAATACCACCGGCTGGCTGGCTACTCCTTCTGGACAGGCTTTCCTCGAGACCTATGGAGAGACAGGGAAGAGGAAATACTTAGAGAAGGAGAACAATCCTCTGAACTACGACATTCCGAGGATGGTCAGATTTGGAATGATTTTAAGCTTCTAAAATTTGAGGGAGGATGAAATGAAAAAAATTAAAATCCTTTTATTTATCTCAATATTCCTCTTTTTTGCAATATCGACACATGGAGGGATAAAAGGGAATATTGGGAAACTGCAAAAACCCTCCTCTGGGCAAAGCATCGACACAGAGAAAACGATCGACGTGAATAACATCGAGATGTTTGTCACCAATTTAGGCTCTTTTGCCTGGGATCTGACGACCGGGAATCCGGGTTTGATTTTCCCTAAGGGGACTATCAAGACCCCAGTCTTTGCCTCAGGTATCTGGGTAGGGGCAGAGGTTGGCGGTGCGACCCGAGTTACAGTAGCAGAGTATTCACAGGAATTTGTGCCGGGGATAATGGAGGATAGCACAAATGCCCCGGATGTGCCCAGGTTCAGGGTTTATAAGATTAATAAGGGTGATACGCCGGCAAGTAATCCGGATTATGCTGATTGGCCTGTTGCAGACGGGGCACCGGTGGATAGTCTGGGTAATCCTTTAGTCTTAGGGGATCAGACCCTATGGTGTGTATATAACGATGCTGACCCATCTGCTCATACCAACGATGCTGGCAGAACCTCTCCCTTAGGGATTGAGGTTCAGCAGACCACCTTCGCTTTTAATCGACGAGGTGCTTTAGGTAATACTATTTTCCTGAAATTTAAGCTGATAAACAAAGGACCCAATACCTTAGATAGCACTTATATTTCGGTATGGAGCGATCCGGATTTAGGTGGTGCGGCTGATGATTTAGTGGGATGTGATACCCTTTTGAGTTTGGGTTATTGTTATAATGCAACCAATGCAGACCAGTTGTATGGAACGACTCCGCCGGCCGTGGGTTATGATTTCTTCCAGGGACCAATTGTTCCTGGAAACCCAACTGATACTGCCTGGGTGAGTGGCGAGCCCAGGCCGGGTTTCAAAAACCTTCCGATGACCTCTTTTAACAAATATATCAATGGAACCGACCCGAGGAATTCCACCCAGAGCTATCAGTATATGATGGGATTAGATGCAGTCGCAGGCCTTGGTGCTCCTTACATCAATCCTATAACTGGTGAGGTTACCACCTTTGTTATGAGTGGAGACCCCGTAACGGGGACTGGCTGGTTAGACGCCAATCCTTCTGACCGGAGGTTTTTGCTCACCTCAGGTCCCTTTACCATGGCTCCAGCAGACACCCAGGAGGTTGTGACAGCTATCATTGTGGCACAGGGTGCAGACCGGCTGAGCAGTATAAGTGTGCTCAAGCTCTATGACCAGAAAGCTCAGGCTGTTTTTGACCGTAACTTCATAACTCCAGGTCCACCTCCTCAGCCTACAGTTTATTATCGACCCTTTAAAGAAGCGATAGATTTAGTCTGGGGTCAGGAAGCGCTGGGGGACGTTCAGAGTTTTCCGGATACAGCTTTCCCACAGATATATGTGCATGAAGGGTATAATGTCTATCAGTGTGAATCTCAAACCGGTGGGTGCAAAAAGATTGCCACCTTTGATATTGCCAATGTGGTGGATAAGCTCTATATCGATGATGATGTCAGCCCCACTGAGAAGGTCAGAAGATTGTTCCAGGATGGGAATAATACTGGCTTACAGCATCATCTCTACATTGATAGAGATCATCTAACCGGTGAAAAGCTGGTCAATGGTAAGGAGTATTACTTTGCAGTAACCTCCTATAATTATGACACCCTGCATGTTGAGCCCTATACAGTTGAAGGAGCTCTGGCTGGTTATCTCACCTATTCAGAGGAGAACTCCTTAGAGCCCAAGAATATCATACTGGCGGTGCCTTTATCTCAAGGGGTAGTTTTAGCTGATACTGCACAACACGTTACCGGCACAAGCGATGGGTATGTGGCTATAGAGTATCTTGACCAATCCAAAATCACCGGACATAATTACCGGGTAACCTTCAATGAAGATCTCACCTGGAATTTGACAGATCTCTCTTTAGATACGGTTTTATTAGCCGATCAGACCAACCAGACCGGAGATTATTTGTATCCGATATTAGATGGATTTATGCCGGTAGTGTGGGGACCTCTGCCAGGGATAAGGGATTGGGAGTGGACTCCGGGTGGCAGATGGTTAACTGGAGTTGACTTTGGAGGAGGTTACTTCTTCGGTGGACTGGATATAGGTTACAACTTCTTCGGGAGCTTACTGACGAATCTATATACTGGATTCCCGGATGTGGAGATAAGGTTTAGCCCAACCACCACTCAGAAAGCCTACGACTATCTGAGAGGTGGGACGCCCAATTACGGGTATGTAGGTTACTTCGATTGTCCTTTCACCATCTGGGATGTTACCAGCCAGCCTGAAAGACAGTTGAATGCGGCTTTTGTGGAGCAGAACGGCCAGCCGTCCTATGACAGCACCTGGGGTCCGGATTCTATTAATACTCATAGAGAATATCTGTTTATCTTCAACAGCGATTATAGCGATACCCCTGATCCCTGGTATACATCTCACAGGATTCTGGCAGATGCTGATTCTTTTGATGTTCTGTATGCGATGTGGCCCCTGATCAGAGCAGGACATACTATAGATGAGTTAGCTGATGGGCAGATCTTCCATATCTATGCTACAAAGCCTAATGCTCCGGCTGATACCTTCACTTTTAAGACCTATAAGGTTGGAGAGAGAGAAGGAACGACGGTAAAGAATACCCTGGCAAATATCTGGGTGGTGCCGAATCCTTTCTATAATCGGGCTTATAATCAGGGTCCTTTTGAGCATGCAGTTAAATTTATGAATCTGCCCACATCCAGGTGGACCATAAAGATATTCAATATCGCCGGAGATTTGGTCAGAACCTTAAAACAGGAAGACCCGACCCAGTCGATCTACGAATGGAATCTTCTGACTGAGAAGGGTCTGCCAGTTGCCAGCGGTATTTACATCTATTATATAGAGTCTGAGGGTTTAGGCTCCACCTTTGGCAAGATGGCTATCTTTATGGAAGAAGAGCGTCTGAGGACATTCTAAAAATTGAGGAGGGAAAAAAATGAAAACCAAAATTATTTTAACACTTTTAGCGGCCGTTCTTCTGCTTTCCTCCCAGGCTTTGGCAGGAAGCAGTGACCGGCTGGGGACTGCCGGTGCCCTGGAGTTAAGGATTCCTGTGGGCTCAAGGTCAGTCTCCTTAGGAGGAGCTGTGATAGCGGATGTCTCAGGCGCTGAGGCGATTTACTGGAATCCAGCCGGGATGTCTGCTAATCCTAAGACTGAGGTGGTCTTCTCCCATATGGAGTATATTGCCGATATCAAGCTGAACTATTTTGCGGCAATGACCCATCTGGGAGGATTCGGGACTCTGGGACTGAGTGCCAAGATATTGAACATCGGCGATATTGTTCATAGAACCGAAGATAGCCCTGAAGGGGATGGGGAAATCTTTTCCCCAACCTTTTCAGTCATCGGTTTGACCTATTCCCGTCAATTGACTGATCGGGTTTCCTTCGGAACAACTGCTATGTATATCAGCGAAAAGATCAGGCAGGAACAAGCAGCAGGCCTGGCTTTTGACTTCGGATTTCAATACACCCCAGGCTGGAGAGGCCTGAGATTGGGAGCGACCATTAAGAATTTAGGGCCAAATATGAAATACGATGGTCCGGGGTTTGAGAGGGTTGTAAATGAAGAGCCCCGCAAATCTCTTTCTGCCCCGTTTGAGCTTCCCTCCTCAGTCAATTTCGGGATCTCCTATGATATCTACAGCTATCAGAACAACCGCTTAATGACACAAGGAGTTTTCCAGAGCAATAACTTCTCTGAGGATGAGTTCAGATTTGGGGCAGAGTATTCCTTTAAGGATATGTTTTTTCTCAGAGGGGGATTCACTGCTTCCAATCAGACGGAGTATCTCTATGGACCAAGTGCAGGAGCAGGTTTAAAGTTGAAACTATCTGGAACGGATGTTACCGTTGATTATTCCTGGGCGAAAGCTGACTTCTTCAAAGATAATCAGGTCTTTACTGTGAAGTTTGCTTTCTAAAGGTTCCTCTTACTGATGAATTGAAAGGGTGTCCGCTTAAAAAAGTGGACACCCTTTGTTTTGGGTAGTAATTTACTTAAAATAAAATGTCAGTGTAAAGTGTCATTGCGATCCCGCCAAAGGCGGGAGAAGCAATCCGTTTACTCTGGACAGATTGCTTCGTCGTCCAGATGGACTCCTCGCAATGACAGGGGGTTTTGACCTTACTTAATTTTCTTGACAAGGTCTCGATAATTAAATATATAGACTCCAAAATATAACTCGGGATTTCCAGATGATAAAAAAAAATGGAAATGAATATCTTCGTCCGGCTTATTTAGAGATAGACCTGAAAGCATTAGCTTCTAACGTCAAAAAAATTAAAAGGAGATTAGGAAAAAAAATTGAGCTTTTAGCAGTGGTGAAAGCAGATGGGTATGGTCACGGAGCTTATGAGGTCTCAAAAACAGCTTTGAGGAATGGAGCTGGCTCTTTTGGGGTGGCTTTCTTAGAGGAGGGGATTGAGCTAAGGGAAAACGGGATTAAAGCCCCTATTTTAATTTTGTCTCCAGAATGTTATGTTAGAGAAAAAAAGTTAATAGAATATGATTTGCAGCCTGTGGTTACTGATTTAGATTTTGTCAATGACCTTGAGAAGGAAGCAAAAAAACAAAATAAAATTGCACAGGTCTATCTCAAAATGGATACCGGTATGCGCAGATACGGAATAGAACCTTCTTTAGCTCTGGCTTTTGTCAAGAGGATTCAAAAACTGAAGAACGTTAAACTTAAAGGAATCCTTTCTCAATTTTCCACCACTGAGGATGAAGATAGAGATTTCGCCGAGAAACAGCTTTCCATCTTTAAGAAAACAGTAAAAAAGATAGAAGAACTAAACGGTGGGCGTCTTATCAGGTCGATTGCCAACTCTGGCGCTTTCTTGAAGTTACCTCAAAGCTACTTTGACCAGGTGAGGGTAGGTATATTGATGTACGGTATTTACCCCTCACCAAAGCTGGCTAAAAGAGTGGAAGTCAATCCGGTGATGAGTTTAAAAAGCAGGCTCGTTCAAATAAAAAAGGTGGAAAAGGGAGAGTCAGTAGGTTATGGCAGGACTTTTATCACTAAAAGAAGGACGAAAATAGGGACAATCCCCTTGGGTTATGCAGATGGTTATCCCTGGCAACTTTCCAATCAGGGAGAGGTTTTGGTAAAAGGTAAAAGAGTGCCTATAATCGGCAGGGTATGTATGGATGCTTTTATGGTCGATTTAACAGATCTGCCGGAAGTTAAAACAGGTGAAGAAGTGGTTCTCCTGGGCAAACAGGGAAAAGAAAAAATCGAGGCTCACCAGATAGCCGGATGGGCAAAAAGCTTCAGTTATGAGATAGTCTCCAGGATGGGAAAAAGGTTGCCCAGGGTCTACTTAAAATAAGGCTAAAGTCCAAAGTCTATAGACAAAAGCTAAAAAAGGAATAGACCAGAATGTTGTATTGCAAAAAATGTCATTGCGAGCGACTAAAAGGAGCGAATCAATCCGCTATCTATAAGGGTTGCTTCGTCGTCCTGCGGACTCCTCGCAATGACATCTGATCTGGAAGGATAAAAATGAACTTGAAATATGAATCTTTTGAGCTAAAATTAAAAGAGCCTTTTACTATCTCTCGCAGTTCTATTGATACGAAGAAAGTTGTCTATGTCAGGATAGATGAGGGGATAGGAGAAGCTTCTCCTTCAACCTATTATGGAGAGAACGAGGGAACCGTAAAAGCGGCTCTGGAGCTTTTCAGAAATGAGCTGGGGGATGATCCACTGGAGATCGAAAGTACCCTGGAAAAAATCAACAGCAGAATTGCTGGCAACTTTTCTGCGAAGGCAGGTATTGACCTGGCACTGCACGACCTGATAGGTAAAAGACTGAACCTGCCTGTTCACAAACTGTTGGGAATTACCAAAAAAGAGATAGAGACCTCATATACCATCGGGCTGGATACTATCAAGAGAATGCAGGAGAAGGTCAAGGAAGCTTCTGGATTTTTGGTTTATAAGGTGAAAGTCGGAGTGGAAAATGACCTTAAGATGGTAGAGGCGGTGAGAGAAGTCACTAATGCTAAAATCAGGCTGGATGCTAATTGTGGATGGGATTTGAAAGAGGCTTTAAAAAAGCTTAGGGTATTGGAGAAATTCGATATCGAATTAATCGAACAGCCTATTCAACCAGGTAATTTAGAGGATTTACGGATAATCCGGGAAAATACGGATATACCTGTCTACGTAGATGAATGGTTGATGACTTCAAAGGATATACCTCAATATATGGGAAAAGCTGACGGGATAAATATCAAATTGATGAAGTGCGGAGGGATAAGAGAAGCACTTAAGATGATTCACACTGCCAGAGCCTGTAATCTGAAGGTGATGTTAGGGTGCATGATCGAAAGCTCGGTGGGGATTTCGGCGGCGGCCCAGATAGCTCCTCTGGTTGACTACGTGGACTTAGACGGCAACCTTCTGATCTCCAATGACCCTTATTCCGGACCTGAATTAAAAAATGGGAAATGGATTCTAAACGATTTACCGGGGTTAGGCTTAAAACAGGTTCAATAGTTTAACGGTTCAATGGTTCAAAGGTTATGAAAGCAAAAAACATAGAGGAGCTTCTGGTCTGGCAGAGAGCCAGAGAGTTAGTCAATAATGTCTACTCTCTTACTAAGAAGCAGAACTTTCGAAGGGATTTCAGTCTTGTCGATCAGATTAGAAGGGCGACCATATCAGTGATGTCCAATATCGCTGAAGGCTATGAGCGGGGCTCAAATACTGAATTCATTCAATTCTTGTACATCGCAAAAGCATCCTGTGGAGAAGTTCGAACGCAGTTATTGATTGCTCTTGATCAAGGTTATATTAATAAAGAAGAACTAGAGAAAGCAAAGGAGCTAGCTTTGAAGGTTTCGGGTATGCTCTCAAATTTTATTTCTTATCTGAAGCGGTCCAAACTAAAAGGTGATAAATACAAGGAAGTTAAAGAATGAATCTTTAAGATTTTTTAGATTTTATCCCTTGAACTATTGAACCATTGAACTATGAAATTTAAAGTAATTTTGATAATTACCTTAATTCTCTTTATAGAAGCTTATTCTGCTGAGATAAATAGCCTTCCTAAAATTAATGTTGTTTATCCACCTGAAGGCAAGGAAATCACTTCAACTGATTCGACTTTCATCTTCGGGTCAGTTACTCCCGGTTCGGACCTGGTAATAAATGATCAGTACATAGAAGTACATAAAAACGGTGCATTTCTGGCATACCTTCCTTTAAAGCCGGGAGATTTCGTCTTTCAGCTTGAGGCCATGAATCAAGGCGGGATTTCCAGAAAAGAGGTAAAAGTCAAGGTCCCTTTTCCACGTCTTCCCACGCCAAAAGATAGTTTGCGGATAGAGAACTATGAGAAAGCCCCTTCGCAGGATATGGTTTTGACTTCTGGAGATATAGTCCAGGCTAGTTTCAGGGGAACTCCAGGCTGCTCTGCTTCCTTTTACATTGAGGGACTGACCTCTTACCTTCCGATGATTGAGTCGGCCAGGTCTGAAAGCGTGTTCTGGGGTGAAGGTGTGTTTGGAAAAGGGGGAAAAAAAGACTCGACTGTGCCAGATGGCTTATATACTGGTCTTTACAAAATCAAGCCAGGCGATAGAATCGAAAAAGGGAAAATTGTTTTTGAGATAGTCAAGAAAATTCAAAATCCTGATTCATTTTATTTTCCCGCTCAGGCTTGTTTTGACCAGGAAAAGATGCTGGTCTGTCTGGCTGATTCTGCCTCAGGAAAGGTGACCATAAAGGAAGAAATAGTTCCTCAGATTGTAGAATTGAAAGATACTTCTACTATTATTCGCACAGGTCCTGGTCTGGGTTATCTACTTCTATATCAACCGCAGGGAGTAAGGTTTGTGGCTAATGGTGAAATCGGAAACTGGATGAGGTTAAATTTAGCACAGAATGTGGAAGGGTGGGCAAAAGCTGAAGCTTTAAATTTTTTGCCTGCAGGGACACCGCTTCCGGAAAGTGAGATAAAATTCTTAAGGACTGAAAAAGAAGAAGATCGAACCCTTTTAAGGATACCCCTCAAACAAAAATTGCCCTATGAAATAGAGCAGGAATTTTCTCCACCGGTTTTGATTCTAAAGCTTTATGGTGGGAATTCAAATACTGACTGGATCAGGTATGATCTTAAAGATGAAATTATCAAGGAGATCAAGTGGGAACAGCCTGAAAAAAGGGTTTTTCAGGTAAAGGTATATCTGAAGCAGAAAAGGTTCTGGGGATATGATGTTTATTATCGAGAAAATGAGCTTTGTCTGGAGATAAGAAAAGAACCTGAGGTTAAATACAGGCTTAAGGGCCTGAAGATCTGCATCGACCCGGGACATTCCCCGGAAAGCGGGGCAGTTGGCCCAACCGGCTTAGAGGAGAAAGTGGTGAACTTAGAGATAGCTTTAAAGCTGAAATACCTTCTTGAGAAATACGGGGCAGAGGTTTTTATGACCCGTTATGGCATGGAAGGGGTGAGCATATACGAGCGCCCGGAAATAGCAGTTAAGAACAACTGCCATATCCTGATCAGCATACATAATAATGCCTTGCCAGACGGGGTGAATCCTTTCTACAACAACGGAGTTTCCACCTACTATTATCATCCCCAGAGTTTGGAGCTTGCCAGGGCTATTCAAAAAGAGCTGGTCAAAGACCTGCAAATTCAAGACCAGGGGCTGTATTATGCCAATTTCGCACTGACCCGGCCCTACCAGCTCCTCTCGGTTTTGGTGGAATGTGCTTTCATTATCTATCCGGAGCAGGAGATCCTTTTGAGGGATGGAAATTTTCAAAAAAAATGTGCTTTTGGAATTTATCAGGGGATATTAAATTATCTGAAAGAAAAATAATCTAATGTAGTTGCCCAATTCATTGGGCGTTTTTTGCTCGATGAATCGAGCAACTACAAAAACAGTGGAGAAAAATATGATTGAATCTTACGAGTTTGGTAAGATGGTCATCAACGGGGAGAAGTACACTTCTGACCTGATTCTTTATCCGGACAGAATCGATCCTACCTGGTGGAGGAAGTCAGGTCACGAGCTGCGGCTGGAGGATGTCAAGGGCGTAGTCAAGGAAAAACCGGATACCATAATCGTGGGCACAGGCTTTAATGCGGTGCTGAAAGTTCTGCCTGAGACTGAGGATTATATACTGTCAAAGGGAATCAGGCTGATCGTGGAGGATACTAAAAAAGCAGTGAAAAACTACAACGAGCTTTCTGCCAAAGAGAAGGTGATCGCCCTTTTTCATCTTACCTGCTAAAAAAAGTTTGGCGTTGAGGGTTTGAAGTTTGTTATAGGGAGAGAATTTCCTCACCTAGGCATGAATGACCTGACCCCAACCCTTTCCTGAAAGGAAGAGAACGGCTTGGTAGCCGCAGACTTTTAGTCTGCGTTTCGAGGACTGTTCCATTTTTCCGCAACCTAAAGGTTGCGCCTACCAGCTTCTCCATATAAAGAAAGGGGGAATAGATTTTATTAGTGTGACCCTTTTAAGGTCGCTAAAAAAAACATAGAGACGCATGCGATGCGTCTCTACGAACTTGAACATGCATTTACTTTGTATCTTCCATTTTCCCTTTTTTTGTTTTTTATTGCTTCAACGCCCCGGCAGTTAGTCCAGAAATTATCTGTCTCTGGAAGAATAGAAACAAAATTATCACCGGAAGGGCGCAGATAGTCGAAGCAGCCATCAGGTGTGGCCAGTCGATGGTCTGGTATCCCTGATACAGGGCTAAAGCTACCGGTAGTGTTCGCATCTTCTCAGATGAGGTCAGGATAAAAGGAAACAAGAACGAATTCCAGTTGACCAGGAAAACCTGAATGGCTAACACTGCTAAGGCGGGCTTGCAAAGAGGCATCACGATCTTAAATAATATTTTAAAATCACCTGCACCATCGATCCTGGCGGCATCTTCCAATTCCCTGGGAAGGTTCTGAATATACTGCCTCATCAGAAATATCCCCAGAGGATTGACCACCCAGGGGACAATTAGAGTAAGGTAGGTGTCATACCAGCCTAACTTTTTTATGAGGATAAATAAGGGCACGATGATTATATGAGCGGGGATCATTAAAACCAGGATAACTGATAAAAATAAGACTTTTTTCAAGACGAATTCCCTACGAGCAAAAGCATAGCCAACCATCAGGCAGAAGATAAGATTCCCCAGGGTTACAAAAATCGCTACAATCAGACTATTTAAGAAAAATCTCAAAAAAGGTGCAGAGGACCAGACATCTTGATAATTTTTGATGGTGAGTCCTTTGGGTAAAAGGTCCGAGAAATTTAGAACATAGCCGGTTTCTTTAGTTAAAGAGGTCTTGACCATCCAGTACATCGGGAAAAGCATTCCGCTCAAGATGAATAGAAGGATTAAAAATAAAACCCAGCGGAAGATTTTATCTCTTATTCTCATCTTGTTTTCTTCATTGTCATTCTGAGCCCTCCGGGCGAAGCAATCTGTTTACTTCACCAGAAGCGGATTGCTTCGTCGGTCAAATGACCTCCTCGCAATGACATATGCTAATCCTCAATCCCTCTTCCCAATCCAAAAGCCTTCATCTGCAGAAGCGAGAAAACCATTATGATAAAAAATAAACAATAGGCTATGGCTGAGGCATACCCGAAATTGAATTTATGCAGGCCCTGCTCATACACCAGATAGACCATGGTCAGGGTAGAATTCAAGGGACCTCCTTTAGTCATCACAAAAACCTCAATGAATATCTGGAACGATTTGATGGTGTTGATCAAAACGACGAAAAGGAACATCGGTCTCAGATGAGGTAAAGTAACAAATCTGAATTTCTGCCAGGAGTTTGCCCCGAAGGTATCAGAGATCTCATAAAGCTCAAGAGGAACTGCCTGCAGCGCAGCCAGGAAAAGCAGCATGTAATAACCAACAGAAACCCAGATATCCATAAGCATTATGGAAAGCAAAGCAGTTTTCTCTGAAAAAAGGAATCCCTTTTCAGGTGAGGACAGATTCAGAAGTTTGAAAAGAAAATTAAAATAACCATCCCTGGCATAAAGATGGGTGAAGACCAAAGCTATGACTACTAAGGATGTGATTGAAGGGACAAAATATCCAGCCCGAAAAAATCCCCTCAGGGGTATTTTCTGGTTTACTAAAATCGCCAGAACCAGTGCCAGGATAGTGGTAAAAGGAATGGTCCCCAGGACAAAAAATGAGGTGTTCTTCAAGGCAATCCAGAAATCGGGGTCCTGCAGGAGCTTAAAATAATTAGCAAGACCGATCCATTCTACTTCGCCAGTTAAGATGGAATATTTGGCGAAGCTTAAAATGAAAGAATAGATTAAAGGGAAAAGCCAGAACAGAAGTAGAATTATTATCCAGGGTGAAAGGAAAATAAAAGTGGTTTTAGGTTTGGGCATTGGTTAATTATTTCACCGCTGATTGGCTCGTAGTGCGAGGCCGTCAAGGTCTTGTCCGCCAGTGGCGGATCAGCCTCGCCTTAGCGACCCTGTCCTACGGTGGCTACGCCAGACGTAGTCTCCGTTAATAGGAAAAGGGTCGCACTACGAAAATCTGATTTCACAGCTGATTGAACAGATTAAGCCGATGAAAATAGCTGAAGGTTCTTAGTTTTTAACATCTGCTTAATCAATATAATCAGCTGTAAAGTTTTTCATTTTTTTGTTCGTGCAAGTAATTCGAATTGGTTCGGGAAATCCAATTCCCGAACCAACTGGAAAAAAATTTAAAATCATTTTATCGGTAGCATTAAAATAAGTTCATTTTGACTTCTATAGAATTCAATCTCTGGCCTTTCCCTCTCCGCTTCAAATTCTTTTAACATCTCTTCAAATGCTCCAACAATTTTTTGAGGAATATCTTTTTCTGCTGACCAGTTTTTTAATTTCCGACTGGCATATTTCCCTCCAAGGAGTGTTCCGATTTCAAGTGCAGGATTGTCAAGATTATCTCCTTCTTTTATCTCGACACAAGCCCAATATTCAGGATTTCCCTGGTTATAAAAAAATGCGCCATAGAACTTTCTCCCTTTAAGAGTAGGCAAATGACTTTCTAATTTTTCAAACGCCTTGGGGACACCTGAAGGTATATCAGAGGTTTTTATATACAGTACTTTTTTACTGTTAAATTCTATGATATTTGTTTTGTTCATATAACCACTTTACAAGCTCGTCATTTTTGATTCTTCGGGAATAAGAATTCTTGAAGCGAATGGCATCGGCATTTCCTAATGCCGATGCATCGAAGTGTTCTGTCCTTACAGTTACAGCGACCCCACCAGAGGCGGGGTCGCACTACGAAAAATCATTTTAATATCTTATCTATCTCCACTTTTGCCTCATCTAATGCCTGAGAAGGTGTTTTTTTATCATACATCACCTGTTCAACGGCTTTCTCAATTATCTCCTCGATATAGACCCATTGAGGAACAGCAGGTGAGGTCTGGGAATATCTTAACTGTTCCTGAAAGACTAAAAGATTTTTGTTATTCTGATAATAGGGGTCAAGCTCAGACCCTTTAGCTGAAGGGATAGCTGAGCCGATGGCTTTACAGAGTTTTAAGGAATTTTCTTTTTTAATCAGATACTGGATGAATTTCTTAGCGGAGTCAGGATTTTTGCATTTATTGCTAATTACTAAGAACTCACCCCCGGCAAAAGAGGAGAAAACTCCTTTTTCTGGTTTGGGGATAAGGCAGACACCAAATTTCAAGTCCGGCAGATTCTTCTGAATATCGTTTAAAAGCCATCCGCCTGATATCAAAAAGCCAATTTTACCCTGCTTGAAACTTTCGTCCAGCATTCTCTGATTATCAATAGTACCTTGTTCTGTTAATTTCTTATAAAACTCCAGTGCTTCTTTTCCTGCTGCGGAGTTTACCTCTGAGCTTTTACGATCTTCTGACAGGATTTCGCCTCCATTTCCCCAGAAGAAAGGAAGGAACTTTTTATATAATCTGTGCCTTTCAGCAGAGTTTGCTCCAAAACCGTAAGCTTGCGGTTTGAGGTGATTAATTTTTTTACAATAACTCAGAAGTTCATCCCAGGTCAGCGGAGGCTTTTCCGGGTCTAACCCAACTTTTTCCATAAGGTCTTTATTATAAAACAAGACCCTGGTATCTAAAACCCAGGGGAAACCATATATTCTGCTTTGATAAGTGGCAGGCTCCCACATCAGAAAATCATTCTGGATTTTCTCTGCCTCTCCGGTTACGTCCAGAAGAACATCCTGTGAGGAAAACTCCGGCACCCAGTCTGAGCCTAATTCCAAAACATCCGGAGTAGTGCCTGAGGCAAAAGCTACCACGATCTTATCGTGTCCTTCAGACCAGGTTAAGTCGGTAAGTTTTATCTTTATATCGGGATTTTCTTTTTCAAAATCGTTTATTATATCAATCAATGTTGGCTTGACCTTCGGGTCGGTCCAGAATTGCCAGAAATCTAAAACTATTTCACTTTTTTTCTGTTTAGCGCAGGAAGAAATCAAAAGAATTGAACAAAAGATAAGGTAGATGAAAGTAATCTTTTTCAAAGCGTCTCCTTTTCTGGGTAATAAAGGTCTGGAGAAAGGTTTGTCAAGAACTAATCTCGATTATGGAGTGCATCCCACCTGGGGCTGGATGCAGCATCCACTGGATGCACTCCAAAACATTTTTCCTTGACAAGAAACTTTTATTTCCTACTTTGTCTTACAGAACTTATCAAGGAGGATGAACCTGAAGGGGAAAATCCGCTCTCTCATTTCTCTGCTCGTTTTTTTCGTTAGCTTCGGTTCTACAGCTTTGGCAGCAGAAGAGGTCAGATGGTTTGATTCGCAGAAAACAGGTCTCTTAATCGGAATATTCATTACCATTGTCCTTGTTTTCGGTTTCATCCTTTATGGGAAGAAAAAAGGTAGCCTGAAAATCCGCTCCATCCCCGGGTTGGAGGCGATGGATGAGGCAGTTGGTAGAGCTACAGAAATGGGAAAGCCGATCTTGTTCTCCTCTGGCTTAGGAAAGATGGAAAGGGTGGCAACTATGGCTTCGATGAATATCCTGGGAAGCGTGGCTGAGAAGATAGCTGAGTATAACACTCCCCTGATAATTCCAAATTACGACCCGATGGTGACAACTGTTGCCCAGGAGGTGGTCAAAGAGAGTTTCAGCAAGGCGGGTCACCCTGAAAGCTTCAAGCAGGAAAATATATACTTTGTTACCCAGAGCCAGTTCGGATATGTGGCGGCAGTGGATGGAATAATGCTCAGGGAAAAACCTGCAACCAATCTTTTCCTGGGGACCTTTGAGGCGGAATCTCTCATTTTAGCAGAAACTGGAAATTCTATCGGAGCTTTGCAGATTGCTGGGACTGATTCGACCATTCAGCTTTCCTTCTTTATAGTTGCTTGCGATTATACCCTGATCGGCGAGGAGTTTTTTGCAGCCAGCGGTTATCTGACCAAAGACCCTTTGGTTTTAGGAAGTATTAAGGGGCAGGATTTTTTGAAACTGATCATAGGTATCCTGATAGTTGCAGGTGGAATTTTCTCCACCTTAGGACACAATTTCTTAATCAACTTCTTAGGAAAATGACAAGATGAGAAGGCAGATTCCCATAGTGGTCTGTTTTGTATTCGGCATATTTATGTTAGCCCAGTTTTTTGTGTCTCATCCTTTGTTTACCAGGGGTTATCAAAATGTGCTGGACTGGATGCAGATCATCTTTGTTTTTGCACTACTGGTTGGAGCTTTAAGTTTTCTTATTCTTCACTTGGAGAAAATTTCAAAAAGGCAAAAAGACTGGATCTATAATTTCGTTGCATTATCAGGACTCACTGCAATGGTATTTCTGGGATTCTTTAAAGGCATTCAGAAAGACTCGCCCTTCCTCTGGGTTTTTGATAATCTTCAGGTTCCGATGCAGTCTACGATGTTTTCACTTTTAGCCTTTTTTGTAGCTTCAGCTGCCTATCGCGGTTTCAGGGCAAGAAATTTTCAGTCAGTTGTTCTGCTTGTAGCTGGAGTTTTGATCATACTGGGACGGGTTCCATTGGGAGAGATGCTCCACTCGAAGATCCCTGAGTCAGCCACTTGGGTTTTGAACGTCCCCTCTATGGCGGCAAGAAGGGGAATCCTAATCGGCATCGGCTTAGGCTCGATTGCCACTTCTTTAAGAATAATAGTAGGGATTGAAAGGACATATTTGGGGAAAGGATGAAAAAGCCAGGAGCTTGTAGCAGGTAGCTGGTAGCAAAGAAACAATCGGTAGCACTGCCTTGTCCTCAAGGCGGGACTGAAGGGTTGGTCTCCTCTGCCCTTGTGGGAGGAAGTGTAGTTGCCCAATTTATTGGGCTTGCCTTTGCTCGATAAATCGAGCAACTACAATGAAGAACAGGCAGGATGCCCGTTCTACCAAAATATATGAAACTAAATCTTGACCGAAGAATCATATTTATCCTGATGGCAATTGCGGTCATTTTCCCATTGGTTTTCAAATTGGGACTGCCAAATAAAGTGACTCCAGAGGTGAAAAATTTTTTTGAGCAGATGGAGAATTTGAAGGATACCTCAGTGGTTTTGATCTCATTTGATTTTGAAGCCTCATCTTTTCCTGAGGTCCAGCCGCTGGCTAATGCGATTTTGATGCACTGTTTTTCCAATAATCTTAAAGTAATCGGGATTTCACTTTTAGCTGAAGGGACTGCTTTAGGTGAAAAGGTCTTAAAGGAAAATGCTCTCAAATACAGTAAAACCTACGGTAAAGATTACGTCTTCTTAGGTTTCAGACCTCAGGTTACTGCTACCATCTTGGCTTTAGGCGAAGATTTTCATAAGATCTTCCCTGAGGATTATTATGGAGTTTCCACTGCTGATTTAGAGCTGACCAGAAACATAAAAGATTATAAAGACATTTCTTTGATAATTTCAGTGACTGATGGAGATATCCCTTTTTCCTGGATAAATTATGCAGTGGCAAGATATAACAAAGATTTAGCAGTATTGACAACTGCGGTTATGGCGACCAGCTTTTATCCTTTTTTGAATTCAGGGCAGATTAAAGGTTTAGTCAGTGGTCTCAAAGGCGCAGCCGAGTATGAGATTTTGTTGAAAAAGCCCGGGATGGGCGCCAGGGGTATGGATGCGCAGTCGATGGCGCATCTTTTGATTATTCTGTTGGTGGTTTTAGGGAATGTTGGATATTGGTTACAAAAGAAAAATGTTTAAAAAGGTTCAATGGTGCAAAGGTTCAATCGTAGTGCGAGGCCTCAAGGTCTTGAGACTTTAAGCCTCGCTTAGCGACCCTGTCCTACGGATCCGTTAATAGGAAAAGGGTCGCACTACGAGATTCAGGTAAGTCGGACATTCCTGTGGCTACGACAGGCTTTGCTCTCTGACCCTGAAGAACAGACAAGAATGTCTGTTCTACCTGTCACCCTATGTGGCCGTCGGGTCCCCTGACCCGACGGAAAACTGATGACACTGGGACTAGACCATTGTCATTCTGAGCGGAGCGAAGAATCTTATATCGGAAAAGCGGGATTCTTCGGCCATAGGCCTCAGAATGACAGAAAGGAGTAATCCAATTTGGACTTAGGTACTTTGATCGCAGCAATCTTGACTTTGTTCATCTTTTCCTTTCTCTATAAGGACAACCCATTTTATAAATTTGCCGAGTATCTCCTGGTCGGCATATCTGTGGGTTATTTCATTGTCATCTCCATTAAGACTACAGTTGTGCCAAAGCTGATTTTTCCGGTTTTCAGAGAGGGAGATATGCTCTATCTTATTCCCGGAATTTTGGGGCTATTTATGTTCCTCAGGTTTTTACCCAAACTTGCCTGGCTCTCCAGGATTTCGATGGCTTTGATAATCGGAGCAGGTGCCGGGGTCTCCATTCCCGCGATGATGCAGGCGCAGATTTATACCCAGATGAAGGCTTCGATGGGGTCTTATGCCTCGATTAATAATATCATCGTTGCGTTGGCTGTGATTACCACCTTGAGCTATTTTTTCTTCTCCAGGGAGCATAAAGGTGCCCTGGGCACCTCAGCTAAAATAGGGGTTTTCTTTATGATGCTCTTCTTCGGAGCCACCTTTGGCTATACAGTTATGTCCAGAGTAACCCTCTTAATTGGCAGAGCCCAATTTCTCCTGGGTGATTTCTTAGGGATAATAAAATAAAAAAATTGTTGCAGGTGGGGAGAGAGAAGGTTAAATTGGGAAGAGGTTGTTAGAAGTGCTAAAAATTATAAAGAAGTTTTAATCTTATAGAAAATATGGCGACTACTCACAAGTTGATAATTGGCAACTGCATGAGCATGGAAGAAATTCCAGATGCAACAGTTCATTTAATGATTACTTCACCCCCCTATTTTAATGCTCCATTTGATTATAAAGGGTTATTTAAGAATTATGGACAGTTTTTAGGTGTTCTAAATCGAGTTGCCAGAGAAGTGTTTAGAGTCCTTAAAAAAGGAAGAATTGCAGTTCTTAATATTGATGATATGCTTGTAAACGGCGAAAAGTTTCCAATTGTTGCGGACACTACTAAGATATTCATTGATGCAGGTTTTCAGTATAGAGATAGGATTATCTGGAAGAAGCCCGATGGTTATTTAAGGATTAGCAGAAGAAGTGGGGTGCTTTTACAGAATCCTTATCCAATGTATTTTTATCCAGATAATCTTTTGGAAAGCATACTTATTTTTCAAAAAGAGAAATTTGATTATCGTTCAATTCCAAAAGATATTAGAGAAGCATCAAAAATAGATACCAAAGAATTTTCGGATAAAAAATGGTATATGACTCTTTGGGCGATGAATAATGTTATGCCAGGGTCGCGGTTGGAAAAAGATATTGCTGCTTTTCCTGAGGAATTACCATATAGAGTTATAAAATTGTTTTCATATAAAGGCGAAACCGTTCTTGACCCATTTGTTGGAAGCGGAACAACAATGAAAGTCGCAAGGGATTTAGGCCGAAATAGTATCGGAATTGAGATAAAGAAATCACTGATTCCAATTGTTAAGAAAAAGCTTGGGTTTGAAGGTCAGTCTGATCTATATAATCAAAATGACACTTTTGAGGTTACTATAAGAGAGGGAGTTAAGCTTGGATGTATCAGCTAAAATAACTGGCATAAAATATTTGCCCTTTTTATGCCGTAAGCTAAACACCTACAGTATAAACAACCTTAATGAGGCATTATCAAAGGATGGAACTTTTATTGTAACCATCGACGAGAAGAAACAACTTGCTTTGAGCTGGTGGGTTTCAGCAAAACGAACAAGATCATATCCCTATGCCCGAGTTTATGACTCTTTGAGTTTTCAAGGGAAAAAGGTGACTCTTATTCCACTTTTTAAAGATGAAGGTAAGGAAGGAGATAGAGATTTTTTGCAGTGGGATACAGTGTCTTTGATGAGTTTATTAAATGTTTATGCAATCATTTCTTATTATAGTGATGCTGAGCAAAGTTCGAGATACAAACACAAGATAACAAACCAAAGATTTGATATGATACCACTTAAAGAAGAAATATATAACCTTTTGCCTTACCAATCAGATGCTTTAGACTGGAACCTCACTCAGATAGAGAAAGTTGGAGAAATTGGACAGAAAGCTTTAAATTCATATGCAAAAATCTCAAAAAAACTTGATGTAGATATGCATTCAGAAAAATCAGCCAAGAAAAGAATAGAGGAGCTTCTTAAAGGAAAAGAAAACTTTATGAATCTATCCAGAGGATTAGCGAAAAAAGCACAAAGTAGGGAAAGTATTACTGTACAACCAAAAGAAAAATTAACAGGTAATAAAGCAACTTTAACTATTAAAAACAATCTTGGAGGTCATTACTTTTTCACGTGTGACGAGGTTATTATTAATAAAGAAAATATTTACTTGATAGAAGGTAAACATAGTGAGCAAAGTTCGATTCCTTCATTAGAAGATATAAAAGATGGCTTGTTAAAGATGATTTTATTCACAAACCTGAAAGAAGTAAAGATTAGAGACAAAGAATTTTCGCCTTTTGCAATTTTGAAACTTACAAGCAATGAAAAATTTTCTAAGGAATCATTGAGAAAATCTCAAGTTGAACAGTTGCGACTTCTCAAAAAGGAAGCAGAAGAAAATCAGTTTCAAGTATCAATTAATGATAAGAATTTGAAGGATATTGGCTTATAAGAAAAAGCATTTTGAGATTTTATCAATATTGGCAAGTGACTGAAAAAGTCTGATATATGCGAAAAACAAGAAAATGAAACAAAAGAACAAAACTAAAAAGCAAATAATCATTAAACTTTATAAGGATAAGTTTATAGACGAACGAGTATTGTGGAATCTATTAGGTTCCAAGTTCAAAAAACATGAAGTCGAACTGATGGATAGAGTATTTAGACGGTCCCCCAAAAAAAGCATAGTATATATGTAGTGCAGTTTGCCCTGATTACACGGAGGTAAAATGCCCTCTTTGAAGGAGGGGGGAAATAAAAGGAGAATTGTGATTCTGGCGGAGGGGTGTTTTACGGCGCTGGAGGCGAAGACGGCTTACGGGCTGATCAGGTATAAGCCTTCGGAGGTGGTGGCGGTTATTGATTCTACCAGGGCGGGCAAGACCTCTCAGGAAATCATCGGTGTGGGGGGAAATATTCCGGTTGTTAAGAATGTGGAAGGCGCACTTCCTTATAATCCTGATTCGCTTTTAATCGGGATTGCTCCACGGGGCGGGAAGCTGCCTTTAGAATGGAGAAAAGAAATTATCTCTGCCCTTGAAAATGGTCTAAATATTCTCAACGGAATGCACGATAAATTAAGTAGAGACCCTGAACTTGCCACCTTAGCCAATTTCAGGAATGTGGCGATTATTGACCTGAGAGAGGCAGAGGGGTATAATAAGGTCGCAGACTACCTGCCTGAAAAAAATAAGGCTAAGGTAGTGTTGACTATTGGCACAGATTGCAGGTCAGGGAAGATGATTACGGCTTTTGAGCTGACCGAAGAGGCAAAAAAATTCGGCTGGAGCCCTTATTTTGTCGCAACTGGCCAGAGCGGGATAATAATCTCCGGAGAAGGGGTTCCAATCGATGCGATCAAAGGTGATTTTATGGCAGGAGCAATGGAAGATTTCCTGATTCAGAAATCTAAATCGTATGACCTTTTAGTGGTCGAAGGCCAGGGGACCATTCTGCATCCGGGTTATTCCGGGGTATCCTTAGCCCTCCTGCACGGGACCTTGCCAGATGCGATGGTCTTATGTCATTTTCCAGGAAAGAAAAATTTCAATAATTACAATCTACCTCTACCTCCGCTTTCGGAATTTGTCAAATTGCACGAGGAGATAGCCAGACCCCTGAAACCGTCTAAAGTCATAGGGGTTGCCCTTTATACTGCAGAGATGAGTGAAAAAGAAGCGTTAAAGGAAATCGAGAGAACTGAGCATGAGACCAACCTTCCGGCAACAGACCCGGTCAGGTTCGGCTGTTCGAAATTTCTGAAGTCTATGGAATACTTAAAGAGAACTAATGTATTGTCCCAGATGTAGAAATAAAATGCAGGAGGAGAGAAGACCTTTTCACAAACAGAGAAAATGGATTTGCCCGAAGTGTGGGAAGGTAAGGTTTCAACAAGTCAAAAGGAAAAAAGGAGACAAGTATGCTTAACCTCAAAAATTGGAAAGGGAGTGGGGCAGTCTTTCTTATCTGCTTTATCCTTATTTCAGGATTTTACTTTTCTTTAAACAGCCCTGCATACGGTAAATCCAGAATCAGGTTCTCCTACAAAAAAGAGTTCAGGTTGACAGCCAAATCTGCCCTGGTTTTAGACCTGGATAAGGGAATAGTGCTTTATGATAAAAACAGCGAGGAGGTCCGCTCAATCGCCAGCCTTACGAAATTGATGACCGCTATGGTTTTTTTAGAATGCGGGATTGACCTTTTCGACACTATAACCATAAGCCGGGAAGATGCTAAAATCTCTGCCAAGTCACGCCTTCGTCCAGGGGAGACTTTTTATCTGCTCGACCTTTTGCACGCCAGTTTAATGCCCTCAGATAATCGGGCAACCCGGGCTTTAGTCAGAGCCACAGGCTTAAGCCTTCAGGAATTCGTGGGACGGATGAACAGAAAAGCGGATTCCTTAGGCCTGGTCAATACCGAATTCTCAGACCCGACCGGACTGGATGCAGACAACGTCTCAACTGCCTGGGAAACTGCCAAGCTTTTGAAAGTGGCTTTAAGCTATCCTTTGATCTCGCAGATAACCATCAAGAAATCGTATAAGTTTTTCTCCATCAATAAAAGGAGAAGGATGCACCAACTCAGCAACAGCAATCGACTTCTCAGGGGTGACTATGAGGTGCTGGGTGGCAAAACCGGCTTCATAGGCAAGTCCGGCTGGTGTCTAGCAGTAATGCTTAAGAATATCGAAGAAAAGCTCTGCGTGGTAGTTTTAGGGGCATCTTCTAACATGCGGAGATTTGCAGAGGCAAGACATATTTTGAAATCCGTAATTCAGCTTGAGCCTTTAGAGAAAATCGGTTTCACCGGGGAGTTAGGACCTCAGGGTCAGTAATATCATAAGAAAATGTCATCGAGAGTTGCAGGCATGGGTGATCGACGAAACCTGTTGTACCTGTCTGGTTCCCTCTCCCCCTGTGGGAGAGGGATCTCGAAAGATTCAAAGGAAGTATTGCTGGCCCCGCTTAATGGTCTATTAAAGATACGAAGATGAAAAGAAGGACGAAATGGGTTTAGAAAAAGAAGATATCGAAGAAATTGGTGAAGCCATAGAAAGGGTCGGCGTTGCATTAGAAAAAGAACTTCAGTCGCTCTCTATAAAACTCTCCGAAGTAAAAAACAGTCTGCAGGGTTTGGGTTCTTCAGAAAAGGCTCTGAAAGAGGACCTTTTTGAGCTGAAAAAAGAGCTACTGGAGCTTCGGGAGTTTCTGGAAAATTTCGACCAGAGAATTTCCGGGCTGG
>Ga0209642_10000530_pt1 | contig 24551 bp, 23 predicted proteins | sample RifCSP19_2_FD_184025 | JGI IMG/M metagenome (GOLD analysis project Ga0209642, IMG submission 184025) | Soil microbial communities from Rifle, Colorado - Rifle CSP2_sed 19_2 (SPAdes) (version 2) | ecosystem: Environmental > Terrestrial > Deep subsurface > Rock core/Sediment | place: Rifle... | reverse complement strand
AGACGGGGCTGGAAAAACCACCTTGATGAGAATACTATCTGCGATCCTGCAGCCTACTTCTGGGACTGCTACCGTGGCTGGATTTGATATAGTTAAAGAAGCGGAGAAGCTCAAAGCGAAGATCGGGTATATGCCCCAGAGGTTCGGCTTGTATGAGGATTTGACTGTTCAGGAGAATCTGGATTTTTTTTCTGAGGTCTACCAGCTTACCAGAGAGAAAAAAAAGGAAAAATACGAAGAAGTATTCAGGTTCAGCCAGCTCGAGCCTTTTAAAAATTTTTTAGCCGGCAACCTCTCCGGCGGGATGAAGCAGAAGTTAGCTTTATCCTGTGTGCTTTTGCATACTCCAGAGATTCTGCTATTAGATGAACCCACACGGGGCGTGGACCCGATTTCCCGCAGGGATTTCTGGTCGATACTTTTCGAGCAGCAGAAAAAGGGGATGACAGTTTTCATATCCACCTCCTATATGGACGAGGCTGAAAGATGCCAGAGAGTCGCTTTTTTAGATCAGGGAAGATTAATCGCCTATGAACCCCCTTTGCAACTTAAACAGAAGATGAAAGGGGTTCTTTTCGAGCTGGTCAGCGAAAAAAGCAGGAAAGCGAAATCTTTCTTAGAAAAAGAAGAAGAGGTGTCTGGCACCTCTCTTTTTGGTGAAAAAGTGCATTTTACCCTGAAGGATGAAAAAATTTTGGAAGGTCTAAAAGTCAAATTACTAAATGCAGGCATCGAGATTTTAAGCTTGAATAAAATCGAGCCTTCTTTAGAAGATATCTTCATCTCACTCAAGCAGGCGGGGGAAGAAGATTAGATGAATGAAAATGAAATTGCGGTTGAAGTGGAGAACTTAGTCAAAAGGTTCGGCGATTTTACGGCAGTAGATAATATCAGTTTTCAGATCAAGAAGGGTGAGGTTTTCGGATTCTTAGGTCCTAACGGAGCTGGAAAAACTACCACCATAAAGATACTGTGCGGGCTTTTAACTCCTACTTCAGGTAAGGGGAGGGTTGGAGAATACGATGTCTTTACTCAATCAGAGAAAATCAAAGAGCATATAGGTTATATGTCGCAGAAATTTTCTTTATACGATGACCTGACAGTGGAGCAGAACATAGATTTCTACAGCGGTATCTATAAAGTCAAAAAGGAGAAGAAAAAAGAAAGAAAAGAATGGGTCCTCAAAATGGCGGACCTGGAAGAAAAGAGAAATAGAAAGACGGCGGATTTAGCTTTGGGCTGGAAACAGAGGCTGGCTTTAGGGTGTGCCTTTCTGCACGAGCCTCCTGTCCTTTTCTTAGACGAGCCCACCTCAGGAGTTGACCCGATTTCGAGGCGCAATTTCTGGGATTTAATCTATTCCATCTCAGATAAAGGCACCACGGTTTTCGTCACCACCCATTATATGGATGAAGCTGAGTACTGTCACAGGTTAGCCCTCATTTTCAGGGGAAAATTAGTTCGCCTGGGAACCCCGGAGGAACTAAAGGGCAAATCGATATCCGGCTCGGTCTGGGAGGTGGAATGCAAAAATCCAATTGAGGCTTTAGATTCTCTGCAAAAAGACAAAAGGGTCATCGAAGCCTCTCTCTTTGGAATGAAGATCCACATCCTTGTCCCTTTTGCCAGGGAAGAGGAGGCCTCTGCTTTAGTTTCACAGATCTTAGATGAGAATAAAATTGAGGTGATAAGGTTACAAAAGATCGTGCCGTCCTTAGAGGACGTTTTTGTGTCTCTGATCAGGGAGAAGGCTTAGAAGATGAGATTCAGAAGGCTTTGGGCAGTAGTTTTCAAGGAATTTCTTCAGATCTCCCGGGATACCCGGGTTCTGGTCATGGCTTTTGCAGTCCCGGTGGGGATGCTGATTCTTTTCGGCTATGCAGTGACTCTGGATATCAACAATCTTCCCTTAGGGGTCTATGACCAGGATAATTCTCAGGAAAGCAGAGGGCTGGTTACCAGTTTGATGCGATCAGGTTATTTTTCGGTGGAAAGTTATGCTGATAGTTACCAGGGACTCCTGAGTCTAATAGAAAAAGGAAAGATTAAAATTGCCCTGGTCATTCCATACGACTTTTCCAAAAAGATAAAATCAGGGGAAAAGGTGGAGGTCCAGACCATACTGGACGGAAGCGATGCCAATACCGCCACTATCGGCGCGGGATATCTAACCGGAGCACTCCAGCTTTACTCTCTCAAGATCACTCAGACAGAAATCAAGCCTCCAATAGACGGAAGGATCAGGGTCTGGTATAACGAAGAGCTAAAGAGCAAAAACTACATCATCCCCGGACTGATAGCGGTCATTATGATGATCATAGGAACCTTGCTGACCTCCCTGGTCATTGCCCGGGAATGGGAAAGAGGGACTATGGAGCAGTTAATCGCCACGCCCATTCAATCTTCAGAGCTGATCTTCGGCAAGCTGGTTCCCTATTTTCTGATCGGGATGATAGATCTATTGCTGGCAGTTCTTCTGGGCAAGCTCATCTTTAAGATTCCATTTAGAGGAAGCTTTCTTTTGATGTTCTTGGTTTCAGGGATATTTCTCATCGGAGCCCTGGGCGTGGGAATGTTCATCTCGATTCTGGCCAAATCCCAGCAATTAGCCTACCAGATGGCAATGGTCACCACTTTTTTGCCCGGGTTTATCCTCTCAGGCTTTATCTTCCCCATCTTCAGCATGCCTGCTTTCCTGAGAGTAATAACCCACATCCTGCCAGCCAGGTACTACATAAGAATCCTGCAAGGGATCTTCCTGAAAGGGGATGGCTTTGCCGTGCTGAAATTAGAGATACTCCTTTTGTCCTTATTCGCCCTGATAATGCTGGGTATCGCTAATTTAATCTTTAAAAAAAGGTTACAGGATTGATATAAAAATGATAGCCAGCTATAGAGACGAGGAAATCGAAGTTAACAAAAGGACTATCAGTCCTAAAACAAGATTGGTTTTAATAAGATTTAATGAAAATCTTTGTAGGTTTACCACCTGGGAAGATAAGGACGGTGCCACCTGCGATTCATTAACCTGGGAAGATAGTCTCCCGATCTTTGGATTCAATACCAATCCTCTATAAAAATGGATAATGACCATCAAGGCTACAAAAAAGTGTTTTAGAAACATAATAGCGTTCCAAGGATTGCTAAAATCCAGAAAACCTGTAAAGTTTTTCTCATGGTGAGCAATGACAATGCCCGTGACGATCAAAACAAGGATACTTATGTTAACCAAAGGAGTGAATCGCTCGGTTATGCCCTTCATTAACCTACTTTTCATCGGCGATTCTAAGGTCGCATTTACCACCGGCAGTATTACTGAGAGAATCATCACGATACCACCAATCCACACCACCATGGCTAAAAGGTGGAGAAAGAGGCTCAGACTTATTATTACGAGATTCATTTTACACCTCCATTTTCTTGATTACGCTCTTAAACCAAAGGGGGTGGAAGCTTTAATATTTGCCACCACCCCTTATTGGAGCTTGAACTTACTTGCCCTTAAGTTCTTGGATGTGCTCTTCTACTCCTGCAAGTTCCTTCTTCAGTTGGTCTCTGTAATCTTCCAACCGTTCTTGTTCTTCTTTAGCAGATACAAAACGACGGAAGGAAGGACCGCATCCACACCCGCAACCAACGGTGCGTCCCCAGTGGTATCCACTTGGTGCATGACACATTTTTCATCACCTCCTTTCTGCAAAGTTCGACAAGTTGGTCGTGTGATTACTAGGCAAATAAAGTATCTAATTAAGTATTTAAACTATTACTTAATTACACGGGTAAAAAAATTTACCTATTTCTCTTTGGCCCTAATCTCTGAGATTCTTTCTCGAACATTTCGTAACTCCCTTTCAAGTTCTTTTTCATATTTCATAAGAGATGCCAAGCTGTCCTTATTTAATTCTTGTTCTTTGAACCTACCTGTTCCTTTGCATCCACACGTGCAAACTTCGTTCAATATACAACGGCAGTTTTCCAATGCTTCTTTATCTATCGAATACGGAATCCGGTATCCCTTTCTTTCGCTTCTGACCAGACCTGCCTGCCTTAATATCCTTAAATGTTGCGATACAGCTGCAGGGGTTATACCAACCAGCTCTGCAATACTCTTTGCGCCAAGCCGACCTCTGGATTTCAGGAGTTCAATTATCTTGACCCGTGTTTCCGCTCCCAAGACCTTAAATATTTCGGAAGGCTCTGTTTTCATAACCTTGCTCTTCGGTTTGATTAAGCATTTTAGCCATTACTTAAATAGTATACGATTTAGAAATAAATTTGTCAAGTGTTTTTTAAAAAAAATTTTGGAACATCAGCAACGGATTATACAGTTTTTACACTTATTTCTCTATTTACCCTTTTTATGTTAACCTTAGCCAATTTAATCTTTAAGAAAAGGTTACCTGACTGATATGTGGGAGAGGATTAAACATATATTCATTAAAGAGACTATCCAGATCAGAACGGATAGACGGATGCTGATGATCATCTTTGTAGCTCCGGTCCTCCAGCTTCTCCTGCTGGGTTATGCAGTCAACACGGACGTCAACCGGATCCCCATAGCCGTATTAGATTTTTCCAGAACCCAGGAAAGCAGAGAGCTTATTCAGCTTTTCAAGAATTCGGGGCGCTTTCAGATTAACTATTTCCCGGAAAGCCAGAAGGAGCTGGTCGGGCTTCTGGATAAAGGGGAGGTTTGGGTGGGGGTCGAGATAAGAAGCGATTTTGCTCAACAGTTGAAAAAAGGGAAAACTGTTCCGATTCAGATTATAATCGACGGGACCAATTCCAACACTGCTGGAATAGTCTCCGGCTACATGAATCAGTTACTTCAATCTTATAATCTAAAGCTTCTCCAGGATCAGGTACAGGAGAGGCTGGCTAGAGTTTCTGTTGCGGGCGTGGTTTCTAAACCAAAAATTCTTGACTTGGAAAATGAGGTCAGGGCCTGGTATAACCCGGAATTGAAAAGCCGGGATTACAATGTGCCGGGTGTTTTGGCCCAACTCCTGATGATCACCACAATGCTACTCACCTCTATGGCAATTGTCAGGGAAAAAGAAATCGGAACTATCGAGCAGTTGATGGTCACTCCGATAAAGACCTCTGAGCTCATCCTGGGCAAAGTTGCCCCTTTTGCCCTGATCGGCCTGATAGACGTGTGCCTGATAACCGCGGTGGCGGTTTTATGGTTCAAAATACCCTTTCGGGGGAATTTCTTGTTCCTGCTCCTGTCGGTGATGGTCTATCTTTTAACCACCTTAGGAATAGGTCTTTTCGCCTCAACCCTTGCCAGAACACAGCAGCAGGCGATGATGATGACCTTCTTTTTTCTTATGCCAGCGAACATCCTCTCCGGGTTTATGTTCCCGATTGCCAATATGCCAAAGTTGATTCAGTATCTCACTTATGTCAATCCATTTAGGTATTTTCTAATTATCGTGCGGGGGATTTTTCTCGAAGGGAGTGGTCTCCGAGTTCTCTGGGACCAGCTCTTACCTCTGGGCTCTATCGGTGTGGTCGTGCTTGTTCTCAGTATTCTCCGCTTCAGGAAAAAAATAGGTTGAAAACGGCGTAATTTCCTGTTCTGAGGCGCAAAAAGATGTATAAATCTAATTTATAGTCAAACAATAACTTGGCAAAGCCGTTTTAAAAACGACTAAGCAGTTCAGCTAAATTTTATCAAAATTGAGTTCTTGTCAAATCTGAGGTTGTCATAAGTCACAGGGAGATTTAAAGATCAAAGAAAAGAACGTTTTTGGTATGGGATTTGTATACCTAAAATGGGATTTTTTGCCCTTTGAAAAATTAATGAAACCGGCCGAGAGATATTAATCAAGTTCAACTTTGTCTTAAATTTAGACTTGACAAAATGGAATTTTAAGTTAAAATTATATGAATGAATTACAGTTTTTGGTAAGCGATCTATGTAGAGTGGAGATTTTTGGTTCTGAACAGTCATTCCTCAAAATTCGAAAGAGCTTTTAACTATTCCCTGGTCGCGGTATTAATCCTGCTGGGTCTATTGATTATCTCGGGTATATTCAGAAGTATGCCTCCTGATTTTCGTAGTATATTTGGAGGGATAATACTGGCTTATGGGTTGGTGAGGTTTTTGCTCTTAAGAAACAAATACCGGAAGGAAGAAAAGGTTGAGGAGAAAAAAGAGTAAAAAACTGTGAATTGAGAAATAAAACACTTGACAGAGAAAGGAATTATGATAATTTTAAAGCTTTTAGGTAAGGGTCTGATGAGAAGAAAAGAGATAATTACCAGGGTATGGCTTTCAGCCTTAATTCTTCTTTTGAGCCTGTACATTACAGCCGGCTGCCAGGACCTGGAGAGCGGCAAAAGAGCATACCTGAAAGGGGATTACGATAAGGCTATTGACCTATTAAAAGCCTATATCGACAAAAAACCGACTGATCCTGAACCCTATTATTACCTGGGAAGCTCATATTTTGAAAAAGGGGCATATGACGAAGCTATCGTCCAGTTGAAGAATGCCATCGACCGGAAGCCGAAATATACAGAAGCCATATATAAACTCGGCCTGTCTTATCTGAAGAAAGGCTCTTATGACCAAGCTTTGCAGACCTTTAACCAGGGGCTGGAGATCAAGAAAAATTCAGCGGAGTTTTTAAATGGAATGGGTCTGGTGCAAATGGCACAGGGGAAGTTAGAGAATGCGGACATAAGTTTCCGCTCTGCCATCTCCGCTGACCCGAAAAATTTCGAGTATCACAAGAACCTGGGGGATGTGAATCTGCAAAAAGGGGTGGCTTCCATTGCCATTGACGAATACAAGCAGGCCATAAGTCTGGATTCCACCAAGGCGGACGTTTACTATAGCCTGGGAAAAGCATATCTTACCCAGATGGACTTCAATGCTGCAGCAGACGCTTTTAAAAAGACGGTGCTTTTGGAGCCTAAATTTAAATCAGTCTATTTAGATTTAGGAAGTATCTACTTCTTAGCTAAAAAATATTCTGAGTCTGGATGGGCTTATAACGAATATGTCAAATTGGACCCGAATAATCCCGAAGCATACCTGGGTCTGGGGAAATCATATTACCAGATGTTCCAGATGGACAGCGCCATAGTTGACCTGGACAAAGCCTTAAAGCTGGATTCCAATCTGACTGAAGGGTACTACTATCTGGGCAGGAGTTACGAGGACAAGAAGATGTATGCGGAGGCAGCTTCCGCTTTTGAAAACTACCAGAGAAGGTATGCCAGTAAAAATGGTTTTGAGTGGACCATTAAGGATAGAGACTTCTTACTGAACAACGGGAAGGTGCATTTTTATTTAGGGGATTCCTTAAATTTAGAGAAGGCAGTTCAATCCCTGAACCTGGCGGTCAAATTAGATACCACTTACAGCGAATCTTATTCCTTCCTGGGTTTAGCCTATTACCAGCTTAAAAGATACTCGGATGCTATCCCGGCTTTGAAAAAGAAAATCGACCTGGACTCGACCAGCTTCAACAGCTATCTTAATTTAGCTTACTGCTACGTCAATCTGAAGCAGTTTAAAGATGCACTGGAGCCGCTGAAAAAAGTGGTTGAGTTAAAGCCAGATTATCTTCAGGCTCACCAGTATCTGGCTTATATTTATCTGAGCGAGCTTAAAGACTATGTTGCGGCTAAGGATGAGTATGAGAAGATCCTCCAGCTTAATCCGCCAGATTGTCAGTCAAAAGGGAACTTAGGTTATGTTCTCCTCACCCTGAATAGAGCGGGCGAGGCAATAAGACCCCTTTCCGAAGCAGTTAACTGTCAGTCCAGCGACATCTCCTTCAATCTCTGGCTGGCACAGGCTTATGATATCACTAACCAGTATGACAAAGCTAAGGAAGCATACCGAAAAGTCTTAAGATTAGACCCCAAGAACAAGCTCGCCAAAGACCGGCTGGATTTCCTGGAGTATAACTATTGATTTAAATAATTTATAATCGAATATCCAAGGAATAAAAACTAAGTACCAATTGTAAATACAGAGGAGAAAGATGGTCGAAGAGAAAAAGGGCGAGAAAAGAGAAAATGACCTGCGCTATAAATATATCGGGTTTGACGTTTATTCTTCCAGGGCTAAGAAATTCTGGAGAGATCCAGAAGAGGAGAAAAGATATTTAGAAGAGGTCAAAAAAAGAAAGGAAAAAGGGGAGAGGGAGGAGCGGGATCACAGCCTTATAGCGGTGCCGGTTTTCTCCCCGGCGGAGAAATGGATTTTGACCCTGACTTCCGCTCTGATGATTTTGTGCCTTTTTCTTCCCTGGTTCACTTTTACCCGAGGAGAGAAAGCGATGAGCTACAGTGCTCTCCAGTACCTGTTTAATTTCGGGACCCTGATGACTTATTCCGGTTTAGGCGGAGCTCTTCTGGGCGTTCTGGCGGTCATCTTTCCGGTAGCGATGTTAACTTCTTTGCTCTTTGGAATACTCAATTTGCTTGCCCTGTACAGTAAAACGAATTCGGAAGAAGGGTATCTTCGCAAGGTCAAAAAAACTCTCAGGCTCAACTTCATCCCTTTCTTTTTGTGGATAGCAGCCGTAATCATATCGATAATCGGAGTAGCAGCTCCGCTGGCATCTGCCTTTGGAGTGAACCAGGTGAAAGATAACTTTGACGTGATAACTTTAGTGAGCATCTCCGGGATTGGCTTGTGGACAAGCCTGGGATGCTGGATTTTGAACAGCGTGAAAGCTAATGATTTATAAGAGTATTAAGGAGGTCAGGATGAGATAGTCTTTAAACAAAAAAAGAAATTACCAACTTAAATTCTAAACTTTTAATGGAGGTATTTGTATGAAGCAATCGATCTTTATAGCCCTGGTCCTGATAGTTTCCATGGCCATCGGTTTTATAATCTGGGGATTGATGTTGCCGGATTATCTGAGAATGGGAGGGCCGATAGTAGGATCACTGATCGGTTTGTTAGTAATGCTTTTAGCTTTTATCATAGAAAGGACTTTGACTTTAAGGAAAGCCCGGGGTAAAGCCTCGGTCCAGTCGTTTTTCAGGAACATGGTAACCATGCTGGACAAGGGAGATTACGATGGAGCCATTGCAGCCTGTGACAAGCAGAGAGGCACCACTGCCAATGTGCTGCGCGCGGGCATAGAAAGGTATCAGCAGTTAAAAGGGAATACCCCGTCCGAGAAACGCTTGAGCGAAACCCAGAGAGCCATAGAGGAAGCCAATGCGCTGGAGGTTCCGCTTCTGGAGAGGAATTTGATCGCTTTATCCACCATCGCCTCGATTGCCACCATGATAGGGCTATTGGGTACTACCATTGGAATGATCAGAGCCTTCAAGGCAACCTCCGAAAGAGTCGGGGGAGTGATCGATGCGATGAAGCTGGCAACCGGAATTTCCGAAGCTTTAGTGAATACGGCTGGAGGCTTGCTTGCGGCCATCATCGGGATCGTGGCATACAACTTCTTCGTGAATAAAGTGGATGCCTTCAACTATACGATGGATGAGGCTTCTTATGAAGTCATGCAGATTTTGAAGAGTAAGGAGGCTGAGAAGTAATGTTAAAGAGGATGAAAAGGAGAATAGGGATCAAGATCGACATGACCCCTATGGTGGATATCGCCTTTCTGCTTTTGATCTTCTATATGTCCACTACCCAGTTCAAGCCCCCGGAAAAGAAATCGGTTGCTCTGCCTGCTTCCCATTCTGATATCAAGCTACCGGAAAAGGACATTTTGAATATAACCGTTACTAAAGATGATAGTATTGCCGTAGATTATGTGGACAGGAAAGAAGTGGAGATTCAGGGTAAGAAAGAGAGGGTTCTTGAAAGAATCTATGAAGACGTTAATCTCAATACCTTAGCTGGAACGATTTTGTCGATCCGGGCAAAATACCCCGGGATCTTTGTGGTGATTAAAGCAGACCGGGAGGCGCATTATGGAACGATCCAGGCACTGATGACTACCATGCGCGACAATCATATGCCCAGGTTCCAGTTAGTCACCGAGATCAAGGCTGGGAGTTAGAGGTAGTTTTTAAAGCAATTTTGTCTAAGGAGTGAATTTCTATGGCAGCGGTTGACGTAGGAGGACCGAGTCCTCGAGGGAAAAAGACCGGAGGGCTTCGAAGACCGAAAAAGAGATTGGGGATACGTATTGATATGACCCCTATGGTGGATATAGCGTTTCTTCTGCTGATTTTCTATATGGTAACTACTATTTTCAGTTTGCCCCAGGCAATGGAGATCAACCTTCCTCCGGAGGACCAGCCAGTACCCATTGCGGAATCTAACCTTTTTACTTTGAGGGTAGATTCGGAAGGGAAGATGTACTGGAATATGGGAGTGGAAAAGCCGGAACCTATGCCTGCTGATTCTTTAAGGCCTATCCTTCTAAGAAAGAATCAGGAAAAGCCCAAGCTGGTGACCCTGATCAAGATCAGCAAAGATGCCAAATATTATAAAATGATAGATATAGTAGACGATATTCAATTAGTGGAAAAGCAGATGAAAGAGAAAAACCCTAACTTCAGTTACCGTTTCAGCTTCGCCCCTTACACGGATGAAGATGAAGGGCTTATCACGGGTAAGCTTCAGCCGAAAGGAGGTAAGTAAAAAATGAGAGTTGCAACACCTTATGGAGCCTTTGAGCTCAAGAGGGTCTATCAGAGAAACTTTAGCATTGCAGTAATTATCTCTGCCCTGGTGTACCTGGTCTTAATCGGTTCATTTATGTTTTTCTCTCATATCACAGCTCAGAAGCCAGTGGCTAAAAGGGTGATAACTATTAAATCCCCTATAGACTTAGGAGCGCCTCCTTCTCTGACCCAGAATGTGGCTCATCAGGTAGCAGTAGCTGCACCAGCCGCGGCTGCAGCGCCGTCAGTTGGAGTTCCTAAAGCGGTTCCAGATGATCAGGTTAAGGAAACAGTGACCCTGGCCAGCCAGGCTGAATTAGGGGTCTTACAGAACCCCACCCTTGCCACTGAAGGAACAGGTAAAGGTGAATCCTTATCTATCCAGATAGCCCCGGAAGAATATCTGCCTGCGCCAGGAGAGTTCGTGCCCTACGAGGAGGCTCCCGTCCCTATTAAATGGATAAAGCCGGCTTATCCGGAGTTAGCCAGAAAATCGGGAGTCGAAGGGAAAATCTGGGTTGAGGCTCTGGTGGATAAAAAGGGTAAAGTCAGGGATGCCAGGTGCCTTAAAGAGACGAGCGTGAACGCTGATATCTTCTGTGAAGAAGCTGTTAAGGCTGCGATGCAGAATGAGTATAAGCCGGCCATAAGCAATAACCAGCCGGTAGCGGTACGGGTACAGTATAAAGTTGACTTTAATTTGAAATAAGGGAGACTACTTAAGGCCGGATGTTGTATTAAATAGAAAATCAAGAAGGCAGTTTTCTCTAAACTGCCTTTTTTTATCAGGAGAATTTTTTTTAGGGAGGAGAAATGCCGAAATGCTTCAACTTTAAAACTTCTGTTTTTTTATCCGCTTTCTTTTTAGCTTCGCTTCCAGTCAAGCTTTTTGCCGGCGAGGAGAATGTCCTTTTGCCTCCTTTTGACCGGACAGTCAACCTGGCTTTGTATTTCGTTCTGCTGTCAGCCATCTTAGGATTGGCTTATGGGCTTTATTTGGCATTCAAGGTGATAAAAAAGGACCAAGGAACCCCTAAGATGATCGAGGTGGCAAAAGCAATTCAGGAAGGAGCAAAAGCCTACCTTACCCGCCAGTTCAGGGTTTTATTTTTCTTCATCATACTTCTGACGATTGTGCTGTTTCTCGTCTACAAAAATATTTACGTTCTTCCGGACGGAACCCCGGACTGGAAAATGGTGTGGGGAATAGCCCTGGCATTTTTTGCCGGCTCCACCTTATCGGCGATGACCGGGCTTATCGGGATGTCAGTAGCTGTCCGGGGTAATGTCAGGGTAGCTCATGCAGCCAGGACCTCCTTTAAAAACGCCTTAGAAACTGCTTTTCAATCTGGCACAGTGACCGGTATGTTCACCATCGGAATGGGATTAGTCGGAGCCACTGTCATCTTTATGCTCTTCAAGGAAAAGGCTATGATGGTTCTGATCGGCTTCGGCTTTGGCGGAAGCCTGGTAGCCTTATTTATGAGGGTGGGCGGAGGAATCTACACCAAAGCAGCAGACGTGGGAGCGGATCTGGTGGGCAAAGTCGAAGCCGGGATTCCGGAGGATGATCCCAGGAATGCGGCAGTAATTGCAGATCTTGTAGGGGATAATGTAGGAGATTGCGCTGGGATGTCCGCAGACCTTTTCGAATCTTATGAGGTCACCTTAGTTGCCGCAATGATCTTGGGAGCCTCCTATGCTGTGTTTAACCCTACGCCTGCTGGCAAGGATTTAGCCTTGAAGCTGATAGTTTTCCCGCTTTTAGTCAGGGCAGTAGGCGTGTTCGCTTCTATCTTGGGAACCTGGAGCGTTAAAGGTAAGGACAAAAAGGATTTTAACCCGATGAGGCCCATCCAGAACGGGTTTGTGGTAGCGGCATTGTCTTCCACTATCGGATTCGGGTTGATAAACTATTTCTATATAAAGACCCCTTCAGGCGCCCCGGATATGAGGTTCTTCTGGGCGACTTTTTCCGGAATCGTGCTGGCAGTTTTGATAAGTTATCTGACAGAATATTATACTGCAGTGGAATATAGCCCGGTAAAAGAGACTGCGCGTGCTACCAAGACCGGCCCAGCAACTACCATCTTATCCGGGTTCTCTGAAGGGATGGAGTCAACTGTTTTAGCTATCATAGCTATCTCCGTAGCTATAATGACCTCAAATCTTATCTTCGGCGGAGATATAGCCTTAGCTGCCTACGGGATAGCTTTATGCGGTATGGGTATGCTCACCACTACTGGTATTATAGTAGCAATGGATACTTATGGACCGGTTTCAGATAATGCTAATGGCATCTTCGAGATGTCCAAGGTCTTAGACGAGGATAAGAATCCGGATGCTCATCTGATAGTGCACAAATTGGATGCAGTAGGAAATACCACTAAAGCAGTGACCAAAGGTTTTGCCATAGCTTCAGCAGTGGTGGCAGCAGTCTCATTATTCAGGTCTTATGGTTCAGATATAAATCTACTCGATCCAGCATTAAAGTTCTTCGAAAAAGGGATTCAGATAAATATGCCCAATGCTTTTGTGGGGCTTCTGATCGGAGGAGCGATGCCTTTTCTTTTCAGCTCCTTAGCTATAAGAGCAGTGGGAAGAGCCGCCTTTATGGTTGTAGAAGAGGTGAGAAGACAATTTAAAGAGATTCCTGGATTAATGGAAGGTAAAAGTAAACCTGAATATTACAGATGTGTGGATATCTCCACTGCGGCTGCTCAAAAAGAGCTTGTGACTCCAGGACTTTTAGCTATTCTTTCTCCATTAATTGTTGGATTCCTTTTAGGGGTGGACGGATTAGGCGGGTTTTTAGCCGGGACGATTTTAACCGGTCAGCTTTTAGCAGTAATGCTTTCCAATGCTGGTGGAACCTGGGATAATGCCAAAAAGACGATCGAGGCAGGGCTGTATGGAGGGAAAGGGTCAGATGCCCATAAGGCTGCAGTGATCGGGGATACAGTTGGTGATCCTTTTAAGGATACTGCAGGTCCCTCACTTAACCCTCTGATCAAAGTGATGAATTTAGTCTCCATCCTGATCCTGCCATTGCTTATCGGAAAAAGCCAGCTTCCTCCCGGACTCAAAGCTCCGCTGGCAATTGTGGCTGTCATAGTGCTCCTGAGCGCGTTGTTGATCAGCAAAAGAAGAAAATAAATTCTGCTCGTCGAGGATGTTATTATCCTCGATAATAATTCTAATTCCCGGCGGATGGTAACATCCGCCAGGAGCATTAAACTACTAGGCTACAAGCTGCTTTTGCCAAAATCCATTTTTTTTGCAAAACAATTTATGTAGAGACAGGGCTTGTCCCTGCTACTACCTCGATATACTATACCTCTTAGGTCATAATTTTAACCCCCTTTTTAGATTGATTTTTGAAACTTTTTTGGTTTTATTACGTTAAAATAGAGTGAATTATATTTAAAAACAACGGAGGTAAAATGGAAGAGGAATTAAAACCGGTCGAGACCCAGGAAGAGAAAATGGGGTTTTTCTCAAGGATTTCCGGGATTTTTTTTGAGCCGAGAAAAGTTTTCAATTTTTTGAACTTTAAACCTGGCTGGCTGCCAGTTCTTATACTTATTGTGGTAATCGGTGTGATCGTGGCAGAGATAACCCTGCCCCAGAATCTTCTTTTACAAAAAGAGTTAGTCTCGCAGAGCCCCAGGTTGTCTTCTACCCCTGAGGTCCTGGATAAAATGACAGAGATCACCACCGGCAAAAGGATAAGCACGGTCGTAAGCGAGATCATAAAGGTTTTCATTGGACTCATACTTATGACCTCGCTGGTCTATTTTCTCTGCAATATCATCCTGGGTGGTGATAGCAGTTACAAGAAGGTTTTGTCAGTTGTGACCTATACTTCACTGGTTCCGACCTTAGGTGCAATCCTTAAAACCCCTTTGATCTTAGCTAAGAATTCGGCGAACGTGCAGACCAGTCTGTCTCTGCTTATGCCCGGGGGTGATTTTACAAAGATCAGATATATGCTCCTTTCAGCCTTAGATATATTTTCCATCTGGCAGATAATACTTATAGCTTTAGGAATTACCGTTTTATACAAGTTCTCAACTACCAAAGCCTTTATCGCCTCCTTTATTGGCTGGGCGATTCTGGTAATTATTGGCATAGGTTTGGGTGTGATGGGGATGTCGGTTTCAGGGATACCGGTTACCTGGTAAAACTTTATTTTAAGGAGTCAAAATGAGAAAGAAAACGGCCTTTTCAGTTCTTTTAGCGGTTCTCTTGTGGTTCTATTCAGCTCAGGCACAGGAAATTCAAAAAAAAGTTCTGACCATTGACGACTGTGTGAATATAGCATTGAAGAATAGTTTCCCGGCTCGTTCTGCCCAGGAGAATTACCAGTCAGCCAGGTGGGAATATCTGGGAGGATGGTCTAACTTTCTTCCCTCGCTGAGTGTTTCCTCTGGCTGGTTCAGGAACAGTCAAGAGATCTTGCGGTTCAGGTTGGGACAGTTGGTCAGCTCGCGGGACCAGTATAGTTTTAATCTCGGACTAAACCAGACCATCTTCAACGGAGGAGCTAACTTCGCCAGCTATAATCTAAAGAAATATGGCAAGAGTTCAGCCTGGGATGATTTGAAGCTTGCAGAGAAGTCAGTGGCTTTAAACGTCAAGCAGGGTTGCTATGATCTTCTAAAAGCTCAGATGTTATATGATGTGCAGAAGGATGCCGTAGAAGTAAGTCTTGAACAGCTAAAGATGGCAAAAGCCAGGTATGATTTAGGTGCAGCCTCGCTTTCCGATTATCTAAAGGCTAAGGTTCAGTTAGGTAACGATAGCCTGACTTTAATCACCAACGAGAACAATGTGAAATTAGCTGAAGCCACCCTGAACAGTCTGTTAGGACTTGATGTCAACACTCCTTTAGAGATAAATGCCCGGCTGGAGTATACAAAATTAGATGCAGATGTAGAGCAGGAAACCAGAAAAGCTCTGGAAAGCCATCCCCAGATAGACAAAGCTAGGATGGGATTGAATCAGTCTCATTCCAGCCTGACCCTTGCCAGAAGTGCTAATTACCCCAGCATATCTTTTTTCGGGGATTACTCCTGGAGCGATATTAAGCTTCCGGAACTGAAGAATTTCAAAAGGGACTGGGACCCCTATGATTCCTGGGATATAGGTATAAGAATCAGCTTAAGCATCTTTGACGGCTTCCTGACCACCTCTCAGGTGAGAAGTGCCAAAGCCCAGGTCAGATTGAACAAAGACAATCTGGAACAGAATAAAAGAGATTTAGCCCTGGCAATCAAACAAGCAAATCTTTCGGTAAAAGAAGGAGAACGAAAAATCCAGTTGACGGATGATGCTTTGAAGTCGGCTGAGGAGGACTTAAAGCTGACCCAGGAAAAATATAACTTAGGTGCGGCATCGATATTAGACCTGCTGAGTGCCAACGTCTCATATAAAACAGCCAAAAATAACCAGGTGCAAGCCTTGTATGATTATAACTTAGCAGTTGCTCAATTCGAGAAAGCCACAGCCAGATGAGCAGCTTCAGTCATAGTTTAGAGGAGGTAGTATGAAAAAAAGAAATAAGATCATAATCATAGCAGGAGTATTAATTTTAGTGGTGGTGATAGTCCTTTTAAACCTGTTCCGCTCTGGTGAGAAAGTCTATACAGTGGAGGCTGACAAGGTCAAAAAGGGCGACTTAGCCTCCATAGTCACAGGCAGCGGCAAAGTCCAGGCTAAAAAAGATGTCAAGATCGGTGCCATGGTTCCTGGACTGATTATCAGTCTTCCAGTGAAAGATGGAGACTTAGTTAAAAAAGGGCAGCTTTTAGTGCAAATTGACCCTTCAGAGTACAAATCGGCTGTAGCTCAAACCACAGCACAGTTGAATTCAGCTAAAGCTAGTTTTGAACAGGCAAAACTGCTCCACGAAAGACAGCAAAAGCTCTTTGAGAAGAGCCTCACCTCCAAGGAGCAGTATGATGCCTCTTTGACCCAGTATGATGTTGCCAAGGCACAGTATGATCAAAGCCAGGCATCGCTGAGACAGGCTGAAGACCTTTTAGCCAAGACCACCATTAATGCTCCCATGGACGGAAAGATCACCGAGCTTTTAAAAAAAGAAGGGGAGATGGTAACCGGCGCCACCTATAATCCCACTGAGATCATGACCATCTCGGACCTTTCTGCATTCGAGGTAGAGGTAGAGGTGGATGAGACCGATATCGCAGAAACCAGATTAACCCAGGAAGCCAAGATCAAAATCGACGCTTTTCCGGATACCTCTTTTAAGGGTGAGGTCTCGGAGATCGGCAATACAGCCAAGATCACCGGTTTCGGAACCCAGGATCAGGTGGTCAACTTCATAGTCAAGGTCTTGATCCAGGATGAAGTCAATGGGATAAAGCCCGGGATGTCCGCCTCTGTGGATATCACCACCGCTTCTCACAAAGACGTTCTTAATATCCCGATCGCCGCAGTGGTAATGCGGGAGGAGAAAAAAGATACCCTGAATACCAAGTCTAAGGAGGGTAAAGCCGAGGCACTGGCTTCCTCCGCAAAGGAAGAGAAAAACGACAAGAAGAAGAAAAAAGAGTTAGAAGGGGTATTCTTGATAGAAAAAGGGAGGGCAAAATTCGCTCAGATCAAGAGCGGTATTGCTGACCAGCAGAATATGGAGATAGTCTCCGGACTGAAGGAGAATGACCAGATAATAACCGGAAGCTATAAGATCCTGAGGACCTTAAAAGATGGGGATAAAATCAAGATAGAGAAAAAAATGGAGAAGAAAGAGGGAAGCTAAGGTGATGATAAAAACCCAGAATCTCTGGAAGATATACGAGATCGGAAACGAAAAGGTCCAGGTTCAAGCCCTACGGGGGGTTGATCTGGAAGTAGAAAAAGGGGAGTATTTAGCCATTATGGGACCTTCAGGCTCAGGCAAATCGACTCTGATGAATCTGATCGGCTGCTTGGATACTCCCACTCAGGGAGAATATTATCTGAACAGCAGGCTGGTGAGCCAGATGAACGATGATGAGTTGGCCTTCATCCGCAATAAGGAGATAGGGTTCGTTTTCCAGACCTTTAATCTTTTGCCCCGGGCAACAGCTTTACATAATGTGGAGCTTCCTTTAATCTATAATGGCACAGAGTCAAAAGAGAGGATCCAGAAAGCAAAAAAGGCTTTAGAGATGGTGGATTTAACTGACCGGATAACTCACAAGCCGAACGAGCTTTCCGGTGGTGAAAGACAGAGGGTGGCTATAGCTCGGGCTATTGTGAACAACCCTTCCCTGATTTTAGCGGATGAACCCACAGGAAACCTGGATACAGCCACTGGTGCGGAGATAATGAAACTGGTCGACCGGCTTCATTCTGAAGGGAACACCATAATTCTGATCACTCACGAGGCGGATATAGCTGCTCATGCACATAGGGCCATACATCTCCGGGATGGGAAAATAGAGCAAGATGAAAAAGTAAAATAAGTTTCTTAAGAAGAAACTGGAGTGTAAAACTTTAGTTTTACCCTGATCACCTTTAAAAAAATAAATCCTTCTGGCAAACCTGTCCGCTAAACGGAGACTACGTCTGGCGTAGCCACCGGAGGAAAGGTTTGCACTCCAAAACTCCGAAGAATTCCTTTGAACGGAGGAAAAATTGCAGTTTTTAGAAAGTATCGGGGTTGCCTTAAAATCGCTTGTAGCAAACAAGCTCAGGTCGATCCTTACCCTGATCGGCGTGATAATCGGGGTTATGACTGTGATCGCCGTGGTCTCCATAATTGCCGGGATGAACAAATATGTGGCCGACCAGATCTCCAGCTTAGGCTCCACCACCTTTTTTGTGGACGCTGGCTGGCGTACAATAATGAGCGAGGAAGATTACTTAAAAGTTCTCAAAAGAAAAGAATTCACTCTCCAGGATATGGAAGCAGTTAAGAAGGGGTGCCCTTTGTGCTGGAAGGTTGGAGCTGAGATGGTTGCCTATAGAAAGGTGAAATATAGAGAGAAATATCTGAGTGACGTTGAGATTGATGGATCTACTGCCAATATCACAGAGATCTCGGATATCAATTTGAGCAGTGGAAGGTATCCTTCTGAATTTGAGAATCTACATAATAGAAGGGTGGCCTTGATTGGATGGGAGGTTGCGGATAACCTTTTTCCCGGGCAGGACCCTTTGGAAAAAGATATCAAGATAGGTAATTATTATTTCAGGGTTGTGGGAGTGGCAGAAAAGAGGGGAACCTTTTTAGGAATAAGTCAAGATAATTTCGTTATGATCCCTATCACCACCTTTAACAAGCTTTTCGGAACCAAAAGATTTCTGGCCATCTTCGTCAAGGTGGAAAGTTTCGGCTCGATGCAGGAGGCACAGGATCAGGTTCGCTTAGTCCTCAGAGCCAGAAGGCATGTTCCCTATGATAAGCCAGACGATTTCGCTATTATGACCTCTGATACCTTTATGGAGCTGTACCGCAATTTTACCTCCACCGCCTTTATAGTTATGATCGGGGTCTCATCTATCGCCCTGGTGGTTGGGGGCATAGTCATTATGAACATAATGCTGGTCTCAGTCACAGAGAGAACCAGGGAGATCGGCATCCGTAAAGCTGTGGGTGCGAAGAAGAAAAATATCCTCTGGCAGTTTTTGGTTGAAGCGGTAACTGTAGCCCTGGTCGGAGGATTGATCGGGGTTATCTTGGGCAGTATCATCGCCAAGATAGTGGCAGCCACCACACCGCTTCCCGCGGCTATTGAAGCCTGGTCAGTTATCACCGGTCTTATCATCGCAACTTCAGTAGGACTTTTCTTCGGGATCTTTCCAGCAGTTAAAGCCGCCAAGTTAGACCCGATTGCTTGTTTGAGATACGAATGAAAAAGGAAGAAGGAAAAATAAAAAATAATAAAAAGCATGGAGTATAAACCTTTAGGTTTATTAAAATCAATTACCAATGGATGAATGAAGGTAAAGCTAAAGTCTCAAGACCTTGACGGCTTTACACTCCAAGCGTTGAAGAAACAGACTAAAAAATGAACCTTTTTGAGATAAAAGAAGGCATGCTGATGGCCTGGGCATCGCTGAAAAGTAACAAGCTGCGCTCCTTTTTAACCATTTTGGGTGTTCTTATTGGTGTGACTGCGGTTATAGGAATGGTCTCGATCATTCAAGGCCTAAATAAAAGTATGGCTCAGCAGATAGAATCCCTGGGGTCGAATGTGATCTACGTTACGAAATTCAAAATTGGTATAAGGATGGGAAGAATACCCGAGGAGGAGAGGAATCGCAAACCGATAACCTTTGAGGATGCTATGGCAGTAAAGGATTTCTGCCCTTCGATTAACGAGGTCTCTCCACAGAACTGGGGACCTGGCTCCCATATAGCGAAATTCGGAAAAGAAGAGAACACACGTTTTGAGCTGATTGGAGTTATGCCGGAATATGAGGTGGTCAATAACAACTTTGTAGCTGAAGGGAGATTTTTCACCGACTCAGATATAAACTTCAAAGCCCAGGTAGTGGTGCTGGGTCCAGATTTAAAAGAGAAATTGTTCCCTTTTATAGACCCTATAGGTAAAGAGATTCTAATGGGAGGAGCTACTTTCTCCCCTAAGAAGTTTACAGTTGTTGGAGTAATGGAGAAAAGGCCCAACCTTTTAGGCGGAAGTATGAACAATTTCATCCTTTTGCCTTATGGGACTTTTATGAAACTTTATCCACAGGAAAAAGAGTTACTCTTGGTTGCCAGGCCCAAATCGCCAGAGCTTATGTCCAAAGCGATCGATGAGATTACTGAGCTGATGAGAAGGAGAAGAGCTGTTCCTCCAGATAAGCCCAATGATTTCGCTGTCTCCACTCAGGATGACATGATGAATGTATACCATCAGATAACCAGCGCTATCTATTTAGTAATGGTGGTGATTTCCTCCATCGGCTTGTTAGTGGGAGGGGTGGGGGTGATGAACATAATGTTAGTCTCAGTTACAGAGAGAACCAGGGAAATAGGGATAAGGAAAGCGATCGGGGCCAAAAAAAGGGACATCGTCTGGCAGTTCCTGATCGAGGCTATGACCTTAAGCGGTACAGGAGGGGTTCTGGGTATAATCGTGGGGCTTCTATTGAGCCAGCTTATAGCCTTAACCACCCCCTTGCCCGCCAGCGTCTCCGTACCCTGGGTGATCATAGGTTTCTCAGTGGCAGTTAGCGTAGGGTTGATATTCGGTATATATCCGGCTTACCGGGCAGCTAAAGTTGATCCCATAGTCTCCCTCAGGTACGAATAAAAGTTTAAGCCCAAACGGGAAAAGGGAAGTAAGTGTAATTATAATGGAAAGTACAGGATAGATTTCTATGGATATTTCTATAAGATTTATTTATAATAATCAGAGGAAAAAATGAAAGGAAAAATTGCGTTTCTCTTCCCGTTTTTGTTTTTAATTTTTCTCCCGTTAGCCTTTTCGCAAACTGACTTCGGATATCAGGAGGAGCCGGAGGGGCAGGACGTCTTCGTGGATTACGCCTATTTCAGCGAAGGAAATAGCTGGAGGTTAGAGGTCTACTATAAAATCTTCAATAACAAAATGACCTTTGTAAAGGATCAAGACAAGTTCAAAGCAAGCCATGAGATAGAGTTGGTCCTTTTTAATAAGGGTAAACAGTATACTGCCAGCTCACATGAGGAAGAATTTGCAGTTGATAACTATCAGGAGACCCGGTCCGCTGCTGCCTTCCTGATAAACCGGGTCGATCTGTTCGCACCAGCCGGGGAGTATAAACTCAGTTTCAGGCTTAATGACCATAATTCTAATCGGGTGTCAAAGTTTGAGCAGATGGTCACCCTGCCTGCAATCAAGATTGGTGAACCCCTTTTCAGCGGTTTGGAATTAGCGCGTAGCGTAGAGGAAGACAAGGACTCTTCCAAATTTGTCAAAAGAGGTAAAAAAGTCGTTCCCAGCGTATCTGATCTGTTTGGAGATCCAGAAGGTTTTTTCTGGATCTATTTTGAGCTTTACGGTGTACTTCCCGCAGGCAAAGTAGAAGATTACAGATTAGGCTACGAGCTGGAAGGAAGCAATAAAGCCATAATTTTAAAGGATACCTCCAGTGCCGCACTTTTGTCGGTTTTTGATCAGACTTTATATGGTTTTAAAAAAATTGACTTGAGTTCAGTGCCAGATCAGACTTGTACTGTTCGTATTAAACTTTTTGACCGGAAAGGTAATCTCATAGCCAAGGCTCAAAAGGAACTGAAAGTAGAATGGTCTCCTCTTTATCAGGTGAACACAAATTGGGACCGGGCAGTGGAGATTTTACGGTACGTGGCATCGGATAAAGAGCTAAAGGAATTGAGGGAGACCAAAGGAAAAGAGGAAAGGATCAAGAAATGGAGAGAGTTCTGGAAATCGAAAGACCCTACTCCTGATACCCCGGAGAACGAATTGATGGAGGAATATTATAAAAGGATAAAATATGCCAATGAGCACTTCGGCATTTACGATAAGGAAGGGTATAAGACGGATATGGGGTTGGTCTATGTTAAGTTTGGTCCTCCGGATGAAATAGATAGGCACCCCTTTGAACTGGACGTCCGGGCTTACCAGGTCTGGTATTATTATCGCCTTAATCGTAAATTCCTGTTCGTGGATGTGAACGGATATGGAGAATATGAGCTTCGATATCCTTATGATGGCAGGAGATGAAAAAAGGAATTTAAAGCTCTTATTTTTTTAAATAAATTAATGGACGGAGGTAGTGATGAAAAAACAATCAAAAATCAAGGCAGATTTAGCCTTTGTCTTATTTCTGGCTCTGGCTCTGTGGTTCCCTCAGAGGCAGGCTCTCTCGGCTGATTCGCTAAGGATAGATTTAGATTATGCGGTTTTCAAGTATCTGCCGGACATAGACAAAAGCTATCTGGAAATCTATTATTCCCTGGAGCAGAAAGAGCTGGAATATCTGCAGCAACCTAAAGGGTTCGGAGCAGTCATATCCCTCGAACTTACCTTAAAAGATCAGAAGGGTGGCACAGTCAAAGAGAAAAGCTGGCAGATAGGAAACCTGGTCGAGGACACGGCGAAAGTCTTAAGCTCGGATGCCCAGTTGATAGATGTCCTGGGCGATACACTGCCAGCCGGGACTTATTCTTTAGAGCTAAAGACTTTAGACCTCAATTCCAATAAGGCTGGGATAAAAAAAGCTCAGCTTTTTATCCCTGATTTCAAAGGGGATTCCTTGCAGCTTAGCGATATCCAGTTAGCTCTGGATTTAAAAGAGGACACCACTGAGGTAAAATTCAACAAGTCAGGGATGAAAGTATTCCCTAACCCCAGGCGGGAATATATCGCGAAACAGGGGTTACTTTATTTGTATGCAGAGGTCTATAACCTCAGATTCGATTCAGAGGGCAACAAGAAGGGATATTCCTTGAGCTTTTCAGTCTTGGATTCTAACAGCTCAAATCCCAAAGATTATGGCTCAATGATACATACTAAGCCGGGAAATACTTCAGTAGTGGTCAGCGCTCTGAATGTAGGTTCGCTTCTGCCAGGCAACTATTTCCTTCAGGTATCGGCTAAAGACCTTGCCTCTGGAGAGGAGACTAAAAAAACCAAACCTTTTCAGGTCCTGGCTTCGCCAATGCTGGAAGCAGCAGGAGAGCCTGGGACCGAAGAGGAAGCTAAAAATCTAAGAAAAATGCTCACTTATATCGCCAGCAAGGATGAATTGAGGATGTACGACCAGCTTAATTTGACCGGCAAAAGACAGTTCATAACTGAATTCTGGAAGAGAAAAGACCCGGACCCCTCAACCCCTGAAAACGAGTTCAAGATTGAATATTACAAGAGATGGGAGGAGGCTCAGCGTCGATACTCCACCACCGAAGAAGGAAGGGATGCCTGGAAAAAAGACGGATGGAAAACCGACATGGGAAAGGTCTACATAATATATGGAGAGCCGGATAATATCGAAAGGTACCCTGTTTCTATGTCAGCAAAGGCGTGGGAGAAATGGTATTATGACCACATCCAGGGTGGGGTTTATTTCATCTTCGTAGATGAGCAGGGATACGGCGTTTACAGGTTAGCTCATTCCACGGCCAAAGGAGAGGTGTATGACCAATCCTGGGAGGACAAACTGAACAGCAATCAGTCGTCTCAATACTGAGACGTGAACCTGCTGTTGGCGAAACTAAATATAGAGAATGATAAAAACCTTCAACCTTTCCAAGACATTTCAGGATAAAAAAAGGGGAGAGATCAGGGCAGTGGATAATGTCAATCTCGAATGCCAGCCCGGAAAAATCTTTGGGCTTTTGGGACTGAACGGAGCAGGCAAAACCACACTGATGCGGCTCCTTTCCACAGTTTTGAAGCCTACTTCAGGCACTGCAAAAATCAATGGTTTCGATATTATATCAGACCCTCAGAAGGTAAGGGCAAATATCGGTTTTCTTTCTTCAGATACTGCCCTTTATCCCCGGCTGACCGCCCAGGAAACAGTTACCTATTTTGCCAGATTAAATGGTTTAGAGGAAGAGTTGATCCAGAAAAGGACGGATGAGCTTTTCAGGATCTTCAATATGGAGAGTTTCAGAGACCGGAGGGTGGATAAGCTCTCCTCCGGCATGAAGCAAAAGGTATCTTTAGCCCGAACCATCATCCATAATCCAAAGATATTGATCTTAGATGAGCCTACTTTGGGTTTGGATGTGATCACCTCCAGAAACATCATCCAATTCATCCGGAAGGCAAAAGAAGAGGATAAATGCGTTCTTTTCTCCACTCACATAATGTATGAGGCAGAGAAACTCTGCGATGAGATAGCGGTCATTCACCAAGGGAAAATCTTAGCAGTGGGCACCTTGGAAAAACTCCGGGATACAATTGGACTGAAAAACTTAGATGAGATCTTCGTCAAATTAGTAGGGGAAGAGCATGAATTCTAAAAAG
>Ga0209642_10000529_pt1 | contig 24630 bp, 31 predicted proteins | sample RifCSP19_2_FD_184025 | JGI IMG/M metagenome (GOLD analysis project Ga0209642, IMG submission 184025) | Soil microbial communities from Rifle, Colorado - Rifle CSP2_sed 19_2 (SPAdes) (version 2) | ecosystem: Environmental > Terrestrial > Deep subsurface > Rock core/Sediment | place: Rifle... | reverse complement strand
CGTACACGAGTATTTGCACGACATGTTTCCAGAAAAAGGTGAGAATTGGACCCTTAAGTGGGAAACAAGATTAATGAATGAAATAACCATTTCCGATAAGATATTCTTTTTATTGGATTTGAGTAATAAGCTGGCTTTACCCAAAGCCAAAGTGAGGAAACCATGACTGATTTTGAATATAGATGCATTAAAAAAGTTATAGATACTTTAACTGAGATAAGGGAGGCACTAAATGCAATCGCCAAAGAACTTAAAGCGCAGAGGTCGGCTGGCAGCAGTGGAGATGAAGGTCCAGGTTATTGGAGAAGCGCTGGCTACCCTAATCAAGACATTATCCCAACAAGACCAGGACCAATCCAACAATAATCTCATTAAAGTACCGGTCTTAAGACCTCGAGACTTCCTGAAAAAGGAGTCAAAGAGCCCAACCTAGAGGCACCTGGAAAGAGTATCATTTTGATAACCAATAAATACAAGGAGTTACGAGTGGCTAAAAAGACTAAAAAAGGGGGTAAGGCTACGGTACCTACCCCCCTAAAACGCATCAAATTGGGTGCTTCTGGCATGCCCCTTTCTATGGATATCGAGGGCTGTGTTTTGATGGAGATGCTGCTGGATAATATAAAACCCCACGATTGCGGGGTATGTGGGATGACTGCTCTGGAATGTGCCTGCTCTTCTCTCCCCTCACGTTCCCCCAAGGGGGGAATTTCAAAACCTCCTTCGGGACGAAGATTGGCACGAATATTAAGGGAGATTGAAGAAGATTCTTGAACCCGCAGACTCTTCTGTTGCTACAAGAGGTCCAGTCTGAAAGCTAAAGCCACAGGCCACAATGCGATTGCTTAGGGCCATGGCCAAAAGAAATCCCAACAACAATAGGCACGTAGTTTTGAATGCTCCCCTTAAATTCTCTCTCATCGGGAATGATCCTCCAAATGATCCATAAATTTTGATGTTAGTACCCTCACGTCGTCTTTGATTTCTTTAATGTCTGTGGCAATGTGGGCCAAATCATTTTCCTTAACCAACAAGACTTCCTTGGCTAGGGCCTCGGCTTGTTGATTACTGCGCCTCAAAAAATACCACAGGGTTGGAAAAATCAATCCACTTAAGAGTAGGGCTATCCAGTCCATATTGTCCTTAAATTAGGTTCGTCCAAGCCCCGGCTTCATAGCCCTGGAACTTGTTCGTCGTAGAATTGTAAAGAATCATACCATTGGCTGCCGTTAGAGCATCCCTTTGGGTCGTGGTCATGCGAGGTACTATAATGGCTCCAACGGTGGATTGAACGTCCAGGGCACCATAGGCATCGGGAGTACCACCAATTCCAACTAATCCGGCGGCAGTAATCCAAACCCGTTCAGCATCATTTGTATAAAGAACCAGATTATGATTCCCGTCAGTACCAATTTTGCCATAAGTAGTAGACTTGATGGAACAAAAAACAGTAGGGGCTGGAACTGTATTTCTGACTGTAAAACTTGTCGTTCCGGCACCCTGTTCCACGATGCTAGTTGTATAAAGAGTATAAAGTCCAGCAGCCGTAACCAACATACGTTGGGCGTCGTTCGTTACAAGATAAAAGTCATGAGCAGATAATGTTCCGAATGAAGCCTGTGTATCCCCCATATAAGCCGAGAAGGTAGCGTTATTGGTTGTATCTATCAAACGGAGACGGGGATTGGAGGAACCCTGGATCAAAATTCCATCCTGATTGGTATTTGAAAATATATGAAGAGCAACGTCTGGACTTGCTGTGCCAATAGCGAGTCTATTATTGGTATCATCCCAAAAAAGGTTAGCGTTATCTTGGGTGATTGCCGAGGCCCCACGAAAGAGAATACTTCCCTCCGTGAAGTCCGTTTCCTTTTGATATTGGGTGTGGTCATCACCAGTTAAACCGCCGAGGGCTCCGTGGTCAATAGCCCCAATCCCAAACGTAATTGTTCCATCACTTGCGATATGCAATCGTTCGACAACAGCCGAACCATTGTTGACTCCGAGACTAAAATAGCCTTTTCTATCAAGAGCAGTACCGTTTTCTTTACGGCCAGCGATGACAGCAAAATTTGTTGGAGAGGCTGTTGAATTGGTGTAACCCCTTAATCCAATCATTCCGCCCTTATCGATGGCGTGTCCATCCAAGGGCGTCACATGAATTTGGGCTACTCCGTCAAGGACAGCATTCGTACTTTCTACATGAAGTTGAGCAGTTGGAACAGCCTGGCCCAAACCAAACCATGACTCAGTCAAAAAGCTGTGAACTGAACCGATAATTCCGGCACCGAAACGCCCGGCAAGTCCACCTGAACTATTGAAAACATCTAATCCACCACCACTCGATGTTGCCAGCTTACCAAGAGTGGCCATCAGGACTACGCCACTGTCTATAATTCGTATGCCTTTAGCCGCACTTGTAGCAAAAAGTTTGATCGTATGATTCACATTGGCTACAGGAGTCGCACCACGCCATCCACTTTCCCCGGTGGTAAGCATGTTAAACATATCGGATGTTCCAAGAGCAGTCGAAGCACTAATCTTGAAATTATCCGAATCGCTGTTGTCAATTCCAATAGACCATTGAGTAATCGAAGCTACGTCAAACGTGATAAACGAATCGGCTGCCAATGCGCCAGCGACTTTGAGGTACAATTTGACCCCACTACTTGCCGTATCGGACGCATTCTCGAGGGCGACAGTGGTTGTGGCTCCGGCGTTTGATGGGTTTACATGAACTTCATACGCCGGTGAATCAGTGAAAATTCCAAGACCGAATCCAGAAGTAAGGCAAATCTTAGTGGCTGTATCAAGGGCCATCGTGGTAGCGTTGCGAATCTTGAATTTATCGCTATCACTGTTATCTATGCCCATGCTCCAATCTTGACCACCACCACCGATACTCAGAGTATAGATTGGATCACCGGCGGCTGCATTGGCAACTTTTAAGTGCATACGCAGGCCGGAAGAATCAGCGACAACTCCGGTATTCTCAAAGACACACTGAATTATATTCGGATTGTTCTCCTTGAAATGAAAATTATAGTCCGGGCTTGCACCAAATCCAAAGTACGGGCCTACCCCTGAATCGGGTAAGATAACAAAAGCGTCTGCCGTGCCAAGAGGATTGGCACCACTTATTTTGAACTTGTCAGAATCGTCGTTATCAATTCCAACGGTCCAACTCTGAACTCCGGTTATTCGATAGTGGGTATAAACATCCCCACTTCCGGCAGGAGCATGTATATCCACGGAGGCATCTTGGTTGGCGCCTTTGGTTTGAATTAGGAGAGAGGCCACATTACCAGTAGCATGCTCTTGAATAATGGCTGCACTGGCCGCAAAACCAGTTACATTGTGCTTAACATGAAGATCGTAAGCGGGTGTAGCCGTTCCAATTCCTAAATAATTATTAGTATCATCCCAAAAAAGATTGGCATTATCCTCTTCAAGAGTTAAACCATCACTTCCAGCAAATATAACAGAACCAGCAGTAAAGGCATCGTCTGAGGCACTGAGGTCTATGACAAAACTATCGTGCCAATTAGGAATGTGGTAAGTTCCGAGATTCTTTTGAATCTTGAATTTTCCGGTATCCTCTATGAGCCTAAATTCCTTGCCCCCGGTTTCCGTGCCTTTAAGGCGAATAGCGGGCTTACTGTGATATAACTTAAGATTGCCTACTATGGCACGTTTGCCATCACTTCGTATGTAGCCCTCAAGACCCATTAGATCATCCTATCGCCACTGCCTGCAATGCGGTGGTAGTCGGCATCAAAGTCGTGGCTATGAATAGCACCCTCTCCGCCACGCCATTTCTTACGTGGAGCCATCTTAATGGAAGCCGGTGAAGTCACAATACGGAAGGCCAAATAGTCGCAATTGATGCATTGAATGGTCTCGCGCATATTACCCACCGATGTGAGTTCCTCTGTGATGCCTTCACACGTGGGACATTTGTAGACATAGATTGGCATACATCTCCTTAATTCATGTTATAGAAAGGCATCCGTCCTGACTGTATTTCTGCCAATGGACGAATGAGACTTCGATCTATACCGGCTCCAGTTCGGCCAATACCAAAACCTCCAACATCGGCACCTGCAAGGGCTCCTGTAGGATTACGCTTAAACATATTTAAAATTAGGTCCATAAAATCCATATCGGCCTGGATTCCTGGTCCTTTAGAGAGAAAACTACCTCCGGCTTGCCCAGCCATTTCACCTAATGCATTGGCTCCCAACTGACTGCCCGGAACGGGAGCTCCCCGGCCACTTAAATATTCTAGAATTTTAGATATAATTTTAGGGTCTAAGAGAGCCTTAGAGGGTCCCCCCATAGGATTTACTCCTAAAGCTGCAGGACCAAAATTACCCAACATGGATTGAATATTGGGATCAGAAGTTCCAGTAATAAAATTCGGCATTAACGACCTCCACTACGGTAGTAGGCACGTTCCAATTGTTTGTTGCGTTTTTCCCATTCTTTGCCTTGCTTTTCCAAGCGGTCCATGCGGGCCGCAGCACTCAATTTTTCTCTGGGAGTGGCCCGTCTATCCAAGAAAGGATTAATTTCCGAAGAACCCTCACGGGCGACGCGGTTAATATCTTTTTCAATATCTTGGGCCTCTTTTTCAGATTGGGAATATCGTCGCATAATTAAGTTTGGCACGGAAGAGGTACGAACGGGAGATATGGCTTCCAATGTTTGTTCGGTTGGAGAGGCACGACCCTTCTCGTATTCCCGATAAACTCTTTGGAGACTGGTCGGGATAGGTGCCGTTTGTCCCGCAAGAAATTCCAAATGACTTAGGGTCTTGGATTTATCAGAGGGTCGTGTAATAGGAGCCTCTGTCCACCAATTTTGGTCCATGGCACTTTGAACAACGGCCATCACGAAGGGATTGCCTCCCACTAGGCTTCCAACCAGGGGTACCTCTTCGGCTCCTATGGCTGATAAAAGACTCTTTTGCTGGAAGGCTTGTCCGAGGGGTATAATGGGTGAAATATCTACGACTTGTAGACCACCCTTCTTGTCTCGCCAAGGCAATAAAATGTTGAATGGCCCCTTGGTTTGCTCGGTCTTGGGCAAACTCATAAACATATCCTTGAGTTCCTCTACCGAGATGCCATTGTGGGCCGCACTATAGGCCGTTATTCCTGCCGGTAATCCCACGCCCCAAAATGCCAACGTGCCCCATCTGGAGGGGTCCATGGCTGCATTCTTAAAGATTCGAGTGGCTTCGGCAGTAAAACTCACGAAAGGCGACATGAGGGGTTCTAATTTGGATTTCTTGAGCTTGCCAAAAATTCGTGGTAACTGTGTATAATTAGGAAACCATCTATCCACAAACTTTGCGGCATCGGGGGGAGACATACCCAAACTGAGTTGCTTAATATATGAAGCCAATTTTGGAATTTGATCTTCAATTTTATATAATTCTCCGGCACCCCTTACCATGCCCTTGGCGGCATCCCAAAAGTCCACCAAGAAATTGTCACCTCTTGTGGCCATCAAATTTTTGATTAAGGGCTTAATATCGGCACCCATCATTTCGGTGCCAATTACACCTTGTTTATAGGCTTCTTGCAACATAGGTGTATCATTATAAATATGCGAGAAGGCTTGCTTGTAGTAAGTACCATTACGGGGATCGAAGGGCGATACCTTGGCCAATCCAGAAAATAGTACATTACCTAAAACATTTCGTCCGTGCGTAACGGGGTCCATGGCCGTTTTCCCCATTCGCCAGGCATTATAAATTGTATGATATACCTTATCAATTGTGTTTTGCACTTCGGGAGAGGCAATTTCTTGGAGATCGTCATACAAAGCCTCTGGAACGTACTTTCCACTCAACGCACCCAATCGTGCGCCCTGGGGCATTTGAGACCATCCCACTTGTTTCATGTCTGAGGCCAAGTTGGGATTAGAAGCAATCGTTTTAAAAAACTTGAGGTTTGCCAATGTGGAACTTAAATCGCCTACGGTACGAGCGCCAACATAGTCGCCAGGGATTACTTCGCCCATCAGTTCCCGGATGGGTTGTGGGATACGTTCCCGAGGCAATAGAGGGGATATATCAATACGAGTTGCCTTTGGGAGCCCTGCGCCTGGCGCCCTTTCAGGAAGGTTGCGCAACTTGCCGATACCTGAACCTACGGTATTTAGAGAGCGGGCTTTACCGGCAATTATTTCTAAAATCGTGGACTCAACATTACTCTCAGATGCATCAGAAAGGTTGGCCTTCAACCACTTCCGTGCACTATCCACGGCATGTTGCGGCGGAGTATAATCCTTGCCAAGGACATCTCTTCCGTACACCCTGCGAACATATGTTCCCATATTGCTCTGAATCTCATCCAATAGGGCCTTGTGCTGGAGGGGATCAAGTTGCTGAGATATTTCGGAACTCAGTCGATCAATTTCTTGGCGCATTGGTTTTACAGCTTCGGCAATCTTCGGGATTGCCATGGGTTCTGGAGCCCCTCGAAGAGCCTCTCCGGCCAATATCTTCTCTTGGGGCGTGAAGTTAGCCATTGTGCTGGCCATACGGGGAGCCTCTCGTAGACCCAATGTGGTTTCTCCAACTGCAGTTTTATGGGCCGCAAAAACTTCGGGATATTCAGAAAACTTTGGCGTGAAGGCTCGTTTGGTTACTTGTTTGAAGGCTTCATAACCCTTTTTAATAAGTCCTGGTGCCTGAGCTTCTGCTAACGAAGTAACACTCTTCATGGCACCCGGAAATGCCATACCCATGGCTTGTTCGCGCATTTCTCGTTCACGTTTGGAGGCCTCTGTTTCTCCAAAAATGGGTTCATCAAGTGGAGCACCCATTTCAAGAAAGCGATTGAGCATCTGTGCGCCCTTAATGTCGGAATGGCCTAATACATCAGAGGCTTTATTTTTTAATTTATCAATCAATTCTGAAACAGTCATACCTCCGGGATTAAAAAAGTCTTGCTCGCTTTCGGGGGCTGTTTGAAGTGCTAATGGTGCTCCCGCAAAATACTTAATGGGATATGAGGGGTCTTGCATGGCTCTTCCAAGGGCTTCAATCTTTTGTGCCCTTTGGATGGCTTCTGGTGCTGTGCCCGGAAGAATTGCTGTACCTTGAGGTGTAACACTTATTGGAGGGGGATTCAATTGGGGTGGTATATAGGATGGTTCCGCAGGAATTGGGGCACGTGGACCCAATATTTCCGCTTGAGGTCCTAATGGAGCTCGAGGTCCCAATTCGGCAGGGGGTAACTTGGCTCGACCCCTAGACAAGAGTCTACCCAAAAGTCCCATGGCTGCTACAGCAGCCGGATACTCCACGAAGGGAGCATACTCCTGTACTTTATCCCAAGTAGAGGGGGTTGATGCGGGGGTACTATCCATAAAGGGATTAGCCTCAGTAGCCGGGATTCCCGGGGATGTACTATCCATGAAAGGATTTGTCTCTGCCATTATTTAAGATCATCGGGAATTTCATTTTCCCGAAGTCCACTCAATTCCATTAATTGTGGAAGTTTATCGGGTCGCCATTGACCGGCTTTTTTGGCTTCACGGGCTTGACCCAAAACTTTAGCGGCATTTTTATAGAATGTTAATTGGTTACTAATGACTTGCTGTACTTCTTGGGGTTGGCCCGTCATCATGGGTTCCAGTAATTTAACGTACTTCTCGGGATCAATGTATGTGCCCCCAAATCGAGAAGTTACCGTGGCTTGTTGCTTGGCATTATCAATTGCCAAATTACCAGTACTCATGGCTTGAGAGGCTTCTTTGCCTGGAGAGGGGAATGTTGCTAAATGACGTGAAATGATATCTTGGGCTGCATCGGGTTGAAGTCCAATTTTGATGAGGGCATCATAGAGTGGTCCTACATTGGTTTTACCCGGAAGGTTGGCTTCAAATTGGGCAGTTTTACGGGCTTCTTCTCCACTCAAGGCTTCTTGGGCTCGCATCTTTTCCATTCCGGCAACGTCACCCATGGTTTGAATCTTTTCTCTTCCGCCTTGCTCCAAACCAAATTGTTTCATGAAGGCTTCCATTTGACGCTGTTGAGTAAGTCCAGTCTGGGCCTGTGCCCCTATTTGACCCCTCTTGGCAGCTAAATTTGCGGCCCACTTACCCCCACTTGTTTCAGACATAGGCACATTGGGAACATTGCGTCCACGATTAATTCCGGCTGTAGCCATTTGCTCAATGGCTCCCAGTATTGCGGCCCACATTTGTTGCTTGGGGTCTTGCTCAGTCATGTATCGCAAATCTTCCGGAGTCATTTGGCCCACAAGACCAGAGGGATAACCTTGCTGCGTCAATAAACCCATTTGACGTGGATCAAGACCCGGAGGTTGCGTAGGCTCTGGTGTCATCGAGGGAATCATACTTCCCCCCTGTTGCAAATTTTCCATCCATGGATTATAGGCGTAAGGCATTTTGCTCCTTATTGAGGTATCTGTAAACCAAGGGCTTGAATGATTGCTGCCATTGGATCATTGGCCTGACTTCCCCCAGTCAATAAACCCATTAGGGAATTCATAAATTCATTGGCCTCTGTACCACGTCGTTCTTCAAAACCTATTCCAGAGCGAGTCCAGGCATCTTCCATACCACGCAGCCCGGGTCCCGAAGTTAAAAGTCCTCGGCTCTGCAATTCGGGTTTAATTATGTCTTCAACATCCATTTTGGTTTGCTGATATTCCGGGGATTCTGTGAAGCCCCCACCAGTTAATAGACCCCTACCACGAGACATATAATCTTGCATCATAGGCATAAATTGTTCTTGAAGTGTGTCCCACGTAGGCGGAGCATTGGCGGCAGCAGCAGCACCAGCATCGGCCTCTTCTTGGGTGCTATAAAACGGAGTTTGACCCGTTGCATATTGCCCAAACTGTTCACCCATTTGAGAAGGTGAAAATAAATGAGCCCCATAGGATTCATAACCCTGTGGAACCGCATACTGATTGCCCTGATAATCTTTCACGATTTTGAACTGAGCATAGCCCGGACCATACGTCCCAGAAGCACCTACACGACCCACAACATTGGGATCAGTCATACCCCAAGCCTTAAGATCATTGGGATCAGAACTCATGCCACTCAAGAAGCTTTTACCGGCCTCACTGGAGGGATCAACTCGCCAGCCATACATTCCAGTGTCGCCTAATTGCTGGAGGTCTCCTAAATTGCTGGCCATATTACCAAAGCCTTGTATGGCGGGCTGATCGCCTTTACCCTTCTTCCAAAGACCTCCGGCTGTCTCCCAGGTGCGGGGACGATCCTTATCCCAAGGTTGCCATGCTGGTGCTAATGCTGCGGCCATTATCGACCTCCCGTAATGAGGCCCTTATAGGGAGCCCCCATTTGTTGTGAAGTAAAGCCCTTGGCTCCAAGCATGGTTCGCATTCGAGGATTAAGCATAGAGGGCTGAAACATAGAACCTCGTGCCATCTTGGCCATCAGCAAATTATAAAGAAGTTCCTGCAACTGAGGACTTCCAAAGATTGAACCAAATCTTTGCTGCCCCTCTGGCTTACCAGGACGATTAATAAATGAGGATGCAATTCCTCCACCGGCCCCTATTATTGAGGGCAATGCAGCCAACATTGCTGGACCCATTTTATTTCTCCATTACAGTTAAAGTTTTATTGAAGCCCATTGATTTCCAAAAAGCCACGTTGGGTGTGGCAACTTGAATTGGCACATTATTGGGAATTAGATTAAGTAGGGCTTTTGCGACCCCATTTTGTCTAAATTTCTTTTTAACAAAAAGATGCTGGACTACTACAAATTCTTTGGGTTTGCCATAAGGTATTTCCACGAGGCTAAAAAATATGAAGCCTTTGGTACCTTCATCATCGTGATAGATATATAAATTCTCGTGGTCCACATTTGAAACATGGTAAACCATGAACTCAACTTTATCAGAAGTCGTAATTTTGTGGCCCTCTTCTTGTCCAAGACTCCCCCACATTTCGGCCACGTCAGTGAGATCATAGGGTTGAGCATGCATTACGTAGGTACGTTTCGGACTGTCTCCTTGGCTTGCTTGGGTATCAGGTATTCTATCTCCACTCCGTAAAACTTCACTATGGCTGTTGGTAACATTGAGAGTTGCCATACTATTTCCTTTCCTCGGTGTGAGGCCAAGTCCCAATACACAAATTCTGGAACATTGGCTTGCTCAAAGGTAAAAATCTTTCGTTGTGAAAAAGGCACGGTTCCAATCACGGTACTGGAATATCCGCCGGTTCCGGTATAGGGTCCATCAGCACTATCTCCACTTTTTAGAGTGGTCGTTAATGTGGTGGCATTAGTCCGAAGTTTGATGCCAAGTAAATCTGGAACCTTCTCAACGCCCCAGGGTTCTGTGAAGGCTCCCCCAATTACACGAAGGAGAGTATTACCACTACGATCTACAAAACTGGTAGAATCTTCGTACCACGCTCGGGAAGTGCCTGCCAAAAAAAGGGTACCATCTCGGCCCCTCAAAGAAGATTCAAAGCCCCCACGAGCATGGGAGCCCGTCCAAATATAGTTTTGGGGATTACTAAAATTGAACCACATTTCTCCCCCGGTTTGACCCAAAAATAATTTATAGAATCCATCATGCACAACGGCATTACCATAGGTATGATCTATGGTAGTAGTAATACTGGATACTCCAATACTAATGTCGGTAACACGACCTTCGGGACTAACCAAATATACGTGACCATCCGTGCCAGTATAAATTACGCCAACCTCAGTACTCTTAATGGTTTTGGCCATATCTGTTCCAGTCGGAGCCTGTAATCTATCCAAGATTGTATCGGAACCAATGGGATCACCATTTAAAATCCATATGGAATATTTCTTAAAAATAAGTAAACTTGTGGATACGGTCTCGCCTGCGCCGGAAGCCAATACACCAAAGCCAGTAATTTCATCCCCGTCTCCACTATCACCAACTTGAATATAATTTGTAGAAGCAAAATTGGTTGTAAGAATGTTGCTATACCAAGCCTTATTACCATCTGCCGTTGTGTAGGTTGCATCTGCCGGATAATTAGCCACAAAAAGACGATTATTATAAACTATGATATGTTTACCTCGAGGCGGAGCATTACTGCCCGCCGCATTGGCCAGCACAAAGGGATCGCCTCCTTCCAAAACTTTTATGGGATCAACTCCGTTGGCAATAAAAGCAGAGGCATAAGTAGTGCTAATACTATAACTAACAATTTCATAGTCGCTTCCCGTAGCCGTAAAAGCCCCACTATCCATCTCATATACTGTATTTGTAGCACCTTTGGAGGAAGTTGTAAATACACGACATTTATCTACGCCCGACGACATATTGCAAATAATAACAGTATATTCCACTAGGGGCGGAGCAGTTGCTGGCACATAAATACCTAGAGCACGAATATGAGTTGATGTAGCTAAATTTGCGGCTGCAGCAGTAACGCCCGGGATAGGCTGCAAAACACCCTTCTCGGTAGATTTTTCATACATATTTTGGGTTGCATATAAACGATCATCCGGAAAACTGGTTACATGAGTGTCAGTATCCGTGGTTTTAAAAGTTCTTTGTTCCTTGCGTTCTCTGTCCATTAGAGACTCTCATCATTCCAAGCAAACATGGGGGCTTTGAGACTCTTACGTTTGCTTAAATTCTGACGCAAATGACTTTTAACCTTGGCAATTTCTGTCATTGCAAATCTCTGTCCCACCGAGACCCAATCAGTATCGTCCGTTTCATAGGCCTTACCGTAGGCATAAGCCATATGAATGAGGCTCTGATAATATCGTGGGGGTATGGCCGGAACATCGCTGCCATTAGTTAAGTCTACAGGTACCTTTTGATAGGTCACTATGATATCTTTTGAGGCAGCCCAGGGGTATACATCCAGCCAAATGGTCGGACCACTCTCATCGAACGAGGCCACCCTGGGAATTCCGAGATTTGCGGTATTTACCAGATGGGGTCTATAATGAGTCAAAAAATCGGGATCAAATTCTATGAGTTTGAGTTGACTTCGATAGTAATTGGCACTGTCTTGATAGGCAATACTATTAATGCGATCCAATGTGGTATTACTCGTGGGCGTGAAGGTATAAGATGCACTTGTCGTTAAGGTACTAATTGTAGCCAATGTTACTTTTAGTGAGGGAAAGTTAATGTAATGACAAAGATCACGTTGCGATAGATTAAGCCATGCCGTAATTTTGTCATCGATTTGGTCGTTGCGAAGTAATTCCTGCAACCGGGCACGCAAATAAGTCAAATCTCCAAAGGCCGTATCTTCTTCACATTCAACATAATAAATGCGGCCCTTAGGCACATTAACGGTGCCTGTCTCACAGGCCACACCCATGCTGCCGGGATTGGCATAAACCGAATTGGTGACTGAAATTCTTTCGGTACCATCCAAATCTACGGCAATGGTAGTACCATCACAATCCAATTTAATTTTGTATGTTGTGGTGGCACTAAAAGCGGGAATGGTATATGATCCAAGTGATGTTTCGGTTCCGGTGGCCAATGAAACCAAAACCAAATCTCCGGTACCTTTTATGTAGGCATAATAACCGGATGGTGAAGAAGTCGTGCCTGTATTGTAGGCCCGGGCCAGAGCCCCAAAGCGGTCTTCGGCCTCTGTGCCAATCGTGCGGCCCGTTATGGTAATTATTTGATCGGCATGGTGAGCCACATCTAAATAAGCAAAAGAAGGAGTATCTGTGGCTACCGTATCGGTGTTTTCAATCCAAAAGTCCCCGGCACTGATCTTGAGCTTGGCGGGTGCATCCTGAAAACTCCAGGCCACGCCCACTGTAGGAATATGATTATCCAGTTGGGTGTCCGAGGCCTCGTAAAGAGTATCAAATTTTGTGAGGTTCATTGGTCCTCATTATGAGTGCTAGGAGGCCCTTTCGGACCTCCCCCTGTTTATGCAGTCGTAGTGATTACGATTCCGCAACCATCACGAAATTCCGCATATCCGTAAATGACATCAACAACGAAAAGCCACCCAAGGTACTCTTCTTTGTACTGGGCCTGAAATCGAGGTGATTTCTGGATTGCCAAAGCATAGGCATCCTTCTGAATGGCAATATTCTTGTAGGTCGTGCTTAGAGGTACATTTCGTGAGAAATATACGCCACAACCATAAATCTCGCCAAACTTGGAATCCTTATTGTCACTTGGCCCCATTCCGCCTCGAAGGTCTCCACCCGGACCGGTCCCGCTAGAGAGGATTGAACCCCCTCCACCACGGAAATCGGCACGATAGAATTTATCGAGGTTGAAGAAGGTACTCTTTTGGGTCGGACGGAAAATAAAGCTTCGGTCCGTACCGGGAACATCACCAAGGTCCATGAGCTCAATGGCCTTTTGGAGATTGGCGTCCGTTACTAGAGCTCCCCCAGTAATGCTTTGACCAAAATCACCATAGAAACCGGCCAGGAGGTCGGTATCAATGGCTTTGGCCAATTCGTAGCCCGCGCCTTTGGTGTACTCATTGCGCAGGTCATACATGGACTGAACTTCCAGAATGTCCTCCAATAGCCAAGCCACGTGCTTGTGCTTATTGACGGTTAGGGTAAATTCAGTCTCAGTGGGAGAACTGATAACAACGGCATCGGTGGCTACTTTGTTGTTAACCGTGAGGGCCGTAACGTCGGGAATGTGCACGACATCACCTTTCTTGCCCTCAAACTCGATGTTTTTGCAGAGAGGTGCCGCAACAAGATTCATTTTGAGATACTCACGAGTCTCCTGCAGCCAAATCTCTCCAACAAACTTGTCTCCAGTTGTAACTGTCATAGCTTCATCTGGAGCGAACTTGGTATTTGCCACGAGTTTTTCCTATTAAGGGAATTAGTTAGTCAAGTATTCCCCAAAGGGACTTGACCAATCCTTACCCGGGTTAACAATGATAGGCTTACTGTTTAACTTTGAACACGCCCTTCGGTATAGGCCTTCAATATCTCGGCATTGCGTCTCCGATATTCTTCGGGATTGTAACGCCTAAGATTATTGATGGCACTCTCCGAAAATATGGGACCAGTACTCGGAGCACCCCGAGCTCCACCCCTTTCCATCACGAGGTCTCGTGACTGAGGCGTGGCATTTGTACCCTTGATGGCCTTGAAGTTGCCAATTAAATAATTGGCGCCCTCAACAGTCGTTTCTAATGAACGCACATCTGGCGGCAAGGATTTTACGAATGCCTCAAGCTCGGACTTAAACTGAGGGTCCCTAATTTCTGGGTGCATTTCAGATAAAGCAGTAAAGCCAGCCGTTTGCCTAATTGGAGCAATTGCTTCCTCAACTATGCCCTTCACGAAGGACTTGGCCTCATCCACTTCTCTATTAGGCTGTGGCGTTCCCGTCGGAGCCGCAGTCCTTTGTTGCAAGAGTGGCGTGACATACTCTAAAGTTCGCTCTAGGAGCGCTAACTTCTGAGTCTTTTCGGTATAGTTTTTTTGAAGCTCCTTGTAGGCTTGTTCAGTAGCAGCACCGCCTGGTCCCGAAACTAATGGATCGGGGGGAGGCGTTGCATTGGGCGTAACTAAGGGATCAGGGGTTGCCCCACCCGTACTGACCGCCGGAAGATTCGTTGACATTGTGTCCTTTCGTAGAGTTATTCAGACTTTTGAAATTCCTCAAACTCTACTTCTTGGGCTTTCCGAACGCCCTCAATGCGAGATCGTTCGATTATAGCCCGTGGGTAATTGACCACGAAGTTGAGAGTCTTTATACTCTCTTGTAGTGAAGCAATCTTCGGGTCCGTTGATTCTTGTGAGATTAATTTGTTTACCATTTCATTGATTTGACTTTGCATATCGCCAGTGAGGGCTTTCCATCCACTACTGGAGGCCAATCCCCGAAAGGTACTGGCCTTGCCAGAGAGAACACTATCGGGCGTGCCTCCCACGGTTGCAATTGGCTCATTCGGATTAATTGTGGCCTCTTTAGGGGCCTTTACCTTGGCTTGTTCCATGTGTCCTCCGCATAATCTCCTGCATCTGAGCCACTAAGTCGTTGCCTGGACCAGGCGGCGCATTTGGTGTGCCCCCTGCGGCAACAGGACTCCCAGGTTTTCCACCAGGACCCAATGGAGTGGCACCTTCTGGTAATGGAGCGCCAGGAGGTAATTGTTCCACAGGCCCAGCCGGAGCGCCCTGTGCAGTTGACTGTGGTTGACCGGGTTCAGGTAATCCCATATTGGGCAATAAACCCGGGGGCATTTGTGGCGGAGTTTGGAAAGCATTTTCCAAATCCCTAAATCCAAATGCCTGATATATTTTCTTGAGTAAATAAAGCCGATTAATGAATGGAGAGTCTACAGGATTGGCCGTGCCCTGTAAGAAGCTAGTCAATTGCTGAATGTGAACTTCCTGAGCAGCAATACTCAGACTCCCCAAAGGTATAAAGTCAAAATCTCCGGCAATGTCTTCGGGCTTAAATTGATAATCCTGTGGATTTCCGCCTTCACCGGCAATACGCATTATGAGACCAGGAGGCACGTATTGTATAATAATGTCCTTAAATAATTTAAGTGCTGGTCCAATACCGCTTCGCTCAAATCCCGCGACAATGCTCTTTAGCTGCCGTGAGGATGCCCCCACAATCAGCGAGATTCCCGTTGCAGTACGGTTGAGCGAAGGCGAGTCTGTGCCTTGTGAATACTTGGTTGAGCCAGTGGCTTCCTGAATTTGTGAACTAAAAAAAGAGGCCTCGTTTATCATATTAATACTAGAAGTGCTGGTATCTATGGGATAGAGAATGTCTTTAGGAGGACCATTAGTGTACCAAATCTCGCCAGGATTCGATACAAAATCCACGCCCTCTTCAACTTTATTGCTATCTATTCCAACAACTTTACGAATGGAAAGGGCCTTTTCATCCAACCCCATACACACCGTGGTATTAAGAGCAATCTGGGGGCCTCGGGCATTCTCGGGAATGCCTCGGCCATAAAACTCGAAAGGAATATCTTCCCAAACTGATTTCACGATGGGACGGGCCTGGGTCATGAGGGGATTGAGTTCCAAACGGCAAAGAGTTCTTCGGTTGGCCAATGCCGCAATTACTTCCACGAAAGGCTCTTGGCCCTCCATTCCAGGGTAGGCTTGACCCTCAAGTTCGCCCTCGGGGGCATCTTCCATTAAAAGTTCACGTGGAATAAGGCCATGATACTCATGAATTTCAATGTCATCATCCCTCCGTTGGGGCGAGACATTCATTATCAATTTACGTTCATCATCAATGGAACTTAATGTGGTACTGCCCCTCAAGTTTTCGTAGCCAAAATATATGGGAGGCCTTAAAGAAGCCTTACGCACGAAACTACGAAGAAAAAGTCCAGAGGCATCTTTGATGTCTAATGCAAAAGGATCAACCCACAAATCATAAAGATCACGTGTAACGAAGCCCGGATACTTGACCATCATCTGTTCCAGCTTCTGAACCATTCCAAACATGGGCATCATGGGTATTCGGGGCTGTACGGAAATCCACTTAACCATTTCCTGAATTAAGGGAATCATGGCTACCGTGGTACCCAATATAGCGGCTTGCAATACATAGGTCTCAAATTGCGAGGAAAACATGGCCTTATCGCAATAGTATTGCAGTACTTCTTTGACCTTTATGGCGCCTTCGGCATCTTCGGAGCTTCTTCCAACACAATCAAAGAATTGATCGGAGGGAAAGAGGACCTCCATAACGGAGGCCACAGAACTTGTGACGGCTTGCTTGGTGGCATTGATGAACACACGGGCACGGAGGCCTTTCGTGTGCATTTCCTCAAACTTGCCTCGGAATTGACGATTTAGTTTGTTCCATTGCTGGACCCGGACACGATAGTCCTGGTCCATGCGGTCAAACTCCTTCACGAGATAAGTTTGTACCTTATCCAACACATGAGATGCCATGATTCTCCTTGCTTATGTAGAACGCTTAAGAGCCAACATTACATCTACGGTGTTGGTAAGCTCGGCCCCAACAGCATTTGTGGTAATAATGATTGGGTCCTTGGTGACTTCACATTCCAATACCATACGAACATCCACATTGGTAGGAGCACCCGTAAATACCGATTTACCCCTAATGAACATGGTATTATAAGCATCCTTGCCGGGAGCCTGAGTAGTGTCCTCAGTCAGGGCCTGTGTGGCTACGGGCGTAATCGTAAAATTGATTTGCTCGCTGCCGTCTACAGTCATGGCCGCGAACGTCCCAATTGTAGTATAAGCGCCCCCAAAGGTGGCACTTTCCTCAATGGTACCGGCCAGGGATGAGCCTGCCCAGGTGCCTGCGGCTTGCATAACGGCCCTCAAACGAGAGGCCCCATGAATGTGCTTAATCATGATGGGTGCACCCGTCACGGTATCGGCACCGGTTTCATCCTCATTGGTGAAAAAATGATCGAAAACTAATTTTGCCATGTTCTCCTCAGTACCCGCTCTCGGAATAGAGGGGCTCATATTTTGGTTGTTTTTTCCATCTCCGCTTGTTGCCCATAATTCCATCCACGGAGAATTTGCTTATTGCTACGTAACGTAGGGCGTCTTGCACGTGCTCGAAGTATCCATCAGAAGCGGGTTCGTCCTTAACTACGGCTCCATCCTTGGTTGCCCGACATTTATAGCCCCCAAAGGCTCCTTCAATGAAGATTTTGCATCGAGGATGGACGAGGAAATCAGGCTTGCCTCCAGTATTTCGGTCCATCTTGAATCTAAGGATTGTAAGACCATCTTTAATTGAACTCCCCTTAAAATCGCAATTAATTCCTTTACTCTTCAAAATTTGAACAGAGGTTTCTTCACTCTTATCATTGGTTTGATTGCCAGCAGGATCGCAATAATCCTCAAAACGAGCATCTTTACCAAAATGCGTGGCCCCAAAGGCTTGAACTTGATCGGCAAAACGATCCAACAATATTCGCGAGCCTTGTATTTCGGCATGCACCAATAATCGCTCATCATTATCAATCTGACAAAAGATTACGGCGGGATGAAGAAAGCCAAAATCCCAACCCCTTATGAGGGGTTTATTTTTAATATACTTTGTATCCCTTACATGAAGGTCCTCAGAAAAGCCCGGATATATGCGGTCACCCGTACCAACGTAGCCAAATTTGCCTTTAACGTACCGATCAATCCAAGCAGGAGGATAATTAGCCAAAAGATTATCAATGTAATCTTGAGGAAGATGGACGTTCTCCAACGTGCTGGCCTGAATGAGTTCATAGTCACTAAAGTCCTCTAAAACATCGTGCTTAACAAAGTACCGATAAATCCAATGTTCGGTGGTAGTAGGATTTGTAGTAACAAATACACAACGCCTAGCCACGTGAGGCTTTCGGATACGACCAGTGAACATGAGAAAGGATTCTTCGTCCACTTCGGAGGCTTCATCAATGTAAGCGAATCCAAGCTCCATTTTGATTTTTTCGGGATCGTCGAGGCTACGAAATAAAATCTCGGAACCATTGACGAACTTGAGATGGTGCTCGGCCTTGTTGAATGAGGCGATAATCTCGGGGGGACATACATCGAAGAATGTCCTCATGGTGGTATCACGAAGCTCGGGATAAGTCTTTCGAGCTACCACTCCCAAATTGTGGGGATACTCAAGACTAAGAATAATGCTCTCCATGCATCCGCAAAGCGTTTTTCCACTTCCAAAGCCTCCGACGTAACCTCTAAAGCGGGCCTTGCTTTCATGGAATTTCCTTTGCATCGGCAGGGGCAGATAATTCAACTGTAAGTCCACTCTTTACCTTATCCTCAAACTTTGGTCTGGTAAATCCCAGACTCAAATTGATTTGGGTGGCTGCAACGGCTTGGGGATTCAACATGCCCGACATCTCGAAAAGCATACGGGCCGGATGATGATCCTTGAACTCTAGTGCCTTCTGTCTAAGTTTATGGGTTACTGGTACAAGGGCCTCAAACACCATGTTACCGGCCACTTCCTTGACAGCCCTTCGGAAGGGCTCACGTTTAAAGAAGGCATAGTAACTCATGCGAGAAACAGAGGCCCGTTTGCAAATCTCGGTAACCGAGCATTCAGCAATATCATGGGCATGAAGGGCCTCGAGCAGACGGCCCTCGGCGGCACTCAAATCGTGCCATCCCATATCATTGCCCTTCGCGTCCTTGAAGAAGATTGTCTTGGCTCGGGATTTTGGCAAAATTACTCCTAAATAGGCTCCTTGAGATAAAGCTCAATCCACATTTTTCTTTCTGATTCTTGCTGCGCCTTGGACATAAGTTTGGTCGAGGGATCATTGCGTAACTTTTGGTCAACATAATCCTCAGCCATCTCCTGCAAAGTCAATGGACTCTGCGGAGTTGTCACGAACCATGATTTGATCCAGTTCCACATTATCGTCCTACTCCGGTAAGCATTGCGGTATTGAGTTCTTCTTCTGCCGAGATACGACTGAGAAATAAGTGTGCAATCGTGCTGGAATTGGCCTGACTTACCGGAGACCCAATCCGACACCGAAAGATTGCCGAGGTAAAAATACGAGTATATTTAACATTCTGTGTCGGCCAGTTGGCTTCGGTCCGGTTGACTCCGGTTGCATCATCATAATTGTCCACCGCCGTTCCGTTGGTGTCATCAATGGTCTGAAATACAGTCGTGTCGTCTTGGAAATTACAGTATTGGTACCCTTGTAGAAATCCTGTGTCACCAAGGGCCAAAGTAATGTCATAAGTATCAGCGGCCTCTAAATCAACTCGGAAGGTCTCGGTGTTGCCGTCGTTAGTCCGCTGTGTTAATCCTGCAAGTCGTCGATCAACAGTCGAATCTCGGTCCCTATCACTGATTGTACTCGACCACCCAAATGTGACACCATTTCGAGTAACGGGGTAAATATCTTCCGCAACATACGTCTCATCCGGGCCATCTGTAACGTAACTTGGTGTCGTTCTGAAATTGAAGCCCTTATCCCACGCCATTTACCATACCGTCTCATGAGAGGAAACTGCCGCCAGGACAGCGTTTGCCGCCGCCGTGATATCTAAACTGGTTGTCTTTACAACGTCTCGTAAATTTTGTGCGGCAGTCCGTAATTCGGCCACGCTGTTTTGCCCTTCGGTTACTGTTAAACCCAAGGCCGTCAAACCATTGACCAGTTTCGCACGGAGAGTTGCATCCCCCGTCAATCGAGTAACCCATCCGATCCTGCGGAGATACTCGTTGGCATCCTGTGTCATCACAGTCGCAAGTTCAGTCAGACTTCGGTTATTAAGATCACGAATGTACCCGTTGGCGTTGCTCCGCATGTCCCGCCGGAGACCTTCTAAATTGTGGGCTGCGTCTGCCGCCAGTTTGTATTCCTCGAACGTAGCCATTATGCCACCACAAAGAAATGAACTGTGTAATCCACATCACCGGCAGCACCAAGATTGGCAACAAGGGCAGTATTGGCCGGTAGCTTCCAGGCCGGTGTATATGGAAAGACATACCCACCACCATTACCGGCAAGGGTTCCACCACCACGAATCGTCCCGGCTGCTCCTTCTCGGACCAGGGCACGAATTTTAGATGCCCCTTGGTTACTTGCCATTATTCCGGTGACATAAATACTGAGTCCCCCGCCAGGGGCCGCAAGAAGCGTAGTATCACCCGAGGCCGTTACATTGATTCTTGTCGGACCTTGGGTGGAACTTACGACTGCGGGTGCTACGTGCTGATTTATTGCGGGGAGAGTTAGGACATCAATATCGCCAATGTTATTTGTACCGGCAGGTATAGGGGGAAGGGTAAGAACATCCACGTCCCCAATATTAGCCGTTCCCGCAACAAGCGGTGGTAACGTCACAATATCAACATTACCAATGTTGTTATCTCCAGCAGCAATTGTGAGAACATCAACATCTCCGATATTGTTTGTTCCTGCTGGAAGTGCGGAATCAAAGACAGCAATATCAATCTTTCCACAATCTCGAAGAGCACGATCTAGTGGATCGGTGGGAAGACCCACAGTAGTCGTTACGAGGGTGGCTGTATCAAGAGGTCCAAAGGCTTCTTTAACAATTTGGTACTTGATGCCCCCAATATCATCAGTGGCGATTACGTCTCCGCCACTTCCTGTATTGAGTGTTGTATTGTCAGCCATAAACCCTTAACTCCAAAAATTGGAAGGTGAAAGAATGGAGGGATTACAATACGTCTACGAGCATCCCTCGTTATAAATGGATATCTTTCCTCGGCTGCTGGAGGTACTCCGGCAAGCAAATTATTCATGAGCAATGGAAGTAACATAAAGATTCTTTTGTGCTACTTATTATGTAGCACTTGATACATTGTATTTCTCAAGCTCGACCCAATGCATTGTGACCGAAAAGACCCAAACTCCAGTGGCAGGCACAGTGGCACGAATAATAAGACCTTCGTTTTGGGCCAAAACTAATGGATGAGATTGAGCATAATTATGCCATAAAAGAGTAGAACCCGCAAAGATTGTGCCCGCAGTGGCCGTTCCGGGAGAGCCCGTTATGCGAGAAAGGTCTTGGGCGTCCAATGTTCGAGTACCAGCCGCGAGAGTGACGGTACTGGCAATTCTGGCATCCGTCACGAGGGAAGTACCCATGCGAGTATCTCGTTTGGCATTGTTTGTGGTTAGCACAATAGCCGTGCCATCAGTATCGGAAGCTGTGAAGGCACGAGCAAATATGAGGCCAACTGTGGCTACACCAGCAGCAAAGGCTGTTCCATTAACGGCAGCATCAAATGTAATACTTTCCACAAGGGCAATATTTGAAGCATTACCCCACCGAAAACTAAAGATAGGAGAGTTGGCTGCCAAACCGGCAGCCATGGAGCCACTGGAAGCCCCAAAGGAATATTGGCCCAATCCACCGTGGGCATGGGGTCTAAGCATTGTGGAATTTGCCATTTCAAATCTCCTTTATATTATATTGCCCTGATGTCGGGGACCAGCCCCTATTGTAACATCCCTGTGAGTATGAGTTTCTTTAATAAGACCACCACTCTTTGTGGTATCATTCTTACCAATCGGAGTCCAGCCATGCTCAATGCCTTTAAGCAATCGTGCTTGGGCTTGTGCCTTTGCACGAGTCGTGGATTTGGCCTTAACACCATGGGGTGTTGAAACGCGATAGCGAGAACCACTAATTTTTCCAATTTTGACTGGCATTAAGTCTCTCTATATTGTAGTCGCTCGGGACTTGTTGGCAACAATTTTGGTTCCTGAAAACGATTACAAATTTGATCCAACGAGGTAATAACACCAAAGAGTAAATATGGATTTAAGGATTTTGTAACTGTGGAAGGAATAAGCATAAAACCCCCAAAAAATGAAGTACGCGAGAAGCGCACGAAATCACAATGATTATAGGCTGGCCTGGCCGCGAATACCAGACTCGGTGCCAAGCACGTGAAGGCGAAGAGCAACACTAAAGAGATAATCTTCGCTCGTAGGATCATATTTTATCCCGCCGTATATCTGCAATCCCTTCTTTCCTTTCAATCCCCCACTGATACTGATGAATAATGGCCAAAAGATGTTGAGGCGAAAGATGTAGAAATCGCAGGCCACAATGTGAATTGGCACTAATGAGAGCTCGAAGTGCACTCCCACGTTGTTGGCGCGTACTTTGAATCCCAACTTTTGGAGAAGAAGAAATCCCATTCGCCGGATTTTGGGAAATTCCATTCAATCTTGTCTCCCGTTTTCCATTTCATCCAAAATTCTATCGACCTTTCGGAGAGAACTTACAGCGTCAGATTCATTGTATTTTATGTAAAGCCGCAAATCCCGCTGCTCGAGGCTCACGTTTTTATTAAATTTGCCCTCTCGTGCCCACGTGCGAACCATTTCTACTGTGGTTCCCATGCGGTGCGCCAATTCCTTCTCTTCCAAAATTTCCTCCATCATGTTAAATCTCACTATAGTTCCATTGTACCATACTTTTAGATAAATGTCAAGCTTTATTTTCATTTATTTTTGAGTACGTCCGCAAGTCCTTTAAATATGGCACGTTGGGGATTTGGGGTTTCATGTCCCACACTACGTATGTGATATCTTTAAAGCCCAAATACCCCGTGGTCCCTCCCCCTACCCCTCGTGTACCCACCACAAATAATAATAATATATACCGTATGAACATAGTGTGCATGGATACGTCCTGAAATGAAATGTATATACATATGCAATACAATTTTTTGGGGCAATGAGAAGTGCTATGCATATCAAAACGCTAATATCAATAGGTGTGTGTGTTAACGGATATATAATATTCGAGGCTGTAGGACAAAAAAAAAGAGGGGGAATTTCTCCCCCTCTTCTTTCTGACTTACACTTCCCGTTGGTTCGTTATTACGGGTGTAGTGTTTCGTTAATGGTGGATTGTCGAGCACTTCCCTTCTCAGTATGTTTTTGAAATGGTAACGTGCTCACTTTCTTGTGGGCTTCATCGATCTCTTTTGTGGTATGTTTCGTTACCTCCGTCGCAGACGTTACCTTGACATCCTTACCTTCTACTAATGCCTTAAACGATGCACCTACCATCGTAAGCGTAGTCGGAAAGCCACAGGACTTGCATCGTGCATCAAATTTCGGAAGCAATCTCTGAATCAGTTGCACGTAATTTGATACGTTCTCTCCGCTCAATGCCAATGCCTTGTGCAACGATATCAGCTTGTCGGCTTCATTCTTTCTACCTCTTTTTGTAGCGCCTCTCTTTTCAGACTTGAAAGCGTAAAGCGCTCCTTCTTTCACGAATTTCTGATGTACCTCTTTGTGCGAACCTATCCTATAATAAAACTTTAGAGTAGGTTCTGGTACATTAACGATGGTTGAAATTCTCTTCCAAGTAAAGTACCCAGGCAATTCACTTGTGATCTTGTCACGCACGATTACCAAGTCTTTCATTAACTTGACTTGCTCTTCCCGTGCACGTGCACTGGATTGATTAATCGTGTTGTACCTCTTACCCCATGCCTGCAGAATATTCACGCTCCTTGTTTGAATTGCCTTTGCCTCCTGGACCTCTTCTTTCAACTTTGCTTTACTCATTGTGCACTCTCCCAGTTGCATCGTGCCCCATTGCACGATGGTCTTACTATCATTATAGTACCATAATAAAATACCTTTGTCAAGAGCACGATAAAATATATATTGCTTAAATGACCATATACTATATATCTTACTTGACATAGCCAATTTAACGTGCTATAATAAAGGATAATAGGTACTACAATGAATATAAAGTACTTACGTTTCCATTATCTCTTTTGAGATACTCTTAAGTACTTATATGTTATATAGTACTATAATGATAATACCATTATGAATGAATATATAATATTCCCTATCATATATCTGATATTCGCTATCGTATATCTGATATATATTAATAAATGATTATATAAATAAATATACCCAATAGACTTGACATAAGTATTTAGACATGGTATAATTATTTATATAATCGTGAATAGAGGTATTCACTTTTATATTGGTTACACTAATCAAGCCGTAACCATACGTTAGTCATGGGAATTGAGAAGTAAACAATTCCCCTGCCGGTATCAAGTAATTGGGAAGTGTCATATATCAGATATTCACTCATGAATATTGGATATATTACCCAATGATGGATAACCGA
>Ga0209642_10000528_pt1 | contig 24631 bp, 16 predicted proteins | sample RifCSP19_2_FD_184025 | JGI IMG/M metagenome (GOLD analysis project Ga0209642, IMG submission 184025) | Soil microbial communities from Rifle, Colorado - Rifle CSP2_sed 19_2 (SPAdes) (version 2) | ecosystem: Environmental > Terrestrial > Deep subsurface > Rock core/Sediment | place: Rifle... | reverse complement strand
TGGGGGAGCGGAGAGGGGAAAAGCCGTTTCCCCTCTCCGCCCCCCACGGAATCGGCGCAAGCCATGTCCAAACTGTTACACGTCTGTCACAGCGCCGATACGAAAGCCTGCTAGACTCCCCTCGGTGGCGGGAAGCACCGATCGCATGTGGCGACGAGATCGGTCAAGATTCCGACGGAGTCCCATGCCGACGGCTTTCCTGCCATGCCGGAACCGCTCGCGCCGGCTGCCAGTCGTTGGTCGCGTACTGTCCGGATTGAGGGACAGCCGGGCGCAGGATACATCGGAGACGAGAGAATCCTATGAATCGACCTGTTCACCCTTCCCATGGAAAAGCCTCTTGGCACGGTTGTCTCTTTCAGTACCTCGGCGAATCCGGTTCCCGCGTCACGCGCTTCCATCGCCTCCGACGGTGTGGCCAAGCGGATCAACCTTCAAAGGTGCCCGCAATGGCCACTTGCGAGGGGGGTGACGGGGGGCGTGGGGGGCAAAGGGGGGAAAAGCAGTTTCCCCCCTTGTCCCCCACAAGAGAGGCAGAGAGGCCACCGGAAAACCAATGTCTGACAGGCAAAGGGCGTCGGGAGCTATCTCCCCGCCCTGCCCCCTGGAGAAGACGCATTCGCACCCGCTTCTCACTCTTCTTCGGCTTCCTCATCCTGAGCCTCGCCTGCAACCTCGCCCGGATTGCGCCCACTCCGACGCCCACGGCAGAGATCCTGGCGCCGACCCAGACGCCCACGCCGGCCATCCCCGACAGCGGCCTGCCCGTGGCCGACAGCGGCGCGCCGCTCCCGGTCCAGGTCGTCGAAGTGCAGCCTGCTAAAGGCCAGGAGCTGCCGCTGCGCGGCGAAATCGCCCTCACCTTCAACCAGGCCATGGACCCGCAGAGCACGGGCGCCGCTTGGCAACTCGTCGGGCCGGACGGCCGCAGCCTCCCGGGTCAGGTCAGTTGGCCGGAAGCACGAACGTTGCGCTTCCAGCCCAGCCAGCCCCTGGAAATGGGGAGCGCCTACCGCGCCGTCCTCGGCCAGAGCGCCGCGAGCGCGCAGGGCGAGGCGCTCGCCGAGCCGCTGGAGTTCGTCTTCAACACCGTGGGCGAGCTGCAGGTCAGCCAGACCTTCCCCGCCGACGGCGCCACCGAAGTGGCCAATAACGCCGTGATCACCGCCATCTTCAACCGGCCCGTCGTGCCGTTGGTGATCGCCGAGGAGAGGGACACGCTGCTCGACCCGCTGGAGATCACGCCCGCTATCTCCGGCCATGGCGAGTGGGTCAGCACCTCGGTCTACGCCTTCCGCCCGGACCAGCCCCTGGGAGGCGGCGCTACGTACGCGGTGACGATCCGCGCCGGGCTGGCCGACGCCGCCGGTGAGACGCGCCTCACCCAAGATGTGGCCTGGCGTTTCACCACTGTCCAGCCCAGCATTCAGTCCTTCGAGGTGGAGAGCGGCGATTACGACCCGCGCGATCGCTTCGACCGTATCCTGCTGGACGAGGCCTTCGTCATCCGCTTCTTCCAGCCGATGAATAAGGCCAGCACCGCAGCTGCGCTCAGCCTGACCGCGCAGAACGGCGCGCAAGTCGCCTTGATCCTTGGGTGGGACGACGAAGATACCAAGCTGACAGTGAAGCCCGCACAGCGCCTGGCGCTGGGTACGACGTATACCCTGGACCTAAGCGCCTCCGCCGAAGCCGCCTCAGGCGGCTTGCTCGACCAAGGGCTGGGATGGACCTTCACCACCGTCCCCGCGCCGGCGGTGGTCTTCATCTCCCCGCCGGAAGGGCCTTCAACCGGTTTCGACTCGGAGCCGATGATACAGCTCGTCCGGCGCGCGCCTCGCCGAAGCTCGTCCCGCGCGGGAGGCGGTTTCAACTCTGAGCTGATGATCCAGTTCGCCTCGCCGATGAACATCGCCAGTGTCAAAGAGAGGATCGTCATCACCCCCGCTCCGGCCGAGAAGATCCAGTGGTACTACGACGAGTACGGGTGGAGCATTCGCGCCTATATCCTGCAACCTTCCACCGCCTACCAGGTGCGCGCCCTGCCCGGCATGCGCGATATCTATGGCAACGCGACCACAAAGGAGTACGCCGTCCAGTTCACCACGCCTGCGGCCCGGCCCAACGCCGGTCTGCAAATGCCCTATCAGCCGGCCGTGATGCGCGTCGGCGGTCCGCAGCAGTTCTATGTCACCTACCGCAACATCCGCAGCGCCGACGTGCAGCTCTCCCGTATCACCTCCAGGCAGTTCGTCTCGTTCTTGAACGGCGATCTGAATCAGTACGACTTTCGCCCGGATGCCTCCGACCTGGTTTGGGAGGAGCGCTTGGTCAGCTCCGGCGAATTGAACGAGGTCGTGCTCGAACCGCTGAAGCCGCTCGCGCCTGGGGGCGGCCCGCTGCCGCCTGGCTTCTACTTCCTCACCCTCGACACGCGCGACATCCCCCATCCCTATTCGCCTTACCTCGACACCCGCCTGCTCGTCGTGTCGAGCATCAACCTGACCTTCAAGACCACGGCCGACGAGGCCTTGACGTGGGTAACCGATCTACAAAGCGGCGAACCCCTCTCCGGCGTGCCGCTTACCGTCTACAACGAGCGCTTCCGCTCGGTGGCGAGCGGGGTCAGCGACGCCGACGGCCTGCTTAAAGTGGCCGTGCCCGTACCGCCCGAACCGTACGATGAGCGCTATGTCATGGCGGACGACGGGGACATGTTCGGGTTTGCTACCAGCGACTGGGGCAGCGGCGTGGATCTGTACGACTACGGTATGTGGGGCAGCTACTACACCCCTGGCGACCGTCCCAAGGTCTACGTCTACACCGACCGACCGATCTACCGCCCCGACCAGCCGCTCTACTTCAAGGGCATCCTGCGCCACGACGACGATCTGGCGTACAGGCTGCCCGAGGCGCGCCAGGTGCACGTCGTCATCGAGAACTACAAAGAGACGATCTATGAACAGGACTTGCCGCTGTCGCCTTTCGGAACCTTCGACGGCGAGCTGACACTCGATCCGAACGCGGTCTTGGGTTCCTACTCGATCCGCGTCGAGCTCGTCGGCGAAGAGGGGTCCGTCGGCGGCGTGGGCTTCACCGTGGCCGAATACCGCAAGCCCGAGTTTCGCGTGCAGGTCAGCGCTGCCCCGACGAACGTGCTCTCCGGCGGGCAGTATAAGGTGACCGTTTCGGCCGACTACTACTCCGGCGGGGGCGTGGGCGACGCTGAAGTCGGATGGACCCTGGTCGCCAGCCCCTTCCGCTTCGACCCACCGAGCGAGTTCTCCGGCTATTCCTTCTCCGACGACGAGAGCGACGTCGACTTCTACGGCGAGTTCGGCCAACCGACGGCCGAGATCATCGCCGAGGGGCGCGGCCGCACGAACGCCGCCGGGGAGCTCGTCGTGACCTTGCGCGCCGACCTGAGCGAGTTCAAGAGCAGCCGCCAGTTCACCTTCGAGGCCTCGGTCACCGACCTTTCCACGAACACCGTCAGCGGCCGGGCCGCCATCATCGCCCACCGCAGCGCCGTCTACCCCGGCGTGAAGCCGCGCGCCTACGTCGGCACGGAAGGCGATGAGCAGGTCTTCGACGTGGCGGCCCTCGATTGGGACGGAAAGCCCCTGGCCGGGCAGAAGGTCCAGGTGGAGATCGTCGAGCGGCGCTGGTACAGCGTGCAAGAACAGGACGCCACGGGCCGCGTGAAGTGGACCTCCACGGTGGAAGAGATCCCCGTCGCCAGCCTGGAAGTGATCACCGACGGGGCGGGCAAGGCTTCGGCGAGCTTCACGCCCCCCAAGGGTGGGGTCTATCGCGCCAAAGCCTCGGCCTTGGACCGCCAGGGCAACCGGGGGAACGCCTCGACCTACCTGTGGGTGGCCGGCCGGGATTACATCCCCTGGCGGCAAACCAACGACCGCAGCTTCGACCTGATCGCCGATCGCGCCGCCTATGCGCCCGGCGACACGGCCGAGATCCTGATCGCCTCGCCCTTCCAAGGCGAGAGCTACGCACTGCTCACGGTCGAACGCGGCCACATCTACACGGCCGAAGTGCTGCGCCTGACCAGCAACAGCACCGTCTACCGCTTGCCGATCACCGGCGCCATGGCCCCCAACACCTACGTGTCGGTCGTGGTGATGAAGGGCGTCGATTCGACCAACCCGCGGCCGGACTTCAAGATGGGGATCGTCGAGATCCAGGTGGACACGCGCCTCCAGGAGTTGAAGGTCACCATCACACCCGACCGAGAGCAGGCCGGCCCAGGCGAGCAGGTCACCTACCGCGTGACGTCGAGCGACACCGCCGGCCGGCCCGTCGACGCCGAGCTTTCCTTGGGGTTGAGCGACCTGGCCACGCTCTCCCTGCTCGGGCCCAACGCGCCGCCCATCCTGGATTTCTTCTATGAGCGGCGCACGCTTGCCGTTTGGACCTCGATCCCCATCTTCCTCAGCCTGGAAGACTACAACGCCACGATCGCCGAGCACCTGGACGAGGGCCCGGGGATGGGCAGCGGCGGCGGGAAGGGCGAGGGCGAGTTCGGCGTGGTCTCTGTGCGCCAGAACTTCCCCGACACGCCGTTCTGGGAGGCCCACCTGCAAACCGGCAGTGACGGCAAGGCCGAAGTGACCATCACCCTGCCCGACAACCTGACCACCTGGCGCATGGACGCGCGCGCCGCCACGACGGACACTCGCGTCGGCCAGGCGACGCAAGACCTGATCAGCACCCGCCCGCTGCTGGTGCGCCCCCAGACGCCGCGCTTCTTCATCGTCGGCGACGAGGTCACCCTGGGCGCGGCCGTGCACAACAACACCGACCAGCCTCTGACCGTTGAGGCCAGGTTGACCGCCCAGGGCCTCAGCCTGGAGAACGCCTCCGCGGCGCAATTCGAGCTGGCGGCGCAGGAACAGGCCTACGTGGCCTGGGAAGCCACGGTGAACGACGACGCCTCGCGCGTGGATCTGATCTTCCGCGTCGAGGGCGTCGCCAAGGACGGCGCGCGCTACCAGGACGCCAGTCGCCCGCCGCAAGGCACGCTCGAGAACCAGGGCTTGCCGGTCTATCGCCATGAGGTGCGCGAGACCGTGGGCACCTCGGGCCAGATGACCTCCGGAGGGACACGCATCGAGGCGATCAGCCTGCCTACGGCCTGGGCGACCAGTGAAGGCAGCCTGAGCATCGACCTCGCCCCCTCGCTGGCCGCCGGCATGACCGACGGTCTGACCTACCTGGAGCACTTCCCCTACGAGTGCGTCGAGCAGACCATCTCCCGCTTCCTGCCCAACGTGCTCAGCATGCAGGCGCTGAAGTCGGCCGGGCTGAGCGACCCGGCCTTGGAAGCCAACCTGCGCACGCAGGTCAACACCGCCCTGCAACGGCTGGCGAACTGGCAGAACCCGGACGGCGGCTGGGGTTGGTGGGCCGACGTGAGCCAGACGAGCGATGTGCAGACCTCGGCCTATGTCGTGCTCGGGCTGCTCGAAGCCGAGCAAGCCGGCTACACGGTGAGCCAAGGCGTGCTGGAGCGCGGGCTGGAGTTCCTGCAGGGCAGGGTGATCCCCATCGGCCAGCTCGAAGACCCCTCGACGCTCAACCGCCAGGCCTTCGTGCTCTATGTGCTCGCCCGCGCCGACCGGCCGAACGTGAGCGCCACAGTACGGCTCTTCGACCAGCGGCAGAACATGGCGCTCTTCGCCCGTGCCTTCCTTGCGCACACGTTCTACCTGCTCGATGAGGCCGATCCTCGGCTGCAAACGCTGCTCTCCGACTTCGCCACCGGCGCCGTCGTCTCCGCCACGGGCACGCACTGGGAGGAGGAGCGAGCCGATCGCTTCAACTGGAACACCGATACGCGCAGCACGGCCATCGTCCTGTCGGCGCTAAGCCTGATCGACCCGGGCAACCCACTGAACGCCAACGCCGTGCGCTGGTTGATGGCCAACCGCACGGGTGGCCACTGGAACGGTACGCAAGAGACCGCCTGGACGCTGATGGCCTTGACGCGCTGGATGGAAGCCAGCGGCGAGCTGCGCGCCAATTACCAATACGCCGTCGCCGTGAACGGGGAGCGCCTGGGCGGAGGCACCGCCGATCGAGAGAGCCTGCGCCGCGTCCACCACTTGCAGGTCGACGTGGCGGAGCTGCTGCGCGGTGAGGCCAACCGGCTGGCCATCGCCCGCGACGAAGGCCCCGGCAACCTATACTACACCGCACGCCTCGACGTGAGCCTGCCGGTGACCCAGGTGCCGGCGCTGGATCAGGGCATCACCATCTCGCGCAGCTACTATCGTTTCGAGAGTGACCCATCCAAGCTAGCTGACGCCGATCCCGTGACTCAGGCCCAAGTGGGTGACCTGCTCCTGGTGCGCCTGACGGTCGTTGCCCCCAACGCGCTGCATTACGTGATGATCGAGGATCCGCTCCCGGCCGGGCTGGAGGCGATCGACCAGTCGCTGGAGGTCAGTCCGCAGAACCTGCAGGTGCCGCCGCAGAGCTACGCCTGGGAGGATGTGTTCGTGCGCGGCTGGGGCTGGTGGTACTTCGAGTACACGCAGCTGCGCGACGAGAAAGTGTTGCTCTCGGCCAGCTATTTGCCCGCCGGCACGTACATCTACACCTATCTGGCGCGCGCCTCGACCCCCGGCGCCTTCAACGTCATCCCGTCCACGGCCCAGGAGTTCTATTTCCCTGAGGTGTACGGGCGGGGTGCAGGGAGCGTCTTCCAAGTCAATCCGTAGGGAGACCCATCCGGTGTTCTCGCGGGGGCCGATCTCAGATCGGCCCCTACCGGACCGCTTCCCAAGCGCAGGCAGGGCAGGGAGATCGACCCCGAGCGGGCCGCGGCCCAAGTGCAGGCAGCGTGGGATTCTGCAATGACACCACCTCAACCGCCTCGCCGCAAGAGGCTTCGTCTGCGCGGCTTCGACTACGCCGGTCCTGCCGCCTACTTTGTCACGATCTGTACACTCAACAGTTTGCCCTTGCTGGGTGGGATCGAAGACGGCGAGATGCGTTTGAGCGAGCACGGTGAGATCGCGCGTTCCTGTTGGCTCGATCTGCCGTTGCACTACGCTCATCTCGATTTGGACAGCTTCGTAATCATGCCCAACCATCTGCACGGGATTTTGATCCTGAGAGAGGCAGGGGCCGACCTAAGGTCGGCCCCTACAAGCGCGGCGATAGGCCAAGGCCCTGCGGGGGCCGATCTCAGATCGGCCCCTACACGTCTTACCGCAGGACAAGGTCTTGTAGGGGTCGATCCCAGATCGACCCCCAGAACCCCACGGCGCCATGGGATCCCCCAGATCATCCGCTCCTTCAAGTCATTCAGCACTCGCCGAATCAATGAGCACCGTAATACCCCCGGTGCAGCTTTCTGGCAGCGCAGCTATTACGAACATATCATCCGCGATGAGTCTGTTCTCTCTCGCATCCGTCAGTACATCCTTACTAACCCCGCTCGCTGGTCGTTTGACCGCGAGAACCCGGACCACTGTCCCTCCGATGAGTTCGACCGTTGGCTGCAAAGACAAGGTGACCGCCCATGGCCCAAGGGTGGTCGTGGATGAGCCTCAGAGTCGGCCGCTCCGTCATCAAGAGGACTTGACCGTTGCGCCTGCCAACGATGAAGGCGGTGCGGGCCGACCTCAGGTCGGCCCCTACACGTCGTGCCACAGGCGAAAGACTTGTAGGGGCCGATCTCAGATCGGCCCCGACGTCAGACACCCACAACGAGCGGATCCTAGCGCCGCGCTACGGGCCACCCTCCTCCACGCGGAAGCTCACCCGCTCGCTGACGGTGCGCGTCCCATCCTGGCGTGTCCCCTCCGCCCAGGCTTGATGCTCGCCAGGCGCCAGCGACCACCAGGTCTGGTATGGCGAACGATCGAACGTGGCGAGCAACTCCCCGTCCAGCCAGAGCGTCACCGGGCGCAGCCCGCTCTCGCCCACCGCCTCCAGGCGCACGCGCTGGGCATCGGACTCAAACCCGGGCGTCAGCACGTACACACTGCCCTGAGCGGGCGAGACCAAGCGCAGCGGCGCGGCCGGCTGGGCGTCGCCGGCGACTCCGGCGGCAGCCTGTAGATCGCTGAGCAGCGTCAGGCCTTGGGCGCGCGCCCAGGGGCGCGCCTGCGGGGGTAGATCGAGCACGACCTGCTCCCGGATTCGATCCAGGGGCGTGGCGGCGTCCGCCAGGAGGCCCGTGGCGACGTCGATCGGCACCCGGCGATAGAAGATGTCGGGCTGCGCCGGCTGGGTCCCGTCGATGAACCACTCCCAACGCCGGTAGGGGCACTCCGCGGTCGGCGGCAGCGCCTCCTGGCGCTGCACGCCGGATGCCGTTTCTGGGGAGGAACGGCTCGGCAGCAACCCCGACAAGGCGCAGATCTCCATACGTAGGAAACCCTCGGGCTGGACGAACTCGCGCGGCGGCCTTCCGGTGAGCACGGCGCGCACGAACTGGTGCCAGATCGGCGCTGCCCCGGTCAGGCCGCTCACCTCGCGCATCGGCTGGTAGTCCGTGTTGCCCACCCAGACGCCCACCACCAGGTCGGGCGTGTAGCCGACGGTCCAGTTGTCGTGGAAGTTGGAGGTCGTGCCGGTCTTCACCGCCGCCGGGCGGTCGAGGCGCAGGACGCTGTTGGCGCCGAAGCCGACGCGTCGGGCGTCGTCGTCGCTGAGGATGTCGCTGATCAGCCAGGCCAGGCGCTCGTCGAGAACGCTGCGCGGTGAGGGTGGCGACGCCGTGTAGAGCGTCTCGCCTTGCAGGTCGGTCACTTCGAGAACCGATAGCGGGTCGACCCGATCGCCGCCGTTGGCGAAGGCGCCGTAGGCGGCGGTGAGCTCGATCAGGCGCACTGCGCCGCCGCCCAGGGCCAGGGAAAGGTCGTAGCTCTGCGGATCGTCCAGGGTGGTGATGCCCAGATTCGCCGTCAGCTCGAAGAGCCTCTCCAGGCCGACGTGGTCGAGGGTGATCACGGCCGGAATGTTAAGCGAGGAGGCGAGCGCCTCGCGCACTAGCACCGGACCGTGCTCGATCAGGTCATAGTTGGCCGGCGTGTAGGCCTTTCCGTCCTGGGTTTGGAACGCGGTGCTCACGTCGAGCAGCATGGTGGCCGCCGTCCACGGAGCGGATGTCTGGGCCGGGTCGAGGGCGGCTGCGTAGAGGATCGGTTTCAGCGCCGAGCCGGGCTGGCGCGGGGCGAGGGCCATGTTGATCGCGCCGCCGTGGGCGGCGTCGAAGTAGTCCGGGCTGCCCACCAAGGCCAGGATCTGGCCGTCGTGGGGGTCGAGGGCGACCAGCGCGGCGCTGTTAACGTTGTGCCCGAGGCCGTCCTCGCTGCGCCGCAGCCGCTCGAGCTGGCGCTGCACGGCGCGCTCGGCGTGTCCCTGCCAATCCAGGTCGAGGGTAGTGCGCACGACCAGCCCGCCGCCCTGCTCGAGCTCGTCCGGCGTGAAGAGCTCGTCGAGCTGGGCGCGAACCATCATCACGAAGTGCGGAGCCTGCATCGGGTAGGGCGTCGAGGCGAAGACCAACTGCTCGCGTTCGGCGAGGGCCTGCTGCTCGGCGTCGATGAAGCCGGCGCGCTGCATCAGGCCCAGGACGATGCGCTGCCGTGCCTGGGCCGCTTCGGGGTCGGTGAAGGGGTTGTAACGCGCCGGGGCTTGGGGCAGGCCGGCGAGCAGCGCGCTCTCGGCCAGGTCGAGCTCGGAGACGGGCTTGCCGAAGAAGGTCTGGGCGGCGGCCTCGACGCCATAGGCCAGGCCGCCGTAGTAGGTCTGGTTGAGGTAGAGGGCCAGGATCTCGTCTTTGGAGAGGCTTCGCGTGAGCCGCCAGGCGAGCAGGAGCTCGCGCAGCTTGCGGCGCAGGCTGCGCTCGCCGCGCTCCTCGGGGCTGAGCAGCAGGTTGCGCGCCACCTGCTGGGTGATGGTGCTGCCGCCGGCGGGAGTCTCGATTCGTCGTTGCTCCAGGCTGGCGGCGAGGTCGATCCACAGCGCGCGCAGGATGCCTGCCAGGTCGAAGCCGGGGTTGCGGTAGAAGCCGCTGTCTTCGGTGGCGATCGTCGCCTGGCGCAGCGCCAGGGGGATCGACTCGAGCGGGACGACCGCATGGCGGCCGCCTTCTTCCGGAAGCACTTCGTAGAGCAGGCGGCCGTGGCGGTCGGTGATGCGCACGCTGGGCGGGTTGAGGCGCTCGGGGAGCGTATTCAGGGAGGGTAGATCGGCGGCGATCCAGGCGTAGCCCGCGGCGGCCAGGCCGACGAGCAAGAGGAGCAGGACGAGGGCGAGCCTGCGCAGGCGCATCGGCCGCGATTGTATCAAGCCTGGGGCGCCGCGTGGTTACGGCGCTGCCCTTGCTTCGGCAGGATCACGGTAAAGCGCGTTCCTTTTCCCGCTGCGCTGGCGACTTCGATTCCGCCGCCGTGAGCGCGCGCGATTTCTGAAGCAAGGGCCAAGCCCAGCCCAGCGCCGCTCGTTGTGCGGGCTTGGTCCACGCGGTAAAAGCGGTCAAAGATTTGAGGCAGATGCTCGGCGGAAATGCCAATGCCGGTATCCGCAATGACGATGTGCAACTCACGATCTTGATTCTGACCGGCCGACAGCGTAACGCCGCCGCGCTCGGTAAACTTGATCGCGTTGTCCAGCAAGTTCACGAACAGGCGAATGAGGCCGTCGCTGTCGCCGAGGACGGTCAGGCCGTCCGGCACGCCACAGGCCAGGGTGAGGCCCTTGGCTTCGGCCAATGGCTGCAAAGAGTCGCTCACGTCGCGGAGCAGGGTCGAGAGGTCGATGACTTCATAGGGGACGACGCTATCCGTATCCCCACGCGCCAGCCGCAGCAGGTTTTCGGTCAAGGTCCGCAGGCGGTCAGTTTCCTCGGCCAAGTCGTCCAGGGCCTGCTCGTATTCTTCGGGCGCGCGCCGCTTCTCGCGTATCACATTCAGAATGGCCTGCATAGCCGCCAGCGGGGTGCGGAGCTCGTGTGAAGCGTCCACCGTGAATTGGCGTTCGCGGCGAAAGGTATCGTCGAGGCGAGCCAGCATGGCGTCGAAGGTTTCGGCCATTCGCCCAACTTCGTCGTCGATCGGGGGCAGGTGCAGCCGGGCGGAGAGGCCTTCAGCGCCTTCGGCGATGCGGCGGGCCGTGCGGGTGATGTGGTCCATGGGGGCGAGGGCGCGCGCGGCGAGGAAGTAGCCGCCGAAGCCCGCCATCATGATCAGCAACGGCCCGCTGACCAGCAACGTGGTCAGCAGACGTTGCAGCGTGTCTTCCACGTTTTCAAGCGAGCGCGCGATTTGAACGACAGCCACCCGCTGGCTGCTTCCTTCAATGGGAGCCGTGTAGACGCGAAGAGTGTCATCGCCGGATGAGATGGCGAGCGTGGTGAAGGACGCTTCCGAGGGGTTGCTCTCGGGCGCACGGAGCAGGGCAAGATAGGGCCCGAACGCGTGGATCGTTTGCCCCTCTGGGGTGAGAAGCCGCACCGTGAATCCGCGCGCAATCAATCCAGATTTCTCGGCCTCGTCCATGAGACTCTCGGAAAGGATGAGCCGGTCGTTTTCGATTTCCAGCCCAGCGATGACTTGTGAGGCCACGAGCGTCAGCGAATCGTCCGTGGCGGTCGACAGCCCGCGCGCCATGCTTGCGTAGATGGTAACGCCAAACCCCGACATCCCAACGAGAAAGAGCCCGGCCGTCCAAAGCGCGAAGCGCACGCGCAGGGTCTTAAGTCGTTTCATCGTCCCTTTCCACCGACAGCCGATAGCCGGCGCCGCGCACGGTGTGAATGAGTTTCACCTCACAGGGGTCGTCGATCTTGCGCCGCAGATTGCGGATATAGACATCCACGATGTTCGACTGGTTGTAGACATCGTAATTCCATACGTGCTCGGCAATCTGCGTGCGGGTGAGGACGCGTCCTGCTTCGCGCAGGAGACATTCGAGAATGGCATACTCCTTTGCCGTGAGTGCGATGACCTTGCCGCCGCGCTGCACACGCCGCGTGAGCGTGTCCAGGGTGAGGTCGGCGAGCTGCAGGATGGGGGTCTTCGGCGCGTCGGCGGCGCGGCGGGTGAGGGCGCGCAGACGGGCCAGCAGTTCCCTGAGCGCGAAGGGTTTGACCAGGTAATCATCCGCGCCGGCGTCCAGCCCCGTCACCCGGTCGTCGACTGCGTCGCGCGCGGTGAGCATGAGGATGGGCGCGCGGCACGCGCGTCTTCGCAACTCGCGGCAAACTGCGAAGCCATCCATTTCCGGGAGCATGACGTCGAGCAGGATCAGGTCGAAATCGACCGTGTCCGCCCAGTCCAGCGCCTCACGTCCGGTGAACGCCGCGTCCACTGCGTAGCCTTGTTCTTCGAGGCCGCGTTTGACGTAGGCGGCGATTCTGCGTTCATCTTCCACGACCAAAACGCGCATGGCGGAGTTCCCTGTGCGGTACGGCCAGTATATCGGGAAGCGATGAAACCGAGATGAAATCGCTCCCTGTCATCGCCATCGCCGCAGTCTGAGCGAGTGGATTGTCCGTGGAACGTGCGGCGGTGGCGGACAGGGTGGGTGATGGAGCGTCGCTTGGGATGAGCGGCTGGGCCGTCGCCGGGCCGGCCGGGTCTCCTGACCCGGCACCCCCTCCGCTGCGCTTCGGGGACCTTCGGCGGCTCGTGCGCCGAGCTAAGGAAGTCGGCGCCGGGCCGTTTCCCCCTGTAAACGGCATCCGGCGTGCTGCGCCAGGAGGCGCCGCCGCCGGGCGTCAACCCGCGAGTACGAGTCGGGCGAGTAGGTCTCGCAGTCGCACGGCGGCGGCCGTCACGGCGGCGAGGTCTTCGGTGTCGGCGGCGGCGGCCCGCAGCTCGCCGAGCAGGGCGTCAACTTGACCTGTGTCGGCGCTGCCGAGGGTGTGGGCGAATCGGTCGCGCATCCATTCGAGCGTGGCGACATCGCCGCTGACCGCGCCCGGGTCGTCGGCCTCTGCATCCACGAGGAGCTGGTGCGCCCAGAGGTCGAAGCGGGCGAGGTCGATTTCAGCGGGGGGACGGTGACGCAGTTGGAAGTCGAGGCTGGCTTGAGCGATGTCGAGAGCCGCCTGGCGGGCCTGCGACGGATTGCGGGCGTCTACGGCTCTGCTGAGCGCGTCGAGGGCGGCGCTCATCTGGGCGTCGAGCATGGGGGGCGCGCCGCCTGCCCGGTAAGCGTCCCAGGCAGTGGTCATCGTGCCCAGCGTGACCGATGCAGCAGGCCAGTCGTTGGCTGGGGCGGCGTCGAAGATGGCAACCGCGCCGCTGAGCAGGGTGGCGAGTTCGGCGGGCACAGGCCCGGGGAGCGCGTCGGTGGGCACGCCGAGGGCCAGCGCCTCGAGATTGTCGCCGCTGCCGGTCGAGAATTCACCGTAGCCCGGGGCGAACGTCTTGTCCTCGTAGGCCCCGTCCATATGGAGCTCCTGGACGACGATCGCGCCGTGGACGGGGCCGCGCGGGCCGTCCACGGTCACGTCGATGGACTGGACGGTGACTTCCTCGAAGACGAGACCGGGGATGTTCTCGGGGCGGTAGACGTCGCCGACCTGGGGGTTGGCGGGCATGATCATCGCAGGCGGGCCGTCCCTGCCGGCGAGCCAGGTGCCGTGCGTGTCAGCGACGACGCCGTCTTCGTAGTTGAATACGTCCTCGCCGAAGTACCAGACGGAGCCGTCGTCGGCCTGAGCGTACCAATCGAGGGCGACCTCGTGGATGCGCCCGTCGAGAAAGGCGACGTACTGCGATTCGAGCGTTTCGACTGGTTGGCCGTTCCATTCGATGGTCTTGGCGCCGGGCAAAAGGGTGACCTCGACCCGAAATGGCCTGCCGCCGGCGCGGCCGAGCAGGAGGGCGGAGTGGAGCTGGCTCGAGGGGTGGAGCGGATTGGTGACATGGGTGGGATCGGAGAACGACGGCGGCGCGAGGTCTACCCGGGCGCTCTGCGGCGCGGTCGGGAGGCAACCGCCTTGCTCGGACTGAACGCAACCCAGGCTTTCGGTGATCTCGGCCGCGGCTGTGCTTGGGGGGGAGGCCGCTGGGCCGCGGCCACAAGCGCCGATCATGAACGCCGTGGCCAGGCCGAGGCCAAGCCGGGTTGCGGCCGGTCGATGCACCGGCGTGGAGTGGGTGCGTGGATCGTGATGGCGTCTCATCCATTCATCTCCTTCCGCTTGGGCGGCGTGTCGCCCCCGGTTGATGCGCCTACTCTAGCAGACAGGAGATGAAAGAACGGTGAAACGAAGATGAATAGCCAACGCCGCGATTGCCTACGTGTCGGGTCGAACGTGTGCCGGAAGGCGGGAGCCCTCGGCTTTACCTTAGCCGAAATCCCGATGTCGGCCCTCCGCTCTTCTCCTCTGCAAGCTTAGTCATCCTGGGAAGTTGCTTAGAAGCTGGCCGCGCCCTTGGAATGGGGGCTGGAGGGCAGTTTCAGGGGCGGGCGCCATAGGCAATGCCGGCCCAAAGCGACACAACTGCCGTGAGTGCGAACAGAATGAGCAGAAGCAGTCTCCTCTTCGCCTGCTTAGAGAGGAGATTTGACGCGACGCCGATAGCTACACTGGCGAGGGCGAGGCTGAGTTGAAGTAAGAGCGGCTCCATGTGCGTACCTCGCCTCTCAAGGTAGCATGCCGGGCCGGCTGGAGATAGGATGAAGATATGGCGTGGGAATTACCCTATTCTGCTGCCCAGCCGGAGAAGACGATCACGGTCAGATCGGAAGTTGCGCTGCTCCAGCGTATCGTTGAACTCAAGGTTCCAGGCAGCAACAGCGGAGGCCTCAGTGAGGGCGCCGCCACCGCGCCTGGTGAGGAAGTAAATCGCCCAGGTGCGGATTCTCGTTCCAGTTCGGGGATAATGTGAACGATGCCTACGGTTGGACAAGATTTCGCTCGACACGTAGTTGGGTCTTAGCCAGCGAGCGGCGAACGATGGGATTCTGCTCTCGATGAAGGCAATGTTGTCCCAGATGAGAGCCGGAACAGGGAACTGAAAGAGGAGGAAGTTGCGGAGGTCCACTAACTGAATCTCAATTCGGTCTAGAGGAAACTGCCGCCATTGATCGTCCCCCATGGGGATGATCTGGTAGACGCGGGCCAAGGTGAGGATCTTGTCTTGGATCTCTGCTGTGAGCCGAGCTTCGGACAGTAGGCCGGCCATCCGCGCACGTGTCTGGGGATCGGATGTGGGGGAGGGGCCCATAAGAGCTGTGATGTCGGGCTTGAGAGCCTCATCATAGGGGTGGTACGCGCCGCTTGTTGTTGTGAGGCTGACAGAAGCTTCTTTCCCTTGAGCGATTCGGAAGGAGATGTTTAGGCCCTTATTGAGGTCGAGGTGGACCCATACGCGGATGGCGACCTCCTCGGGGAGGTGATCGGTGGTCCGGCGCCCTGTAAGGCGGGAAACGAGCTGCCGTATGTGGGCGACGCGCTGGCACCAATTATGCTCGAACCTGAAGATGAAGGCCTCGTCGATGTTGCGCTCAGGAGGCGAGGGATCGGAACCTCGTAGCTGGTGCGCGAGCATGATTATCCGTTGGTGTCGGCTATCAGTCATGTAAGGGGACCGGTCGCCAGGTGGGGACAACTGACTGGCTCGCCGATAAGCTGCGGGCACCGAAGGCAACCGTCAGCTTCATCGGCTTGTCAGATGGCGCATTCACCTCTTGAAGAACATGTGCGGCCAGAGTTGCACCGACCAATCCTTCCCCTCCATCAAAAGGTCACATCTCGACAGGGCGGTCCCTAGCGCCGCGATGTCGCTCGCGTTCACCATGGACGGGAGCGAAGGACAGTTCGCGAACAGGATCCTGCCGAGGGTCCAGGTGACGATTGTGTGAAAGAGTGTGAGACGCGACGCCTTCATGGTGTCGTACATCCCTGCACCTGCGAAAAGCTTGCCCGAGAGGCCGTCGGTGAGTACGGCCAGGTTCCACTGCAGGAGTTGCGGAGAGCAGTGGGCGTACGGTTGCACCGCCTTGGCGAGGTAAGCGAAGTACTCGGCCCAGGATTCACCCCACAGCCCGTTGCCGTACTTGGACCACGCGTTTTTCTCGAGCGCACGACGCAGTTCACCCTGGGACTTCTTTCCTGAATCCCAATCCTCGAGTAGACGATAGGACGTGTTGGTCCTAACTAGCCCAAGCTCCACGATCGTGAGGGCCTCGAGTGCGTGGCGTAGCAAAGAAAGTGCTACCGCGTGGCGACCGTCGCGATTGGTCTCAATACTGGTCTGAAGCGAGTGTGCGAAGTAGTTCAAAGCGAGCGTTGGGAGCTGGGTCACGTGGTAATCGGCGCCCGAGAAGACCTTGAGGGACTGGGAGGTATCGGCCAAGAGTGGTCCCAGGATGCTTTCGCCAAGCCGCAGCCATTCGGGGCGCTCGTTCATGGACCGTGCCTCTGCTCGCGCCGTCTAACCAGTGACTCTCCCGAACTCCCCTCGCCGCGGATCGAAGACCCCACCCTCTCCGGACCTTGAACTCCCTCCCCCTGCGCCCATCTTAGATCAACTCTCCCCCGCCAGCAAGCTAATGCTCCGCGGCGCTTCTCCGTCCTTTGGCTCCCACCCTTGGAAGGGAGCCATCTCTATCGTTCCGCGCGGAAGCCACAGTGTGGTCCCCCGGCCTCGTGGTGGTTTCGTCGGGAATTGAGGCCTTGACGTCGCCGTGGACTCGCACTATCATACTTTCAGAAAATCAGGATGTCTAAGATTGAGAGGAGCCAATGGCAACGGATCACCTGACGCGCCTGGTCAAGCCGCATGGCAGGGGGCAGATCACGATCCCTGCTGACTTCCGCCAGCGGTTGGGCATCGACGAGGAGACTCTCCTGCAAATGACCCTCAAAGGCGCCCGGATCGAGATCACGCCCCTGCGCGTGGTCGATGGGAGTCAGCTGCTGCGGAAGTACGATGCGCGCGAGATCGAGGCTTTCCTCGAAGAGGACAAGATCGATCCTCGAGTCGCGAGGAAGGCTCGCAAACTGCTGGGGAGCTGATCGGTGGGGGAGAAGCCGCCGCGCCTCTTCCTGGACGCGAGCGCCATCATTGCCGCCTCCGCGGCGCCTGAAGGCGGATCGGCCCTGGTGCTGGATTACTGCCGCGTGGGGAAGGCGAAAGCCCTGGTGACACGTCTGGTTCTGCGCGAGGCTGAGCGCAACATTCGCGAGAAGCTGGGTGAGGCCGTTCTGCTGCGCTTCTATCACATGATCGTCGCTATGGATCCGACCGTGGCCCCGGCGCCGAGCCTGGCGCAGATGGAAGCAGCGATCAGGATCGTAGCTCCTAAAGACGCGCACGTGCTCGCCGCGGCTCAGGCGGCCCATGCGACGCACTTGATCACCCTCGACCGCCGGCATTTCCTGGGTGAAGAGCAGCGGAAGGCGATCCTCCCGATCATCGCCTGTACGCCGGGCGAGTATCTCCAGGCCCTCCTCTCCAGGTAGTGTTCAGCTCAGGACAAGATCTTGCGCTCGACCGGGCCGAGCGTCGGCGGGGCCGTCGGCGTCACTTTCGACGTCTCCGTGGGAGTAACCGTGGGCGAGGGCGCATCGGTCGCCGAGGGGGTCAAACTGAGGTGAAGCGTCTTCGCTTTCCGTCGCAGTGGGCGTGGGCGTCTCGGGCGGGGTCTCGGAGAGCTGCTCCGCACTGAGAACAGGCCGCGGCTTTCCCCGAAAGGGCACACCTGCCCACACCGCAGGTGCTGGGTCGGGAGAATCTGCCAGGATTTCGTGTTCCAGGCGCAGCTGTTTATTCTCGCGCCGCACGCGAGCCAGTTCTTCGCGCTCGGCGGTGGTCAAGCCGTCGTGGTGACGACCGTCGTCCAGGTCGGCCTACTCGGCCCAGTTGCGGATTGTCTGCGCCGTAGGCTCAAATCCGTGGGCGAGCTCCTCGGCGCCACAACCGGCTCTGACCAGCTCGATGAGTTGTTGCCTGTATTCCGGTGGATATGCGGGATGTGTTCTCGGAATCGTGAACTCCTTTCACACTAGCCTGAGGGTGTCCACAGAACCGGGTGAACTCCACGTCTCTAATCTTGGGGCGATACTAGCTCTTGGTGTTACCTTCCTTACTCAATGTCGTTCCAGATCATGGAAGTGGACGACCATTGGCTTCTACCCAAGATTAGTCTTCACCTAATCTGTGCCTTTCAATTACAACAGTTCATGGCCAAATATCTCGCGGTGTCTCGAAACAAACTGGCTTTTCACTTTGCCCAAATAGGGCATGGAACTCCTTCACGCTCATCCCTGCCGCCTCGTCGATTGAGTGAATAGAAGATTCAGCTCCTATCTTTTCGCCAACTAATACATCCAGCGACATCTGACTCTCAGACGATTGCAGATACATCTCTATACCATCGCCTATGTTTCCGTCTTGACTAAATGTAGGGCACATTCGGTAGATTGGTTCGTACTTCACTGAGCCACTGTAACGGATCAGGAAACCCACATCATCATAAAAAAGCCATAGATCATAAGGGACGCTGGTTCCTAGAGAACCTTCATGGGCAGTAGAGATGGTCTGCACCCATACCCGCGAAGGTTGTCCATAGCCAGAGACGACTTGCTCCGGAGCATAGTACTCCCATGCTGTCTTGAAATCCATTGGATTGGAGAGGCCATCTGCATCTATCGTGATGTATGCTATTACTCCTTCACGTTCAAAGAAACTCACCCTGTTGTAGATGCTACGTTCATTGAAATCAAAGCCACCAGTTCCATGAGCGACAAAGCCGTTCGACTTAGAAAAGACAGAGGTTCTAGCCCCTATGGATCTAATAAACTGCTCTGTTTCCGCCCAAGTAGTCTTGCTCGGAATGATCCCCCACCAACAAGGGAGTTGGCAATCTGCATTGGTTTTCAGTAGCTCCGATACGTAGACTTCTCGCTCTTGAGGAGTGAGCGTCGGCACCGGCATAGACGTGGGAGTCGATATCTGTGTAGCCAGCACTATCGTAGCTGAAGACGTTGGAACTGTAGTCGCAATTGGTGATGTCTGACTAGCAACAGGTGTCGTAGTGAAAGCAGGTGGGAGTGTTGTGGAAAGCAATGGCTCACATCCAACCAGTAGCAGTGCCAACCCACCTAGGTAAAGAAGTTTCTTTTTCATTTGGCTGATGTCCATTCTAATGGCTCATTTCCGGTATTCATTCGTGTTATGACCTCATTGCCGAATACTTCTGGCGCCTGTCCTTACCGAAGATATTCTTCCGCTTGATCAGCGGAGAGATGACAATGATCTCCGATACAAACCCTTTTGCCGATCCTCACTGGTTATGGTTGCATAGCTTTGGGAACCCATTCTGCCATGTGAACCGTCATCCAGTTATGTCGTGCTTGACCAGCCGGATCATTCGCAAATGAGTTTTGCACCCAGTTCATGAACATGTCGGCAAAACCTTCGCCTGCCGTCTGTCCGAGATTGTCAAGCCTACGAGGGTGTTGCTGATCTGGAAACCAATCAGATCGGTACCCCGCATCTGTCCTTGCCCATGCTCCCCCGCCAAAGGGTATACCTTCGACATAGTTACCATTCGCATCCACAATTGTCGTCTGGGATAGCATGGTTCTACCATAGCCCCAGGCATCTATGCTATGGTCGAAATTGTGTCCAAGTTCATGGGTAACAAGTCCTCTTTGTGTGTCCTCTGCTAGACGACCACGAGCTCCTTCATCACATTCAAATCCGCCGCCAGCTGCACATCCTGTACCTGTAGCGCCATTATCAAGGAGTGTAAAGGTCATTGAGCCAAAAACTTGACTAAAGACCTGATGATCAGGCATCCCAAAACACGTTTCACCACAAATACCTGCGAGTGCAGCGGCAATCACAGCAACTTCTTGTTGGATGACACTAATGTCGCTAGCTTTCCAGCCACCTGAAAGAGTGATTCCATATTGCTTTAGAGAAGGACTCCAATTTCCTTTGTCGCATTCCTCGTCGCACAAGTATGTATGTCCAGATGGATCTATGTACCGGAGCGGATTGTTAATCACGTAGGCGTAGCGGTTCAAGCTTTGAGGGTTGTTCACTTGTGGGACGGTAGAGTCCGCAGACGTAAACCTGCCGAGCGCGGGGTCATACCATCGCGCCCGGTAATAGTACAGCCCGATGTCAGACTCCTCGCGCTGGCCGGTGTAGCGGAAGGACGACGCGACCTCGCCTGCGGCGTAGCGGGTCTCACCGAAGGCTTTGTAGCGGAGCTCGCTAGCGAGCATCCCTGTCTCGGTGACGGTGGCCGCCGTCGAGCCGAGGTGGTCGGTCATCAACCAGTAGAGCGCGCCGTCCTCGCGCATGGCGATACGCTGGCCACCGGCGCTGTAATACTTGCGAACAAGTGAGCCTTCGACCTCATAGTGGTCGCCCAAAAAGGCATGATGACGTAGTTGTCCGTGAATTCCACCCTCTGCAATTCGTGGTTGAAGGAAGACGAAGGCCTTTGGCCTGCGCGCGAGGTATTCGGCTTTGGCGCAGTTCAGCCAGCCGTCTCCGTCCAGCGCTAGAGCTTCGGGCTCTGCTCATACATGTCCGGGGAACGCCGAGGATCTTCTGGGCGAACGCCGCATGAAGCATCTTCAAATGCGCATGGGGTAATTGGTTGGTTGCGAAGAGGCCTCCACGTGGATAGACGCCCTATACACGGTCTCTCAAAGTCACACTGAGAAGTTGTGAAGAAATCGGCCCAAGCGATTGCGTGTGGGAGAAACACTATGACAATGGCATCTTCGACGGCCCCGTCCCAAGAGAGCTGCACAATTCCAGGCTAGAATTGGGCGAAATCCCAAGCGCGCCAGGTTCTGCTCTACTAGTTCACAACCTCTGAGCCCAGAGAGATCATCAACGCATCAACCAGACCTTGATCTGCGGGCTTCTTGAGCCCTTCCGGGATCCTGAGCGGATCGCCATGCCAATAGATCAGCCCCGCGGGGCCTTCAATCTCATGGTACCCCAAAAGCGTGATGTCTCTGCCGGCGCCGTCCGACTGAAGGTATCCAAGCAATATGCTTCTTGACGGCTCGCTGATAGTCAACTCGGCCGCCGCTCCGAACAATCGGAGCACGTCCAGTCCCAACCTCATTGAGCTGTTATAGAGGATCGACAGCACGATCAGGACTTCGCGCGGATCCAGTAGATCGCTGACGAGCACAGTCGCGACAAGCCCCCCAAGGAGCATTGCCTCCGACTTTTCTCGAGCACCAAGCATCGCCATACGGTCGGCGAAACCCAGGCAGACAGACACAGCACGCTCATCCAGGCAGGAGACTAAGGTCTTGCGCTGTTCATCGCTCGAGTCAAGGTAGATCCTGCATAGCAGGGCTACGCTTATATCATGGACTGAAGGCAATTGCTCGAACCAGTAACCTCTGGGAACTACTGCTATGCGATCAACCGCCGTCTTGAGCCGATCCAAGAACTGGTCATCCTCCATCTCGCGAACCTCACTTCGCCAAGTAGTACCCCACCCTCTTGTATCCCCGCTGGAGAAGCATGTCGAGCTCCCTCGCGAAAACAGTCACTGCGAACTTTGGGTTTGCGCTCCTCAACGTCTGTTCGGTAACCTGGGATCCCAAATAGAAGACATCGCCGTTCTCAGCCGCCTCCGCAATCCATCTGTGATTCACTTGGAGGTTCCATTTCCCCGGAGATGCACTCAATACTCGTTCGCCGATTTCTCCTGCAGCACGAAAATCGGGGCCATCATTAGCCAGGGTTGTCACTCGCCTTCCGGCGAACTCTGCGGGCAGGTCAACGTTAAGGTGACGGGCGGTGTCGCCGAATTCGTCAAGGATTCCCGGGATGATCTCCTCTCCCGCGGTTGAAAACCTCCGCAAGCCTTCAGCAGTTCCAGCGACGGCCTCATCTGCATGCGAAAGCAAATCAACCGCGTTCTCAGCATGGTTTGCCGCCTGCGCTGCATTGCCCAGCGCATTGGCAGCCCTAACTGCATCAACCGCGTCATCTGCCTTAAATAGGGCCCGCACCATCAATCCGCCACCTGCAACCACCGGCAGCGCCAGGCTCACGACATCTGCGGCCAGCGAGAGCCCATTCTCCCAGTTGAGACCGTTGGCGGCGATGTCCGCTGCGATGGAGATGACGTCGAGGACGGACTCCAGCCAGTGACCACTCGGATCATTGTACTTGAGCCGGTTGTTGCCAGAAGATCCTATTCGAGCTTTGCTTCTCAGAGCCCAATCTAGAACGCCTTCACGACGTTTCGGACTGATGTGGGTGAGTCAGGCGCAAGGGTGCTTGTCTTGCGTTCGATCATGCCTGGTCGCCTGGTTTCACTTCGATCCGTCGATCTTGCTCAGGGCCCTCCTGGCTTCCTTGCGGATCCAAGCTTTCGGATGATCGAGGAACTGTTCGATCCTTGAACGCGCCTTCTTGGCTTTCAGCTTTCTTAGAGCGGACAGAGCGTGTCCCGCTAATTCCTCATCACCAAGCAGCTCGATCAGCACATCCACTGCGCGCGGGTCCTTCATGTTCGCAAGCGCCAATGCCAGCATCTCACGTGCTCTCCCGTGCCTCCGGTCCCGCACGAGGGCAGCGACGTCCTCGAATACACTGTCATCCGCCACGACCGAGAGCGCGTTTCCAATCGCCCATTTCAGGTGAAAGGCTGAGGAATCATCTAACTTTCGGTATTCACCGATGAGCGCGGCCGCCGCCACGGGTTTCGCCCAACGCACGGAGAGCGATCGGACGATTGACATTTTTATATCTGGATTGCTGACCACGGGCAGCCACCGAAGAAGGACTGGGATCGCATTCTCGTAGTTTTGTGGCTTGTTATACAGATCTGAGATCCACTCTACGGGGAAGCCTGCCTCGGTGAGCTCGGCAACAATAGGAGCTGAGTCCTCCCTATTTCTAGCAATGGCCTGCTGCCTCCGCCGTTCCTTTTCCTCCAGCCGGTGGACGAGATCCGGATCCTGGCCAACCATAGTCCTCTCCTCTCCTCATGACACGGATCCTCCGGTAGATGGGTCACTCTGCGACAACCAGAATCCTCCGCAGTATTCTCCCGGATTCCACGGCTTCCCGAAGCGGGGCCGACAGCCGCGTGGTGGAGCGCACCCACAATTCGAATGTGTACCCGGTTTCATCCGCATACGCAGCAAAATCCCTCAACTGGCTCGTGTATGGCAGGTATTCCACATTCTTGACTTCCGACAACAACTTTTCTTCATCTAGCAGCTGATCCGGTATGCGGTAATCTGCAGACCCGCTCGAGGAGCCTATCCTCCTCGTGTTCGGGACGATGCCTGCGGCTTCTTCACCCACCCGCCCAGCTGCCCGAACTTGGGCCATATTCCCAGCCCCAGCCCGCACGAGGTCTATTGCATCATCTGTCTGTCTCAGGGCGGACGCAAGTTCACCTGCCTTACGTACTCCTCCGGGAATGAATGGAGCTGCCGAAAGGGCAACGTCCGTCCAGCTACATCCGCTTCCAAGACACTCCTGAGCAGTCCGCGCCCAGTCATAGGGCTCGATGGCGACTCTAAGGGCAACGTCACCAGCGACCTGGTTTGCCGTCGAAACTTCGTATGGGCCAGTGTCGCCCGGAATGTTGGTGACGATGAAGAAGAACAGCGCGACTAAGGGCAGCCAAGGGACATTCCCATTGGGGTCCGTGTATTTGAGGGGATTGCCAAAACCATACGCATACCGATCCAATGCCTGCGGACTTCCGACACCGGGCACAAGGCTATCGGCCTGCACGAACCTCCCCAACGCTGGGTCATACCACCGCGCCCGATAATAGTACAGCCCGATGCCCGGCTCCTTGCGCTGGCCGGTGTAGCCGAAGGTCGTTGGGCTGTCGCCCGAGGCATGCCTCGTTTCGCCGAACGCCTTGTAGCGTTGCTCGCTGACCTTGGTCCCATCCTCGTCAACGGTGACCGCCGTCGAGCCGAGGTGGTCCGTCAACAGCCAATAAAGCGTCCCATCCTCGCGCATCGCGATGCGCTGACCGCCAGCAGTGTAGTACTTGCGGATCGTCGTCCCTTCGATCTCGTAGTGGTCGCCGACGTATACGGTTGTGACACCGTTGATGCTCCCCAGGACACGGCTACCATCCCCGTCGTAGACGAAAGTCGCATCAACCGGACCGGGCGTTGGGGAGGACGTCGGCGTGGCGGTCGCGCTCGCGGAGGGCGTTGGCGAGGGCAACTCGGTCGACGTCGGCGTTGAGGTGGGAACGGGCGTCTCGCTGGGCAGAGGTGTGTCCGTCGCCGCTGGAAGGGTCGTTTCAGTCCATGTCGGAGTCGGGGTGGGCGTGTCGGCCGGCGTCTCGGAGAGCTGCGCCGCGGCCGGCAGCCATCCTTGGCCCTCGGTGGTGCCAGGCGTGGGCGTCGGCTCGGGGGTGGGGCTGGGCTCACTCGTCCCCGTCGACGTCGGCTCTTGCGTCGTTGTCGAGGTTGGCTCGAGCGTCCGCGTGGGTGTGGCGCTCGGCTCGACCGTGGCCGTCTCGGCCACCGTAGCGGTGGCCGTGGGCGTCAGTGGCGGGCTTATCGTCGAAGTTGGAGTCGCCGTGGGCGAAGGCGTCTCGCTAGGCGTCGCCGTCGGGCTGGCCGTCGCCGTCTCGGTCGGGGCCAGTTGCGTCGCCACCA
>Ga0209642_10000526_pt1 | contig 24639 bp, 18 predicted proteins | sample RifCSP19_2_FD_184025 | JGI IMG/M metagenome (GOLD analysis project Ga0209642, IMG submission 184025) | Soil microbial communities from Rifle, Colorado - Rifle CSP2_sed 19_2 (SPAdes) (version 2) | ecosystem: Environmental > Terrestrial > Deep subsurface > Rock core/Sediment | place: Rifle... | reverse complement strand
TGTCTGGGGGGATTCTTGTTTTGCGTGCGGCGGGGTCTTGGGGTTGAGGCAAGTGCAAGGCAACCCTGCCGTAAGATCGATAATGATGCATAATAGCCGGGCGTCACCTTCGACCTCGGCTTCGTCCCCATCGCAGCGTGCATCGCACCCCGAGGAGGGATATGAACGAGCATCCGCCCGCCGTGAAGACCATCCAAGTAGTGGCGGCTTCTCTGCGCCGGCGACGCCCTAAACTAGGATTGCGCCGATGAACCATAGCGAAATCGTCTCCTTCATCTTGGGCGTCGCCGATCTCATTCGCGACACCTTCAGACGCGGCAAGTATCAGGACGTCATCCTACCGGTCACAGTCCTGCGGCGCGTCGATGCTGTCCTGGCGCCAACCAAAGAGAAGGTCCTTGAAGCGCAGGCCCTCCTGAAGGAGAAGAAGCTCGAAAACCTGGACGCCCAGCTCCGCAAGGCTTCCGGCTTCGCCTTCTACAACACCTCCCGCTACAACTTCGAGAAGCTACTGGCCGACGCTCCCCACCTGGCGCACAACCTGCGCAACTACATCGCCGGCTTCAGCCCCAACATGCGGGAGGTGTTCGAGAAGTTCGACCTCGACAACACGCTCAGCAAACTCGACGAAGCGGGCCTGCTCTTCCAGGTGATGGAGCGCTTCAAGGGCGCCGACCTACACCCTGATCGGGTCGACAACGCCACGATGGGGACGATCTTCGAGGAGCTCATCCGCCGCTTCAACGAGGCGCTCAACGAGAACCCCGGCGAGCACTTCACCCCGCGCGATGTCGTGCACCTGATGGTCGATCTGCTTCTGGCGGGGGACGAGGAGCACATCCAGAAGAAGGGCATCGTCGTCACGGCCTACGATCCGTGCTGCGGCTCGGGCGGCATGCTGACCATCGCCAAGGAGCACATTGCGGTGGGCGTCCGTCGGAACGGAGAGGTCGTGCGAGGCCCGATCAACCCCGAAGCGCAGGTGCATCTCTTCGGCCAAGAGGTCAATCCGGAGACATGGGCGGTGTCGAAGTCGGACATGCTCATGCTTCACCCCGACGGCCACGACGCCGACAACATCGAATCCGGCAGCACGCTCTCCAACGACAAGCATGCGGGCAAGGCATTTGACTACCTGATCACCAATCCTCCTTACGGCAAGGACTGGAAGCGCGACGAGGGCGCCGTCCGGGCCGAACACGCCCGGGGCTCGGCGGGCCGATTTGCCCCCGGCGTGCCGCGTATCAGCGACGGCCAGATGCTCTTTCTCCTGCACATGCTCGCCCATATGAAAGATGCCGGCGACGGCGGATCTCGGGTGGCGATCATCATGAACGGGTCGCCGCTTTTCACGGGGGACGCCGGCAGCAGCGAGAGTGAGATCCGCCGCCACATTCTGGAGAACGACTGGCTCGAGGCGCTCATCGCCCTGCCCGAGCAGCTGTTCTACAACACCGGTATCGCCACGTATGTCTGGGTGATCACCAACCGCAAGCGGCCCGAGCGCAAAGGCAAGGTGCTGCTGGTCGACGCCACCTCGTTCTGGACGCCGATGGGCAAGAGCCTGGGCGACAAGCGGCGCAAGATCCCGCGCGAGCGCGCCGACGAGATCTTGACCCTCCTGCGCGAGTTCAAGGAAGGCGAGCACACGCGCGTCTATCCGACCACGCATTTCGCCTTCCGCAAGATCACGGTCGAGCGCCCTCTGCGCCTGAACTTCCAGGCCAGCCCGGAGCGGATAGCTCGCCTTGCCGACGAGACGGCGTTCCGCAACCTCGGCGTCTCGAAAAGGAAGGGCTCGCTCAAGGCGGCCGAGGAGGCTGAGGGGCGCAGGCAACAGGAGGCGGTCAAGGACTTCCTCGGAAGCCTCCCAGCGGACCTCTATAAGGACCGCGCCGAGTTTGAGCGGGTGCTCGATCAGTCGGCTATGCGCGCGGGCGTGAAGCTGCCAGCCCCGGTCCGGAAGGCCATCCTTTCCGCCTTGTCAGAGCGAGACGAGACGGCCGAGATATGCCGCGACAAGGATGGAGACTCGGAGCCCGATCCCAATCTGCGAGACACCGAGAATGTTCCTCTGGGGGAGGATATCCAGGCATTCTTCGAGCGCGAGGTCAAGCCGCACGTCCCGGATGCCTGGATCGACGCCGACAAGCGCGACATGAAAGACGGCCAGGTTGGCGTCGTCGGCTACGAGATCAACTTCAACCGCTACTTCTACAAGTACCTTCCGCCGCGGCCGCTGGAGGAAATCGAGGCGGAGATCCGGCAGGTCGAGGCAGACATCGTGCGCATGCTCAGGGACGTGACGGACTCCGGACCATGATGGCGCAGGAAGTCAGGATGCGCAGTTACGATGCCTATATCTCGTGTTGACGTAGGCCAGGTTATGGCATAAAATATAGGCATGAATAGCGATCATGCCGACATTTCGAGCAGAAGGGCAAGGGAGCTGGAGCAGCTGCGGGCTGCCGGAATTGCGACCTTCTTCCGAGCAACCCAGGTCGTAGATGCTGGTTTCACCAGGGATCAGCTCCGCACCCTCGTCCGCCATTGCAGCGTCGAGCGCGTCGGGCGTGGGCTGTACAGACTGGCGGATGCGGAGCCGACCGAGCACTATTCGCTGGCCATGGCGTGCGCCCGTGTGCCGCGCAGCGTCGTTTGTCTCCTGAGTGCCCTGCGCGTTCATGAAATCGGCACGCAGGCGCCGTCCGAGGTCTGGCTGGCCATACCCCACAAAGCGAGCGAGCCTCGCCTCCGAGAGCTTCGCCTTCGCACCGTGCGCTTCAGCGGACCCGCTTGGACCTTCGGCGTGAAGGACATAGCCTTCGAAGGCGTCCCCGCGCGCATCACGAGCCCGGCGCGGACGATTGTCGACTGCTTCCGATTCGAGCGCCTGCTAGGGCCTGAGATCCCAATGGAGGCGCTGCAGGACGGCCTGCGGCAGCGAAAGGTCACCATCGGGGAGCTCTCGCGTGCGGAAGAGGTCCTCCCCTCGCGCCGGCTGCGAGCGGCGCTTGACGTCAGGTTGATATGAACCCCAACGTCGCGGCGTCGGTCAAGGATCGCCTGCTCAATAGGGCGAGGGGCCCGGGGGAGGAGTTCGAGCGTACACTCGCTCGCTTCGCCAGTGAACGCGTTCTCTATCGCCTCGGTATGTCGAGTGCTCGCGACCGTTGCCTCCTCAAGGGAGCTAGCCTGCTCGCCGTCTGGCTGCCCGAGCCATATCGGGCCACGCGTGACATCGACCTATTGGCCTCCGGTCCGTCCGACGAAGCCGCCATTCGCAGCCTCCTCGAGGAGATCTGCGCGGAGCCGTGCCCGGAGGACGGGTTGCGCTTCTCCCTAGATGATCTGCGCGTCGACCCAATCCGGGCCGACGAGGAGCATGCGGGAAAGCGCGCCCGCTTCTTCGCGTACCTGGGTACCGCGCGCATCCGTGTGCAGATCGACTTCGGATTCGGCGATTCCCTTGACGCTGAGCCGGAAAGCGTGGAATACCCGACGCTCCTCTCAGAGCTTCCTGCGCCGCGCCTGCGTGCCTACCCGCGAGAAGCGGCTGTGGCGGAGAAGTTCGAGGCGATGGTCAAGTTGGACATCAGGAATAGCCGGATGAAGGACTTTCACGACGTCTGGGCGCTTGCGGGGGCGTTTAGTTTCGACGGCGCGACTCTGCGGCGGGCGGTCGTCGAGTGCTTCGCTCGCCGTGGAACTCCTCTGAGAGACGAGCTCCCTCGAGCTCTGAGTCCGGCCTTCTACGAGGATGTGGACCTACGGAGCCGCTGGACGGGCTACCTTCAGAGCGGCGACTTGGTTACGCCCCCGCCGGCGCAATTCGAGCTGATCGGTGAGCTGGTGATCCAGTTCCTCGGTCCAGTGCGTAGAAGTATCGCCTTGAGCGAGCCCTTTGCATTCCGATGGCCTCCTGGGGGGCCGTGGGCGTGAGCGTCAGACAGTTCAGGCCCTACCCGGACTACAGGGGCTCCGGCGTGGAGTGGCTGGGAGAGATCCCGGCGCATTGGGAGGTGAAGCGGCTCAAGCACCTTTCCTCTGTGGACGACGAATCACTCCCGGAAGACACGGACCCCGAGCTCGAGATCATCTACGTTGATATAGGGAATGTCGATGCTTCTGCGGGGATCGCTGCGAAGGAGCGGTACTCGTTCTCAACTGCTCCCTCGCGGGCGAGGAGAGTGGTCCGGCACGGGGACGTGATCGTCTCCACGGTGCGAACATATCTGAAGGCGATAGCAGCTATTGTTGATCCAGAGCCGAACCTTGTCGTCTCTACCGGCTTCGCGGTCATTCGGCCAAGGCTTCTCGATTTCAGGTTTGCAGCTTATGCCCTACGGGCCCCGTACTTCGTGGACCGTGTCGTAGCACACTCGGTGGGGGTTAGCTACCCGACAATCAACGCGACCGAGATGGCGTGTTTCCCGATAGTCTTTCCGGCACTTGAAGAACAGCACGCCATCGCCGCCTTCCTCGACCGCGAGACGTCCAAGATCGACGCGCTGGTGGCGAAGAAGGAGCGGCTGATCGAGCTGCTGCAAGAGAAGCGCGCCGCCCTCATCTCCCACGCCGTCACCAAGGGCCTCGATCCGAACGCCTCCATGAAGGACTCCGGCGTGGAGTGGCTGGGGGAGATCCCGGAGGATTGGGAGGTAAGGCCGCTTAAGCGGCTGGCAAGCCTCCGGGCCGGTGCGGCGATCACCGCCGAAAGCATTGAAGAATATGGGGACTACCCGGTCTTTGGGGGCAATGGGATTCGAGGCTACACTTCGTCCTACACACACGAAGGGCGATTCCCCCTAATCGGCAGGCAGGGCGCGCTGTGCGGCTGTGTGAACCTTGCGTCCGGCAGGTTCTGGGCCTCTGAGCATGCGGTGGTTGCGACACCCAGATCAGAGGTCGACTCCCATTGCCTTGCATATCTTCTGCATGCGATGTCGCTCAACTCCTATTCGCAATCCGCAGCGCAACCCGGGCTAGCTATAGAGACCATTTCACCTCTTCCCGTGCCGATGCCGCGTACTGGCGAACAGCGTGCCATCGCCGACTTCCTCGACCGCGAGACGTCCAAGATCGATGCGCTGGTGGCGAAGGTTCGCGAGGGCATCGAGCGGCTAAAGGAGTACCGCACCGCGCTGATCTCGGCGGCGGTGACGGGGAAGATCGACGTGCGGGAGCCCGGTCATTCCGGCGAAAGCCGGAATCCAGGCGCGCCGGCGTAGAGCGCGAATGTCTGGACCCCGCCTTGCGCCGGGGTGACGATGAGCCGTCCTTCCGGCGAAAGCCGGAATCCAGGCACGTCGGCGTAGAGCGCGAATGTCTGGACCCCGGCTTGCGCCGGGGTGACAAGATGGGGGTCCTTTGGCCGAAGGGCCTGCTTCTGAGCCACAACTCGAATGAAGCAACCTTGCGTGTATCTCATGGCCAGTCGCCGCAACGGGACTCTCTATGTCGGGGTCACCTCCAATCTGCTGGAGCGCGTGTGGCAGCACAAGGCGGACGTTAAGGACGGCTTCACAAAGCGATACGGGGTGCATACCTTAGTGTGGTACGAGGTTCACGAGTCCATGGAGTCCGCCATCCGCCGCGAGAAGGCGATCAAGGAATGGAAGAGGCGATGGAAGCTTGAGCTGATCGAGAAGGAGAACCCTGAATGGCGTGACCTGTACGAGGATCCGCTATGAGCTACCTGGCTTCCGCTTGCAGCGCCGTGGCACACAGCAGCCTTCACCGCGGTGATCTCGGCGGCAGTGACGGGGAAGATTGATGTGCGGGGGTAGACCCAATGACTGTCGAAGTGTCTGAGCGTTCCTTCGAAGACGCGATCGAGTGCGCCCTGCTGCGGAGCGGTCCGGACGCGTGCGTGGGGGATGCTCATGCGATAAGAGAGCCGGGTCCCGCCTATGGGCAGTCGCTGCTCGGTGGCTACCACAGGCGCTCGCCGGCCGAGTACGACCGGTCGCTGTGCCTTCTCCCTCGGGACCTCTTGGACTTCGTCCTGGCGACGCAGCCCAAGGAATGGGAGCGCCTTAAGCAACACTACGGCCCCGAGGTCAAGGAGCGTTTCCTGCGCCGCGTCGACAAGGAGATCGCTGCGCGCGGCGCGCTCGACGTCCTCCGTAACGGCCTCAAGGACAGCGGAGTCAAGTTCGCGCTGGCTTACTTCCGGCCGTCGAGCCGCCTGAATGTGAACCTGCAACGCCTGCACGCGGCGAACTTCTTCGCAGTCGTGCGCCAGCTGGCCTACAGCGAGAAGAACGACAAGACCCTGGATTTGGTCTTGTTCCTCAACGGCATACCGATCTTCACCGCAGAGCTCAAGAACCCGCTGACGGGACAAACGGTTGAGGATGCGATCCGCCAATATAAGACTGATCGTGACCCTCGTGAGCCGCTTTTCGCTCACCATCGCTGTCTGGCGCATTTCGCCGTCGACCCCGAGCTTGTCTACGTCACAACCCGGCTAGCCGGCCCGAGCACCACCTTCCTTCCGTTCAACCAAGGCAAGTTCGGCGGGGCGGGCAATCCGCCGGTTCCGCCCACCCAAGCGGGTTATGCCACTGCCTACCTATGGGAAGAGACGTGGGGCCGCGATAGCGTGCTTGACCTCATCCGGCAGTTCGTTCACGAGGTGGAACTGCCAGGGGAGGCAGGCCAAAGGACGAAGCGCCGCGAATTGGTGTTTCCCCGCTACCAGCAGCTGGACGCCGTGCGTAAGCTCGTGGCGCATGCCCGCCAGCACGGGACGGGCCAACGCTACCTGATCCAGCACTCGGCGGGGAGCGGCAAGACGTTCACCATCGCCTGGCTTGCCCATCAGCTCTCCACGCTGCACGACGCCGAGGATCGCCGGGTCTTCGACTCAATTGTCGTCGTCACCGACCGCAGGATCCTGGATCGCCAACTGCAGGAGGCGATGCGCCAGTTCGAGCAGACTCTAGGTGTGGTCGAGAACATCGACACCACCTCCCGCCAGTTGAAGGAGGCGTTGGAGGCGGGTAAGACCATCATTGTGACGACCCTGCAGAAATTTCCGGTGATCGTCGATGAGATCGGCAGGCTCCCCGGCCAACGGTTCGCCGTCATCATCGATGAGGCCCACTCCTCGCAGTCGGGCGAGAGCAGTAAGAGCCTCAAGTCCGTCTTGTCTGCCGGGACTTTGGAAGATGCCCAACGGGAAGAGGAGAGCGCCAGGACGGCGGAGGAAGAGCTAGAAGACCGCATCTTGCAGGAAACTGAGAAGCGCGGTCCATTGCCCAATCTGTCGATGTTCGCCTTCACCGCCACGCCCAAGAGCAAGACGCTCGAGCTGTTCGGCACGCGGCACCCCGACAATTCATTCAAGTCTTTCCACGTCTACACCATGCGCCAGGCGATCGAGGAGGGCTTCATCCTCGACGTGTTGGAGAGCTACACCACCTACAAGGCCTATTGGCGGCTGCTGAAGACCGTCAAGGACGATCCTCGCTACGATCGCGACAAGGCGTCTTACCTGCTCAAGTCCTTCGTCGAACTGCATCCTCACGCGATCGGTGAAAAGGTCCGGATCATCGTCGAGCATTTCGCGTCACAAGTTCAAGGCCTGATCGGAGGGCGCGCCAAGGCGATGATCGTGACCCGCTCGCGGATGCATGCCGTGCGCTACAAGCTCGCCATGGATGCGTATCTGAAGGAGAAGGCATACTCCTTCGAAACACTGGTGGCTTTCTCGGGAAGGGTGGAAGACGGTGGACGGTCGTACACCGAGTCCGGGATGAACTCAGAGGGCAAGGGACGGACGATCAGCGAGACCCAGACGGCCAAGGAGTTCGAGCGGCCGGAGTATCGTTTCCTGATCTGCGCCAACAAGTTCCAGACCGGATTCGATCAGCCTCTCTTGCACACCATGTACGTCGACAAGAAGCTGGGCGGCGTCAACGCCGTCCAGACGCTCTCGCGCCTGAATCGGACACATCCGGGGAAGCGCGGCGCGATGGTCCTCGATTTCGCCAACGAGGCCGACGAGATCCGCCAGGCATTCGAGCCCTACTTCGAGACGACGCTACTCTGCGAAGCGACCGACCCGAACCTGCTTTATACCATCCAACGCCGCCTGCTCGACTGTGGAGTCTTCACCAGCCGGGAGGTGGACCATTTCGCCAGCCTGTACTTCGATCGCAAGACCACACAAGACTGGCTGTACGCGGCGCTGGCCCCCATCACGGAGCGATTCAAGAGCCTCGCCCGCGATGCTCAAGTCGACTTCCGCGGCCAGCACGTCGATTACATCCGCCTGTACGCCTTCCTGTCCCAGATCCTGACCTTTGCAGACGTGGACCTGGAGAAGCTGTACGTCTTCGCCCGCCACCTGCGCCGGCTTCTGTCCGTCGAGCGGGAGGAGCTTCCTCGGGAGGTGCAGCGGAACATCGACATGGAGTCTTACCGGATCCAGCAGACGGGTAGTGGCCGAATCACCCTAGCGCGGAAGGGCGAGCGACTGGAGCCACAAAGGATTGTCGACAAATACATCCCGAGGCCAGAAGACCTTGAGCCTTTGTCCGTGATCATCGCCGAGTTGAACCAACGCTTCGGGCTCGAGCTGGGCGAGCAACATCGGATCACTCTCAGCCAGCTGATGGTCAGCCTCGACGAAGACCCCGCGCTGGACGCCAGCGCGCGCGTCAACACACGCGAGAACCTGCGTTTGGCGTTCGAGCAGAAAGTCGGGGACGCCATCCAGGGAATCGTCGAGTCGAACTTCGATCTGTATAAGCGGATCACGGACGATCCAGCCTTTGGCGAGGCCATCAAGAGCCTACTGTTCGACCAGTACCTGCGGTCCCACCGCCAGGCTGAGGAGCTGCTCAAGCAGCCTGAGTCGACCACCCTGGAATTCAAATCCAGCCTGCGATGGAACGTGCGAGAAGGCAAGATGGACGAGCGAGTGGTGACCCACGCGCTCCTGAAGACCATCGCGGCGTTCTTGAACACTCAGGGCGGAGATCTCCTCATCGGAGTTGACGACGACGGCACTGTCCTTGGCATCGAGCACGACCAGCTCGAGAGCGACGACCTCTTGATGCGTCATCTGGCTCAAGTTGTCCGCAACGCCCTTGGGGATCGAGCAGGCACATGCATCAATCCCACGACCCAAATCGTCCAAGGGAAAACGGTTTGCCTAGTAAGCTGCCAGCGCAGCCCGGAGCCCGTGTTTCTCAAGTGGAAAGGCACCGAGGAGTATGAAGAGGGGGACTTCTTTGTCCGAGGTGGGCCGAGAACGGATCGGCTCCCGCCCGAGAGCGCGCAAGAGTACATTCGAACGCGGTTCCCTCTTTGGAGTGAGAAACGATAGGACTCAGCGGGCGCGGCGCAGAGATTGATTCGCTCGTTGGTCCTCCTGCAACCCTCATCGATTTCAACCGTGTCCTGTCGGGGACGCCGGACGATATGCGACGCTTCGCCGCCGGGTCCGCGTGTCGTGCATCCCGCCTGCCGGGGAGATTGCCGCCCGCCTCTTTCGGGACGACGCAACCACTGCGAAGACCCTCTTTGAGGAAGAAGGCCTCACAGTGAACTAGCTCCTTGGTACGACTCCATAAGCCTCCCGGGGTCCACACGCCATCAGCTCATCGCCCGCGACGACAACCCGCTCGGATAGCCGGAGGAGATTGCCCCTCACCCTACCCTCTCCCCGTCGGGGAGAGGGAGGACGGCGCCCTTCTCCCCGGAGGGGAGAAGGGTTGGGGATGAGGGGAGAATCCACGCATGCCTAAACCCACGAAGACCCACCGCATCCTTCCCGCCATCCTCGAGCGCGCGCGCGACTTCCGCCATCCGCTCACGCCCCCGGAGGCGAAGGTCTGGCGGGCGGTACGCAACCGCCAGCTCGACTTCAAGATCCGACGGCAGCACCCCATCGGGCGTTTCATCTCGGACTTCTATTGCGCGCAGGCAAAGCTAGTCATCGAGATCGATGGTGATACCCACGCCGCGCCCGACCAGGCGGCCTACGATGCCGCTCGGACGGCCTGGCTCGAGGCACGCGGCCACAAGGTGATCCGCTTTCGGGGCGGGCAGGTGGAGCGGAACCTTGAGGGCGTGCTGGAGGCGATCTGGCGCGAGTGCGAGGCGAGGACGGCGGGGTGAGTCCCCCCGCGCCGCTCTTGACCAGCAAGCGGCGACACGACGCCGCTCAGGGAGCGCGTGCGCGGGGAGGACAGCGGCCGGATCAGGTCCGAGCTGTTTCAGCACTTGACAGGTGTTGCACAAAGGTGTAGTGTTGCGCGTGATGCGCAACACTGCTTATTCAGGCAACATCTGGTTCCGTGAGGCCATCGAGAGGCTCCGCTCGCGCCTCCCCGACGGCTGGCGACTCACGCCCAGCAAGCCAGCTGGAGCCCAGGCATTCCAGGCGGATGCTCAACTCAACGTGAGGGGGCCTGACGGCGCCAAAGCCGTGCTGCTCGTGAAGGTGAAGCGCAGAGTGTCGCCCCGCCAGGCGGCCGACGCCGCGGCTGAGCTGGCCAGGACGGCCAGGGAGGGGCAGGCGGCCGGAGGCCTCCTAATTTCGGACTACTTGAGCGAGCTCTCCCGCAAGAGGCTTCGCACAGCGCGCGTGAACTACCTCGACCTGACCGGCAATGCCTGGATCGCTCTTGAACGTCCCGCACTGTTCATCGAGGTGCAAGGCTCTGACCAAGACCCTTCCCCGCCTCGCCGGGGGATCCGATCCTTGAAGGGCGCCAAGGCGGCCCGCATCGTGCGGGCGCTCTGCGACACGCACCCTCCCATCGGCGTTCGCGAGCTCGCCCGCCTGTCGGGGACTGACCCCGGTTACGTAAGCCGCATTGTCGACCTCCTGGTTTCTGAGGATTTGATCCAGCGCGGCCAGGCCGGCGAGATCGCTCAGATCGACTGGCAAGACCTAATCCGGCGATGGAGCCGGGACTACTCCCTTGCCAAGACGAACCGTGCCGTGCCGTGCCTAGCCCCGCGCGGCCTCGCACCGGTCACCGACCGGCTTCGCATCTACAAGAAGTCGTATGCTCTAACGGGCTCCCTCGCCGTGCCGGAGGAAGCCTTGGTTGCAGCAGGCCGTCTGGTCACCTGTTATGTAGACGATCCCGAGCAGGCCGCCGACTTCCTTGGAGCGAGGCCGGCCGAAACCGGCGCCAACGTCTTGTTGCTCGAGCCATTCGACAGCGTGGTCTACGATCGAGTGCGCACCGAAGAGAAGCTCGTGAAGGTCGCTCTCAGCCAGTGCGCGGTCGATCTCCTCACCGGAGGGGGGCGTGGCCCGGCGGAAGCCGACGCCCTGCTGACGTGGATGGCCGAAAACGAAGATGCCTGGAGATCCTGATCCCCTCTATGTCGCCGCGCGTCGGGTACTCCTGGATGCGCTGGATGCCATCGAGCCGCACCTTAACGCCCTGGTGCTGGTCGGGGCACAGGCTATCTATGTCCATGCAGGGGAAGCGGATCTGGCTATCGCCCCCTACACCACCGACGGTGACCTGGCCCTTGACCCGGCTCGGCTTGAACCCAAACCGCTCCTCGACGTCTCCCTGCAGCGTGCAGGGTTCAGGTTGTTGGAGGGCGCCGTGGGTATGTGGCAGGAGATGGTGGACGTAGAAGGGGTCATGCGGATGGTCGGGCTCGACCTGCTGGTTCCCGAGTCCTTGGGCGGCCCGGGGCGTCGGGCCGCACGCATCCCGCCACATGCTAGGCAAACCGCCCGCAAGGTCGCCGGGCTGGAGGGCGCCTTGGTCGATCGAGACCTGCGCAGGATTGGCGCGCTCGATCCAGGTGACAGGAGGCAATTCAACCTCTTCGTTGCAGGCCCGGCTGCTCTGCTCGTGGCCAAGGTCCACAAGATCATGGATCGGGAGGAAGATGCCGGTCGAAGAAGCGACAAGGATGCCCTTGACTTGTACCGGCTCCTCCGGGCAGTTCCCACATAGGATCTCGCCCAGCGATTTCGGATGTTGCTCGGCGATCCATTGTCGCGACCGGCAGCGGAAACGACGCATGTGCAACTGCCGGAGCTTTTCGGAAGGGCCAACGCGCCTGGAACCCAGATGGCCGTCCGAGCAGCCTATCCACTTGAAAGCGCCGAGACGCTGGCAGCTTCGCTCGTTGCGTTGACGCAGGACTTGCTGCGCGCGCTTCCGTTGGGCTGATGACCGTCGAGGGAGCCTAGCGGCTGCCTCGCCCGCGACGACAACCCGCCCGGATAGCCGGAGGAGATCGCCCCTTCGCGCACGAAGTCCCGGTGATCTACCGGGAGCACCCCGCCCACAAGGGATGCTGCGCGAAGCGCAGCGAGGGGCACCCTACCCTCTCCCCGGATCTAGGACCGAGCCTGGCACCCGGTCCGGCCTTAACCGTGGTGGGTGTCTAGCCTAAGCAGGCCCCATGGGCCCGCTAGAGGCCATGCCGGACCATTCGCCTGGACTGGCCGCGACGGGATTTCCCCTTGACACGGCGCGAAGCCGACCTTAGAATGACACCTGTCTCAGATAATTAGCAATATGGCTAAACAACTGAGTTGGCACATCGTTGAGCGCACGCTGCGCCAGAGCGGGATATCGCTCTTCTCGCCGCAGGACCTGCGACACTTGTTGAACGCGTCGGGGGTCTCGATTCGCTTCCTCCTCACCCGCGCCCACAAGCGGGGCGACGTAGAGAAGCTCCGCCGCGGGCTCTATGCTCTCCATGACAAGCCACCCTCAGAGCTGGAGATCGCCAACGCACTGGTCAAGCCATCCTACGTCTCCTTTCACTACGCGATGGCCTACTACCACTTGATTCCGGAGGCGGTCTATCGGGTGACCTCGGCCACAACGGGCAACACCCGGCGCTTCCAGGTCGCCGGCGCCGAGTACTCGTATCATCACCTGAAATCCGCCGCTTTCGCAGGATACAAGCCACAGCAGACCGCAGGCCGGACGATCCTCATCGCTGAACCTGAGAAGGCGTTTCTGGACAGCCTCTACCTCGCGACGCTCCGGCGTCTGACGCTTCCGGAAAGGTTGGACGCACGAGCGCTCAACTGGAAGAGGGTCGTCGAACTGGCACGGCTGTTCGGCCGGGAGGACCTGATGGCGGCGCTGGAGACGTACCGGTGATTTCCTCCGACACGCTCTCTCAGGCAGCCAGGAGGAACCAGACCACGGAGGTCAACATCGCCCGTGAGTATTGCCAGCACCTATTTCTGGGCGCGTTCTACCGCGAAAGCGGCAGCGAGCGAGTGATGTTCAAGGGCGACACGGCGCTGCGGATGATCTACGGGAGCCCGCGGTTCTCCGAAGACTTGGACTTCTCCGGCTTCCGCACAAGCGTGAGAGAGATCGAGGATTGGGTGGTTTCGGCTCTCGGCGAGATGGAGCGCAACGCCATCCCTGTGTCGATTGCCGAGAGCAAGAAGACATCCGGCGGCTATCTGGCGATGATTGCCAGCCCGGTTCGCGACCTCCCCGTGCAAATCCAGGTTCAGGTCTCGCTTCGCCGCCGAGACGACGTGAAAGGCCAAGGTGTCCTGGTAACGCCTGAACTCCTCCCTGCCTACACGCTCACCCAGCTCCCCCAACGATGGCTCGTGGAAGAGAAGCTCGAGGCGCTCCTGACACGGGTCAAGCCGCGAGACTACTTCGATCTGTATTTCATGCTGCGCAAAGGCCTGATACCGACCGGCTCGAAGGGTCGCCTGAGAGCGGCGAAGGACGCTCTCGTCAAGACCAGGACGGACTTCGGCCACGACCTAGGCCCATTTCTGCCCCGCAGCCAGGCATCGGTTGTGAAGGATCTCCGCAAGGCCCTGCTTGAAGAGCTACAGCGTCACGGCATTTAGGCAATGCGGAGCCTGAGGTATTAGGTCGCCGGTGGGACGTCCGGGATGCGGCGCGCCCCTTCGCGCACGAAGTCCCGGTGATCTACCGGGAGCACCCCGCCCACAAGGGATGCTGCGCGAAGGGGAGAATCCACGCATGCGCAAGCCCCCAAAGACTCACCGCATCCTTCCCGCCATCCTCGAGCGCGCGCGCGACTTTCGCCATCCGCTCACGCCCCCGGAGCCATCCGGTCGGCCGCAAGGAGCAGACAAGACACTCAGGTCAATATCCCATCCAACCCGCATCGCCCCAGATGGTGACCTCCGGCTGGCCGTCGAAGAGCTTGCCGAACTCGGCGGCGAGGGCCGGATCGCTGTACAACTTCTGGATGGCTTCGAGATTGTCCCAGAAGTCGATGGCGAGGAAGTCCTGCGGGTCCTGGGAGTTGAGATAGGCCTGATGGCCCGTGCTTCCCATCTGCCGGCTTTGGGGTGAGATCTTGCCGACGGTGGCGTCATGCACCTGCTGGGCGTCGGCCTTGCTGCCCTTCAAGCGCCCTCGAACGACGACGACGTATTTCATCCTGACCTCCAGTCAGTGCTAAGATTCACCTGTAAGACGGCCGCAGCGGCCGAAACTGCGCGCTCCCGCAAGAAATGGAGGGCGCCCGGTTTCGAAGGGCGAGGTGACAGGCATGCACGCTGAGAGACAGGCCAATCTAGGTGTGGCGTTGCCGGGAGACCAGGGCGCCTTTGGGGCGTTGACCGAGCCTTACCGGCGCGAGCTGCAAGTCCACTGCTACCGCATGCTTGGCTCATTGGTCGATGCCGAGGACCTGGTCCAGGAGACGATGTTACGGGCCTGGAAAGCCCGGCGCACGTATGCGGGCCGGGCCCCTTTGCGCGCCTGGCTGTACCGGATCGCGACCAATGCCTGCCTGGACGAGCTGGCCTCCCGGCCGCGGCGTGGGTTGCCAGCCAGCTTCTTCCCTCCCGCCGACCCCGTGCAGCCGGTGGGTCAGCCGCTCCTCGACCCGATCTGGCTGGAGCCTTACCCCGACGCGCTTCTGCCTGCGGCCCACCCTGACGTGGCCGCCCGCTACGACCAGCGCGAAAGCATCCGGCTGGCCTTCCTGGTTGCCCTGCAGGAGCTTCCCCCGCGCCAGCGCGCCATCCTCCTGCTGCGAGATGTCCTCGGCTGGAAGGCCACCGAGGTCGCCTCGCTGCTGGACCTGTCGGTCTCATCCGTGACCACCGCGCTGTACCGCGCCCGGGTGACGCTCTCCACCGGGAAGTGGAACGAAGATCGCGCCGCTCGGGGCGCCGAGCTGGGCGGCGCGAGCGAAAAGCAACTCCTCGAGCGCTACGTCCACGCCTGGGAAACGGCCGACATCGATGGGTTGACCTTGCTGCTCAAAGAGGACGCCACCTTCCCCATGCCGCCGCAGGCCAGTTGGTATCGGGGGCGCGCGGCCATCCGGGCCTTCGTTTCAGGGATGATCCTTCAAGGGGAGGCGCGCGGCCGCTGGCGGCTGGTTCCGACACGCGCCAACGGACGGCCGGCTTTCGGCCTGTACCGCAAGCAGGAAGACCGGGCTCAGCACGCGGCTTTCGGCATCCAAGTGGTCACGCTCGAGGCCGGGCTGGTGGCGGATGCCACCACCTTCGGGTTTCCAGAGCTCTGCCGCAGCTTTGGGCTTCCGGATACGGTCGCCGGATAATAGTTCGAGACTGGAGGTGCGGGCGTAGGCACGGCGCCTGGATGTTGCCCACCCTGCGATCCCACTGTTGTTCATCGAAACAGGGAGATCGAAATTGAGCGGAATTCGAGAAGTGGCAGACCGCCCCGAATTGCCATGCGCCCGTCAGCGCGCCCCCTGCTCCTCGACCGCGACCATAACTTGCTCGAAGACTTGGAGGAGATCGCCGGCTCCGCAAGAAGTACGGGCCAGGGCGCAGGCGTTTACGCCTCTCTCCCGCATGAGGAACGGCGCGGCAGCTCATGGGCAGGAGTACGACGCGAGTGCAGGTGTCTCCGGGGCGTTTCTTGGTCGTCTCGTCCACAAGGCGCGTTGACGGCGCTGCAAATCTGGTTATACTGACCCGGGCGGGCTTTCGGTGTGAGGCTTCGATGGGCGATGCAAAGTTACAACGGATCCTGGACGCCTTGAGGGTCGAGATCTCGCATGCGCTGGGCGACCAGCTCGACTCGGTCATTCTGTTTGGCTCGCAAGCTCGGGCTGAGGCGCACGAGGGTTCCGATATCGACGTGCTGGTCGTTGTGCGAGGCGACTTCGATTGCGGCGACATGATCCGGCGCACGTCGGCTGGCGTCGCCGCCCTGTCCCTCGAGCACGATGTGGTCATCTCGCGCACCTTCGTCTCAAGAGACGAGTTCGAGAACAGCCGCACTCCGTTCCTGCTCAACGTACACCGCGAAGGGGTGCCGGTTTGAGTCCGGAGGTTGAGGCCCTGCTGCAGAAAGCGCGCGATAGCCTCCAGGCGGCCGAGTTGCTGAGCCGCGAGGGTTTCCATGCGTTCGCTGCCTCTCGCGCCTACTATGGGATGCTCTATGCCGCCCAAGCGGTGCTGCTGCATGAAGGCCTGTCTTTCTCGAGTCACTCCGCGGTCATTGCTGCCTTCGGGAGAGAATTCGCCAAGTCGGGTCGGCTCGATCGAAAGCTGCATCGTTATCTGCTTGACGCGCAGGATGTACGGAATATGGGCGACTACGGAATTGATCGCCCGGTGACCGCCGCGCAGGTTCTGGACGTGCTTGCCTGGGCGCATGAGTTTCTCACTGCCGCCGATCGGCTCCTGTCCGCAAGGGAGGTGTAGATCTTCTCAGTGCGCACGCGCCCCCATGTTTGCCCTTTCGCTGTTCTCCCATAAGCAAACGGACCGCTCACCGCTCACTTCACTTAGGCGGATTTCCGATGTAACGCCATGCGCTGGTCGAGTGCTCATACCAGATCCACTCTCTCCACCTGGAACCACCCCGCGCCCAGGCCGTCCTCCAGCCAACGGCCCTCGGCCAGCAGCGGCCGACCGACCGGCGGCGGCGCCTCCTGGCGCCGCACGCCGGATGCCGTTTGTGGGGACCAACGGCTCGGCGCCGGCGGCCAAGCGGGCCAACGCGTCGAGGGATTGGTAATACGGCATGATACTTGGGATGAAGTGGCGCTCGTCGGCGGCGTGCGGGCCAATGCCCGATTGTCCCCAGACGACCCCCTGGCCCCCCGGCGCGAAGCGGGCGCTGGTCGCGGCCAGCTTGCGCCCCACGACCGGCTCCTGCCCCGTGGCCTGACGCACCGCCGTCAGGAGCATTCTCAGGTAAGGGTTCGCCGGATCGCAGGCGACGCCGTTCTCGGCCGCCAGCACGCTCAACCCGAGTCCCGCCTGCTCACAGTAGGCCCTCACCTCGGCCAGAACGGCCTGCAGGTCGTCGTGCGGGATCGGGCGGATTTCCACCCCTAGAGCGCCGCGCTGGGCGCTGACGTTGAACAGCCCCGCCTCTCCCACCTGGACGTAAGGGAAACTGACCTGCGATCCCCAGCCCGCTTCTCCCTGCAAGGTCAACCGGGCCGACAAGATGCGCTCCAAGGCGTCGCGGGCGCGGAACAGGCGCGCGCCCAGGTCATCGCCGCCGAAGCCGGTGTGGCCCCGCGCCCCACGCGCCTCGATCTCCAGCCTCATCACCCCGCGGTTCTCGACGCACACCTGCCCGACGCGCTCGTCGCCGCGCTCGCCGGTGCGCTCGCCCGCGATCAGCAGCCGCGGCGCGTAACCTCGCTCGCGCTGTAACGCGGCGAGCACGTGCGGCGTCCCCGACGGTTCGCCCTCGCCGATCTCCTCATTCCCCAGCAGGAGCAGATTCAGCGGCGGGTAGGGGTCGCCGCGCCGCCGAGCGTCCTTCATCCAGACCAGGTAGGTGGCGACGACCGTCTTCATGTCGCATGCGCCGCGGCCCCACAGGTAGTCGCCCTCCAGGCGCGGCTCGAACTGCGTCTCGTCTGGATCTGGCTCCACGACGTCGACGTGTCCACACAGCATCAGCGGGGCGGAGGAGCGGCCGGGAAATGCGGCGAAGACGGCGGGGAAGCGGCCGTCTTCGAAGCTGCGCACCTCGAGGCCTGCCTGTCGCAGGTAGTCGAAGGCGAAGGTGGCGCAGCGCCGCACCTCGTCGAGGCGCTGGCGCTCCGCAGGCGCGCCCGTCACCGATGGGATGTGGATCAACTGCCGCGCCAACTCAACGATCTCGCTCGCCTTGTCGGGGTAGCTCACCTCGATCCTTGCGCCCAAGGGAGGGCGGAAGCGGATCGGGGCGCCCGGCTCGTGACGGGCCTCGTCCCGCGCTCGGCCCCAGAGATCGCGCAGCTTCGCCGCCTCCTCCCCCCACGCCGGCAGGTCGGCCGAGAGGCGCTCGATGTCCGCGGCAAGCTCCCTTTCGCGCTCCTCGGCCAGGCGTATCAGCAACTCCTGCGGCACGACCTGCTCCGCGCCCATTTCCTGCTGCAGGCGCGCTCGCAGGCGCTCCGCCGTGTTGGGCGCGCCTTGCGCCATATCGCGCAGTGGCTCGAGCCAGGCGGTCCAACCGAGGCCCTCGGCCAAGGGCGCGAGCTCGTCCAGCGTTCGCCCGAGGAACTCGCGCATCCCGACCGGCTTGCCGCTGAACGGATGCTCGATCTCGGCGCGCAGCCCATGCCGCGCGGCGAGCTCCTCGTTGCGGCGGGCGCGGGCCAGGTCCTCGGCGTCGTAGCGGAAGGCGCGCGCATAGCTCGGATCGCCGTAGCCGCGCAGGAGCAAGAGCTCCTTCAACGCCAGGTTGGCGAGATCGAGCTCCAAGGGGTGGCCGCCCTCGTCGGTGCGCACCTCCACCCGCGCCATCGGCAGGTCGATGCGCGCGAGCAGGTTCTGGACCACGACCTGCCGCGCCGTGTCTTCGACGGAGGCCTCTTCGCCTAGCGCATACAGGCCGTGGTGGTAAAGCTCCTCGAGCTGAGTGCTGCTGACCGAGATCAACCCCTCCACCGGCTCGGCCAGCGAGCGGGCGCGCACGGCGGTCCAGTTGTTGTTGCCGAAACGCAGGCCGCGCCGCACCAGGTCGTAGGACAGGCGCAGGTAGTCGGCGTGGGATCGATAAAGGTCGGGGAGGTCGATGTTCTCGGGGCTAGGAAACGTGAGGCTGCGCACCGAGTCGAGCTCGGTCAGCGCCACGGCCGGGCGCCCGGCGCGCATCTCGGCTCGCAGCGGCGTGCTGGCCGTGGCGGCGATGAAGAGGGCGGCAAAGGCGCGCATCCTACGCGTGCCTTCGATGTAGACGCGGTTCTTGTAGCCCTCCAGGTTGCCCTCGCCGCGTTGGGATGGGGTCAGGTGCACGAAATCCCAACTGAGCAGGGGGTCTGGCAGGGAAAGGCTGGCATGGATGCCGGCGGTGGCCAGGTCGGCGCCAAACAAATCGACGCAGGTCTCGAGGTAGCGTCGCTTGGCCAGGTTCCAGCCGGCGGGGATGGCCTGGTGGTCGACCCGCACGCTGGAGAGCAGGTTGCCGTGGTAGGCGTAAAGGCGCTCGCCAAAGGCGCGCCCGGCGCGGGCGAGGGCGTTGAGCTGGCAGGCCTCCAGCAGGCGGGCTTCGTAGACGGTGAGCGCAGGGGAGTAGTGGGGCCGCGTCGTCCACTCGATCATCCAGTGGAAGACTTCGAGCTGGGTGCGCTCCGCCAGCCAAGGCGGGAGGATCTCCTCGCGCAGGGCGTCGGCGAAGGAGCGCTGGCCAGGCCCCGATCCCACCTTCTCCAGCGGCTGGAAGCGAGCGTCCAGCAGGTTCCACTCCAGCTCCAGCCCGCTGGTGCCGCGCTCGGGCAGCTCCTTGAGCGCCGCCTCGCGTGCGAGCAGCGCCTTCTGGGCGAACTTCCGGCACTCACTCAGCGACCAGGGCATCGAGACCTTCCAACAGTCGCTGGGCCGCGCCCAGCGTCTTCTCCGGCGGCGTGGCGTAGGAGAAGCGGATCCACTCCCCGCCGTATGGGGAGAAGAAGGCGCCCGGTACGACGGCCAGGCCGTGCTCTTCCGCCAGGTATTGCCCAAGGGGCTCGCTGTCCTTCAGGCCCTTCCGCTCCAGCCAAGGGCCCACGTGGATGAAGGCATAGTAGCCCTTGCCGAGGATGGCGCGCAACCCGTGTTCCTCTAGGAAGGCCTGCAACGCCAGGCGGCTGGCGTTGGTCGGCGCGACGATGCCGCGCGACGCCTGGGCGTAGCCCATCTCATAGGCTGCGATGGCGACGGCCATCGAATAGTAGGAGGGGATGACGGTATGGGAGGCGCGCGCGACGATGAAGCGGATCACGTCCTCGGAGGCGATCAGGTGGCAGTTGCGGATATTGGAGGCGCCGAGGGACTTGGTGATCCCGTCCAGAAACATAAGCCGCGGCCGCTCGTCCGGTTCGAAGGCGAGCAGAAAGCGGCCGAGATCCATCGGGCTTTCGTCGCTGACGTAATGATACATCCAGTCATAGAGCACGAAGGCGATCCCCAATCGTAGGGCGGCCTTGCCCAGCGTGATCTGCCGCTCGGGGCTGAGCGTGTTGCCCGTGGGGTTGTCTGGGCAGGTGACCACCAGGCCGGCGATCTTGCGACCGAGGCGCGCCGCGTACTGGACGCAGGCCTCGAGCGCCTCCTCACGGTAGGCCCAACCTTCCTGTGCTTGGCCCGGGGCGAGCAGGACGTTGGCGCCGATCCCATACGGTCCCCAGTTGTAGGAGATCCACGGGACGCGGCTGACGGCGATCAGGTCGCCGGTGCGTCCGTGGCCCAGCGCAAGCATGGCGGCGTAGGCCTTGACCAGGGCATCGCGCCCTCCCACGGCAGCGATGACGTTGCCCGGTGCGAGGCCGCTCGCCGGGCCGACCTGCCAGTAGTCTTCGAGCACGGCCTTGCGGAACGCGTCGCAGCCGTAGGGCATATCATAGGCGCTGCCGTGCTCGCGTTGCAGAGCGGCGGCCCGCTCGAGGATCACGTCTGGGACGCCGGGCAGGCTGGCGCCGCCGTCGCCCTGGGAGGCGTCGAAGGTTACCGCGTCCGGATGGCGCTGGCGGTAGACCGCCAGGCTCTTGTTGATCAGAAACATGCGCGAGGGCGGGATCTTGGCCATGCGCGGCAGGTGGTCGCTGAGCGGGACGAGATTCGCCTCGGGGACGACGGTCACGGGCGAGTCGTCAGCGATGATCATGCTTGGCCTCCTTCACAGGGCGGCGGGAGAGCTCGCCTGCGAGCCGAAAGAAAAGGCCCCAGCCAGGGGCTAGGGCCTGCTTGCGTCGAACCTTGGGGACTTGCGCGCACGCTACCCTGACCCGCCGGCGGTGGTAGGGCGGGGATCGTTTGCGTCGTCACGGGCAATGCGTGCGCGGTCGGACATGATTGTTTCGATTATAGCACCCGAGTCAAGCGGGGCGGCCTGGGATGAAGGGGCCGCGTCAGGGCGCCCTCAGTCTCGCAGACGGAAATAAGAGGTTTTGCCAGCCCTGGCATTCTGGAGTGGCGAAGCTCTGCTTCGGCGGCGCGCGCAGAGCCTGCGCACACGTCAGGGCGCTCTTAGTCTCGCAGACGGAAATGAGAGGTCTTGCCAGCCCTGGCATTCTGGAGTGGCGAAGCTCTGCTTCGGCGGCGCGCGCAGAGCCAGCGCACACGTCGGGGCGCTCTCAGTCTCGCAGACGGAAATAAGAGGTTTTGCCAGCCCTGGCATTCTGGAATGCCGAAGCTCTGCTTCGGCGGCGCGCGCAGAGCCTGCGCACACGTCGGGGCGCTCTCAGTCTCGCAGACGGAAATAGGAGGTTTTGCCAGCCCTGGCATTCTGGAATGCCGAAGCTCTGCTTCGGCGGCGCGCGCAGAGCCTGCGCACACGTCAGGGCGCTCTCAGTCTCGCAGACGGAAATAAGAGGTTTTGCCAGCCCTGGCATTCTGGAATGCCGAAGCTCTGCTTCGGCGGCGCGCGCAGAGCGGGGCTACGGGAGGATGGGCTCGCCCTACTCTTCCAGGGCCTCGAGATGCAGCCAATGCAGCAAGCGGTGAGCGACCGGAGCAATCAGAATGCTTGCGGTGACGAGAAAGACCACCCCTGAGAACAAGGAGTAGAAGGAAGCGAAAAGCTTCCCCGCAACCGTCCGCAGTTCGCTGACCGGGCCCATCCCTCCGAGAATCATCGAAGCGTTGAGCAGGGCATCAAGCCAGGAGAGTCCTTCGGCCGTGTGGTAGCCGGCGACGCCGATGCCGAGGGAGCCTGCCATGAGCAACGAGGCGGCGAGGAAGTGCGTGGCTAAGCGGCGGACGAACTGGGGCCGAGGGAGCATCTGCTCCGAGCGGCGTTCGTACGGTGTCAGTTGCTTCAATCGATGCATCGATTCCGTCGCCTTTCGGAGGGGGGACTGTCCTCGAGCACAGCCAGGATACAACACCTGCCAGGCAATACGCAACCATCCGCGCTCATAGCAGATCCAGTCGCTCCACCTGGAACCACCCCGCGCCCAGGCCGTCCTCCAGCCAGCGGCCCTCGGCCAGCAGCGGCCGCCAGGCCGGCGGAGGTTGGCCCTCCCTCTTGGCGACCACGAACGTCCCCTCGTCCCCCAGGAAAAAACCCTCCAAGCCGGTCCAGCCGGGCAGACGCACCCCCGCCACACGCACGCGCTGCCCGGCCATCTGCGGCAACCCGAGCAGCGGGACATGCTCCGGCAACGCCTCGCGCACCGCTGCCAGCGGGTGGGCGCTCATTGGCTGCCCCAGGATCTCGCGCTCCCAGGACAGCCGTTGCGCCGGCGACTCGGGCGCGGTTGGGGTCTCGCCGAAGGCGAACGCCATCTGTCGCGCGCCGCCCGCCAGCCGCAAACGCTCAAATTCGGCGAGCAGCGCCGCCCGGCTCGCGCCCAAGCCGTCCAACGCGCCACAGCGGATCAAGTTCACGGCTTCCTTGGGGGACAACCCGGTCCGTGCGAGCAGGTCTCCCAGCGTGGAGAACGGCTCTCGCTGCCGCTCGGCGAGGATGGTCTGGATCGCGGCGCGGCGCAGGTCGCGCACTTGATCCAGGCCCATCCACAGCAAGGCCACCTTGCCCTCGGACCTCTCCTCCCAGGTGAGCGTGAAGCTCGGGCCGCTGTGATTGACGTGCGGAGGGCGCACGACGGCCCCCAGGCGCACGGCCTCGGCTATGTAGATCGCCGGGTGATGAAAGCCGCCGCGGTCCGCCAGGCGCGCGCAGAGAAATGCCTGCGGCCAGTGGGCCTTGAGGTAGGCCGAACGATAGCTCACGTCGGCGTAGGCCGTGGCGTGCCCCTGGTTGAAGCCATAGCCGGAGAAGGCCATCACCTGCTCCCACAGGGCGCCCGCCTGCTGCGGGGCCAGACCCGGTCCGTCCGGCCCTCCCCGCTGGCAACCCTGCACGAACTGGCTGCGCAGCTCCGCCATCTCTTGTGGGCGGAACTTGCTCATCCCCCGCCGTAGGCCGTCCGCCTGCTCCCAGCTCAGCCCGGCCACCTCGCGCGCGATGCGCAACACTTGCTCCTGGAAGATCAACACGCCCTTCGTGTGGCGCAGGATGGGCTCGAGCGCCGGGTGCAAATCGGTCACCGGCTCCTCGCCGCGGTAGCGCCGCACAAAGGTCTGCGCCATGCCACCCGTGCTCGGGCCGGGTTTGAAGAAGGCGTTGGCGATCGCCAGGTCGCGCACCTTGCGCGCCCGCAGCTGGCGCAGCGTGCGTTGCGCCCCCGCCGACTCGCACTGGAAGACGCCGATCGTCTCACCGCGTTCCAAGAGGTCGCCGGTCGGCTGGTCGTCGAGCGGGATGGCGCCCAGGCGGAAAGACGGGTCGTGATGGCGGCGCACCAGCTCGGCCGCGTCGGCCAGCACCGTCAGCGCCCGCACGCCCAGCAGGTCCAGCTTCGGCAGGCCCAGCGCCGGCAGGTCGCGCTGGTCGAGCTGGGTGATGAGGAATCCTTTGGGCGCCCACTGCACGGGGACGAAGTCGGTCAGCGGCCCGGGCGTGACGATCACCCCGCCGGGGTGCACGCTCAGGTGATGCGGCTGGCCGACAATGCCGTAGGCTGCCCGCACCACTTGCCTCAGCCGCTCGTCGTGCAGCTCGGCGAGGACATCCTCGGACGTACGACGGTCGCGCCGGCGCGGGTCTGGGTGCCAGTCCCTGGGGAGCATGTCGGTCAACTTCTCGATCTGTGCCTCGCTCAGGCCGTAGGCCTTACCGGTCTCGCGCACCGCGGACTTGGGGCGCATGGTGCTCATCGTCCCCACCAGGGCGGCGCGTTCGGCGCCGTAGGCGCGGCGCACGTAGTCCAGCACCTCGTCGCGCCGGCGGCTGCACAGGTCGAGGTCGATGTCCGGCAGGTCGGCGCGGGCTGGGTTGAGAAAGCGCTCGAAGAGCAAGTCGTGGGCGACGGGATCCACGTTGGTGATCCCGGCGCAGTAGGCGACGAGCGAGTTGGCCACGCTGCCGCGCGAGCTCAGCGGCACCTCGGCGCGCTGGGCGAAGGCGACGATGTCCGCCACCATCAGGAACAAGGGTGAGAACCCGCGCCGGGCGATGGCCTCGAGCTCGGCCTCCAGCCGCGCCGCCACGGAGGGCGGGGCCCCGGCGCCGTACTTCGTCTGCAGACCGGCGCGCGCCTTCTCCGCCAGCGCCTGCTCGGCGGCGGCGCCTCCTGGCGCGGCACGCCGGATGCCGTTTGTAGGGACAATCGGCTCGGCGGCGGCGCCTCCTGGCGCGGCACGCCGGATGCCGTTTGTAGGGACAATCGGCTCGGCGCTCACGCCGCCGAGCAGGCGCT
>Ga0209642_10000524_pt1 | contig 24679 bp, 21 predicted proteins | sample RifCSP19_2_FD_184025 | JGI IMG/M metagenome (GOLD analysis project Ga0209642, IMG submission 184025) | Soil microbial communities from Rifle, Colorado - Rifle CSP2_sed 19_2 (SPAdes) (version 2) | ecosystem: Environmental > Terrestrial > Deep subsurface > Rock core/Sediment | place: Rifle... | reverse complement strand
GCCGTGACGGTCTGTGCCATCTACTGGCTCAAGCACGTGCTCGCTCTCTGCACCTACGTCTCCACACGGAGTCTGGAGTCAGAGGGCCTAAGCGGCCGGTTCACCGACCTTCAGAACTATGGCTACCTGCTGGAGGCCAACATCGAAGCGACTGCTCCTGCACCGCCTTCGCATCCAGCGCCGTTCTCGTATCTGCCGGGACTGACAGCCGAGGAGGTCGAGAAAATCAAGGACAGGATTTCCAGGGAGCAAACCATAGACGCAACGGCCCGCGGGGTTCGCTGATGCGCCTCGCCATAGATGTAGACGGAGTGATTGCCAACTTCACTGCCTCCTGGGCAGAGATGGCGATTCGGATTGGCAATCCCAAGGCGCGGGTCATTCCCAACGAAGAAATCGAGTGCTGGCGCTGGCCCCAGGTGCAATTGGGCCTCACCGACGAGGAAACTAATGACGTTTGGGAGGCTCTCAAGGACGCCTACAACTGGTGGATGACCCTCCGTCCCTTAATCAGCCCAGAAGAAATCGACGTGCTCAATGGCATGATTGGAGAGCACGATGTGTACTTCATCACCACACGAGTCCGTACACTCGGCCTGAGCGCCGAGACTCAGACTCGCTACTGGTTAGAGTCCATTGGGCTACATATCAGCAAGAGGGCCGGCGTCATTGCTACACGAGCAGGGACCAAGGGACAGTTGGCGAGAGGACTAGACCTGGATGTAGCCCTCGATGACAGCCCAGATAACCTATGGGAATATGCCGATGCCGGGCTGTTCTCCGTGGCACGGGCCTGGAGGTACAACTGGCCCTGGACGCCGGACGTAACAAACCTTCATGCCTTCAAGTTGCTGATTGACAGATTTGGCAAGGAAGGGCGACAATGAGCAGGAGATGGACCACTCCCACGCCGAACTGCTCCAGGCCATCACGGCCGTCAACACGAGGCTTGACGGCGTGGACGACCGCCTGGCTGGCATCGAGCGCCGCCTCGCCAATGAGATACCTCACCAGGAGCGCAACACCCGGCTCCTCGCCCTTGTGCCTACAGTCGGCCTCGTCAGCGTCGTGCTGCGGGAGGTGCTGAGATGGGCCGGCCTTCCCATACCATAGTCCAATTCGACCGCAAGAGGAGGAATATCGTGGGGAATTCTGAAGAACGCTTCCGCGCCCTTCTGGAGAAGATAGACCCCTCCATCCGCAAGGCCCGGCTGGAGAAGGAGAGGGAGGACCGGGAACAGCAGTTCTTGGGCCTCCACAGCGACCTTCAGTCACAGCGCCGGCTAGTGGAGCGCCACCGGGCAGCCCTCAAGCAGGGCACCCCGGAGTCTGCGGCCGTGCTAGTTCAGGCCGAGGAGAATCTGCGGCAACTCGAACTCATCACCGAGCACATTGCTGGGGAGCTTGAGGCTGTCCAGGAGCAGTTGGCCGAGATGCAGGTAGCCGGCCTGCCAAAGAAGGGGGAAAGCGAATGAAGGCCCTTCTAATCGGAGCTTTGGTCCTTATCGCCGCCGCCGTCATGCCTGCGCCTACGGTGCTGGCGCAGCCGACCGTGCCTACAGTCGCCACCACCCATGCAGTTGTCCGTCAGGAGTACAATGGACCCCAGGTGGACTTCAATGGCGACTGCACTGTGTCCATTGGGGATATCCTCCTTGCTGTGCAGGAACGCGGATACGAGTACACCGTCAACAAGGTGGTGCCAGAATTCGGACACTTCGGACCCGACTACTGTTGGCCGCCTCGGAGCATCAAGGCCGAGGCCCCGGAGCAGCTAGAGGCCGCCCGAAACGCCTGCGGATGGTTCGAGTGGGCGATGGCCCAGCCTGTACAGACCTATCAGGCACATCCTGGTGGCGTTCGGACATTCTGGATTGTCGGAAACACCGACGCACGGGACTACGTTCTACGGTCGGTTTCGGTCTACGACTTCCAGAGCGGCTGGCCCCAACTCCAGGTTAGCGGCACGAATGCGCTCCAGCAGATTCGCTACTGGTGTCAGCAGATATAAGCCCTCGGACACGCAACAACACAATGGGCTCCAGTTACCTGGAGCCCACTGCTTTATTCGGTTGTGGGCTACGCCGAGGGCTGAGGCTGGAGTACCTTGGCGACGGCGACGGCAACGGCGGCTGCAATGGCCTCGATGTTGACCACGCTACCCGCTGAAAGGTGGGATACCTCGTCCAGGTTCCACTGCCGGTCGATGGCAATGTCGCCGTGGCGAACCGCCTGCTTCCCGGTCAGGTTGGCCGTCTCGACGGCGTTCTGGAGGGCCTGGTTGGCAATGTTCTGGCGCTGATTGTCGTACTGTTGGGCGTCCGTGACGAGCTTGGTGAACAAGGTCCGCTGCTCGCGGATGGCCTCCAAACTCTCCTGCTGGAATTCGTCGTAGGTTCGCTTGATGTTTGCGAACCACGTCTCGCTCTGGTCTACGGCCATGAATTCACACTCCTTTGGGCTGGTTGGACGGGTGGATAGGGGCAACGTTGCGAGCGTATAATAGCCCACCCCCAACATCCAGGTCAAGAGAAACCTGATTCAGGAAGTTAGCGTAAACCTTCCCGCGCCAGGAAGGCTATCCCGCGGATGATTTTTACGCAGATGATTTTTACGTTGGCCTGCGGTTCCACCATGCCAGCACGTCGTTCTGCCAGGTGTCATAGTAAGCTCTGAGCGCCGTGCGCTGAGCAGCCGTCAGGGCCACATCGCCCTCCAGGACGCCGGTGCGGACGCGGTTCACAACGTTGACCATGATGCCGATGAGGGCCTTTCCCTCGCCCAGCCAGTGCTCCCATTCTTCTATTCGTGCAGGGTCTATAGGCATTGCTCACTCCCTTTAGACGGCCACTAGCACGAGGTCGCCAGCACCCAGCGTATTCCCAGGCTTCGTCCGTACCTGCCTCAGCGTTGGCGTTGCACCCTCCGATATGTAGATGGGCGTCTGGTTAGCGGCTGCTGTGAAGCCGCCCAGCACCCTAAGATACGGCGTGGTCGGGCCAATCTCCATCAGGTATTTGTTCGTGAACGTAGCCACGTCCTGTATTCGTAGTCCGTAGTAGGTGGTCCCGGAGTCAACGTTGGCTGAAAGGTTGTCTACCTCGATACCCGTCAAGGTTGTCACAGTGAGAGTAGCACCGGCGCCAAATACTTGCTGAATTCGGAGCCCCCAACCTGCACCAATGGTGGATGTACCAACGCCTGTGACCTCCAGGAATGTCCGCGCGGCGTACATCTCAGTAGCGTTGCCGCCACTCACCAGGCGGGCTCCAAAGTTGAGACCATAGCCGTAGTTGACGGCAGCTGTCGAGTCGAGCACGCCTACGCCGCTGATGCCTGCAACGATACCGGCCCCGCTGACGCGTGTGTTCGTCACCTCGATGTAAGCGCCATAAAGAGTCTGCTGGGTGGCTAGCGACTCAATTACGGATAGGACATAAGCTGCCGCGATGGTTGCGCCCGCACCAATGGCTGTGTGGCCGCTTATGTCCACGTCGCCTGTGATAGCCAGGTCGTCACCGGACGCTGGGCCGTCTAGGAGCGGTCCAGAGGCATTGCCCAAGCGAATGGTGTCTACCAAGAGCGGGAAGGTATAAGAGCCCTGGCCCCAGGAGACATCTGTACCATCGGACTGGAGAAAGCGGTCGGCGGCACCGATGACTAGCTCGTTCCACTTGGGCGTAGCGTCGCCGTACATCAGCGAGCCACGCGTGACTGTCTGCGCTACCGAGTCGGAGTGGACCGAGCCATCTAGGATATTGTGGTTCGCACCGCCAGCGGCCGCCCACTTCACGCCCAACGGCTGGGTGCTATCAGCTGTGAGGACATGGGTATCAGTCCCTACGGCCAGCCGCCCCGGCGTATCGGCCGCAGAGGCAACGATGAGGTCCCCCTTGGCATCCAGCAAAGACTCCAGCAGATAACCGGTGTGGGGGTCAGCAGCAGCAACGTGGGCTGAAAGGTCCGTGTCCAGCGCGTACTCCGTATGCAGGTCTCCACTGGCGAACACAGGATGAGCATGTACGTGGTCCCGGTGCGAGAAGACCAGGGATGTACCTGGTGAAGCAGCGGCGGCAATGTCGGCCGGGTTGGTTCCATCAAGGGCAGTCTTCCATGACGGCCGAAGTTCTCCGTTGTCCACACCGAGGACGTTGCGGACGTTTGCTGCTGGGACTGAGATGGCTAGCCGGCTCCACTTTGGAGTAGCGTTGCCAATGATGACATCGCCATCCACAACCGAGCCAGATAGGGCGTCTCCGTGCGTGGCAGATAGAATATCATGGGCGGGGATGTCTGCAACCACTAAGGCCCTGAATGTCGGGTCAGCGGGGACACCAGTTGCAGGCCCCGCCAGCACCATATTGGCTGTCTGCGTATCGAAAGTAAGCTGCTGACCCGTTAAGCCCAGCAGCACATCTGCATCCGCCCCAAGGGTTACAGAAGCATGGTGGGGGGCTGAATCCCCCACAGCCGTATGCTCAGCGGGTGTCATATACTCTGGGTGTAGGTCCCCGCTTGCTAGGACAGGATGGGCATGGATGTGGTCCCTGTGGGAGAAGACCAGACTAGTACCAGCAGAGGCAGCTAGTGCAATATCAGCCGGAGCAACTGCATCCAGAGCCACCTTCCATGACGGGCGAAGCTCGGCGTTGTCTACCCCCAGTACATTGCGGACATTCGCTGCCGGTACAGCTATGGCGAGGCGACTCCAGGCAGGAGTGACGTTCCCGATAAGGATGTCTCCGTCCACCACAGAGGCAGAGAGCGTGTCACCATGCGTTGCTGATAGGAGATTGTGCGCTGTCGCAGCCCAGGTAGCAGGAGCCCCATGTGTATGGTCACGCCGGGCTGCAACTAACTGCGTTCCAGGTGAAGCAGAAGCACCCTCTGAGATAGTAGTCGGGTTCGTGTTGTCCAGCAGAGCCTTCCAGGCCGGAATGGTATCGCCGTTATCCACGCCGAGGATGTTCCGCAAACCAGCAGCCGGGACCGATATTACCAGTTCGTCCCAAGCGGGAGTGGCGTTGCCGTAAATGAGAGAACCGACTGATACTGTCTGGGCTGCCGAGTCGGTGTGTGTGGAGCCATCCAGAATTGCGTGAGCCCCTCCACCTGCTGCTATCCAGGAAAGCGTCACGACTCCAGCAACAGGAGCGGACGCAGAGAGCACTTGACCGGCAGTCGGGTCGGTTACGGGCCAATCGTAGGTAAGGTCTGTGGTTCTGGTAGCATCGGCCCGGTGGGCGATGTAGTTGGACGAGTCGGAATCGTAGAGTCGTAGGGCGTTCTGAGCCAGCAGACCTAACGCCCCACCGCTAACCTGTCCGACCAAACCGGCCACGGCAGCCACGTTTCCGACGAATAGACGGATTGCCGTTAGGTCCCCAGCCGTCACATTGGTTGGAGCAGTAAGAGAGCCGACCCGCAGGTAGCCTGTAGCAAGCGCATTGCCGGTAGCTTCGAGAATGTTGGTGGGTGTAGCATTGGCACCGAGGCTCAGGCCACCAATGAAGCGGTTATGGCCGCCTAGAGACTGAATGGCAATGTCTGTGGTGGGAGTGACTCCGGCGCTGGCACCGATTCGGAGGCCGATTCCCGTTCCGATTGCGCCTGCATCACCAGCATCCCCGCGAATAATGTCCAATCCGATTGCCGTTGTGACTGTACCGGCCAAAACCTGGTAGAGGAATGAAAGTCCAGTAAGTGCTGTAACTGTAGTACCAGCAACATTCTGGATGGCTGTGGATTGCAGGCCAAGCAATGAGCCAACGTCGAAGGACCCCGCATCGTGGCGGGCTACAAATGTCCCGGCACTCCCACCGCCCAAAATAGCCGCCGTGGGAATCACGGACAGTTGAACAAAAAGGGCACGTGCGTTCAATGGGATGCCGGAGGTTACAGTGGTGGTAATAAAAGCAGTGTTGCGGGGGAAAGAGCTAGAGGCCGTGTAAGTGTCTGAGATATACACCAGACGAGCAGGCGTGTCCCCGCTAAAGGCAACATCGGGGATTGCAAGGCGAAGTGCCGTCAGGTCGCCCGCTGTAGTGTTCGCTGGGACCGCATCCGACCCAACCCGCAGGTAGCCTGCGTAGCGGGGACTCGTAGTCCAGGACGCGTCGATGCCGTCTGTCCATAGGCCCGACCCGGCCGCTCCAACAACCAACTCATTCCATGCGGGCGTCGCGTCGCCGTAGATGAGGGAGCCCCGGCTGACGGCCTGTACCACAGTATCCGAGTGCGTCGCTGACAGCAGGTTGTGAGCCCCGCCGCCGGCGGCAGTGGCGCTAATCTGTCCGGCCGCCGGGCTCGACCAGGTAACAGTGGCAGTGTCCACAAAGGTAATGCGGTCCCCAACATCTGGGTCGATGTTGGCAGGGCCAGCGATAATAAGGCCGATGAACCCGGCATGGTGGAGGTCAGCGCCCAAAGACGGGTGGGCATGAACATGGTCACGGTGTGAGAAGATAAGCGACGTGCCAGGCGAGGCCGCTGCGGCGATGTCGGCCGGATTGGTCGCGTCCAGGGCGGTCTTCCAGGAGGGCACAGTTTCTCCATTGTCCACTCCCAGGACGTTCCGAACATTGGCGGCCGGGACGGCGATTACCAGCTCATCCCAGGCGGGTGTGGCGTTGCCATAGATGAGCGAACCGACCGAAACGCCCTGCGTAACGGTGTCGCCGTGAATAATCCCATCGAGAAGATTGTGTGCACCCGTCCCGGCAGTAGGTGTGCCTGCAACCGGAGTCGTCACGTCGTTTGTAAGGTTCGGGCCGACGACACAGATGGCTCCGGACTCAATGTTGATACCTGTGGCGAACCCCTTGATGGCGTTGCCATCGACTATCGCCTTACAAGAGTTGTCCACCTCGATAGCCGTACCGCTGGAGCCGCTTCCATCACCGAAAATCTCGTTGTCGTTGACAATCCAGGCAAATCGGCTCCCGACCGCACCGCCAGAGCCAAGGCGGATGGCATCGCCGGCTGTGCTGATGGTGATGTGACAGCCGAGGATGCGGTAGTCAGCAGAGAGAGTGAGCCCACTGTCGAATTCCACGGCCCCGTTACCTGCTGTGGGCGCAGCCGTAACCGTGCAGGTGTCCAGCAAGACACCTCCTGCTCCGGTGGCCTTGATACGGCCCACGAACTTCGTATTGATGAAGCGTGGTGAGGAGCCACCTCCCTCCACTGCGTAGCTTGCCGTGCTGGCTGCCTTGATAAAGCAATTCTCGACAGTGAAGGTGTCCGTAGATAGGTCAATGGGCAGACCCGACCCTGTGTTCCTGACGATACACTCAAGGAGGCGGACATAGCCGCGGTTTAGGTCCAGGGTCGCCACAGAGGAGGAGCTTGTGAACTCGAAGTTCTGGAACACGACGGGCTGGCCGATAACGAGGGAGGCGTAGGTCAAGGCGATTCCTGTACCGCCGTTCACCAGGACGCGGGCTCCGCTGGCTTCATTGCTGCCGGCGATGGAGCCAAGGGTGGTCAGTATCTTGCCGCAGCTGATGAACGTAAGCTCCGCCGCACCCGCTCCGGTTGCAGGGATGACCAGATTCTCGGCGTAGGTCCCAGGTAAGACGCCGATGACGCCCCGTGCCCCAGCGGCGAAAGAATCAATCGCTGCCTGGATGGTAGTGTGGGTTCCCCATTGCCCAGACGGGTCCACCAGGGCATCGACGCACAGAGCCGAGGAGGCGAGAATCTGTACCCGCACCTCGCCGGTGAAGGTGCTTTGACCCACCTTGGTCCTGACGCGGGTGGTGCGGGCGCGGAAGAAGAACCGGGCCGTGTCAGGCAGCCCCGTGAAAATGGCTGTGCCACCCAGGTCCGTCGAGACGACAGCCAGAGTCGCGCCGGTGTCCAGATTGTAGCACTCGACTTCGAGGCTCTCTAAGGGCTCCCAGCGTTCATTGACGACTGCGACTCTTGCCCAGGCCATTAGACTTCACGGCCCTCCCAGGCTTCGTTCAGGACGAACTGTGGGCTCTGCACCAACCGTTCCTTGTTCAAGTCTACCACGATTATGCCCTGTCCCTCCAGGATGAGGCGGCCCATCAGGGCCTCGCCCCGGTCATCTGGAGGACTATAGCGCCAGGCCAAAGAGCGAGCCGGCAGGCGGACCAGGCCATACTCGAACCAGTAGTCCAGACCCTCATGCAGGTCCTTACGGTCCAGGTAGGTCCGGATGACGGACTCAGCATCCTCCGGGGGCTTCTCCTCCTCAATGGGCGGTAAGGACGGAGCCGAGGGCTGAGGAGGAACGTACCGGGGACGAACCGAAGTGGAACGGACGGTTGGGGGTTTGGGCAGAACTACAGCCGCCTTAGTGCGTCGTGCAGCCACGCCTCATCCTCCCCTGACAATCCTAATTCCTTAGAGCCCACCTGCTTGGCAAGGAAGTGGCATAGGACCATTACCGATACCACTCCGAGGGTGAAGGCGAAAACGTAGCGCATTGGGCCTCCTACGCGACCGGCTCCAGGCAGGTAATGGTGATGTTCCCACTGCCCTGGACGGCATCACGGAAGTCGTCGCTGGTGAGGGCCATATCTGCCAAGCGGACGAGCATCCCGGTCTGCGTGTTCGGCACATCCAACTGGACCAGAGGTTTCGTGTTCCAGATGTCCCGTAGCTTCTGCCACACGTTCTGGTATGTAGCTGCGACGCCATCGACCAGTATGCCTGCCTCCTTCATTCTGCACACATCAATCTTCATGGTCCAGATGGTCCGCAGGTTGGGCTTCTTGTCGTAGACAAGGATGAGGCCCAAGACCTCCGGCGACTTAGTGGCAGTAGAGCCACGGTCCAGGGTGAAGCGGAACTGGACGGTCCGGAACTGGATGCCCTTCTTGGGCGTTGTGGCTGAGAAGTAGAGGCGCTTCGAGAGGGCCGTGAAGGTGTCTGCAACATTAGAGGAGTCCACCATCTGTGTAAACGCGCCCTCAGAGTTGTCCAGTCGATACTCAACCTTCACGTTCTCGTCGGTGGACAGGTTGAAGGCGTCAATCATCATGTAATATAGAGTGCCGTCCACCTCACGGAAGCCACCGTCCAGCCAGCCCGTGATGACAGTCAGAGGGCCGTCCTCGAACGAATCGGTCCCGTACAGGGGCAGGTCTGAGGCGTTCGGCAGGTCTATGACATGGATGGCCGGCGCAGCCGTAGTCGGCGTAGCAGCAGCCCAGACGTGCAGCTTGCGGTCGATAATCCAGGGATTCACAGCAGAGCGCCAGTCAGCCTCGAACACCATGTGTGAGAAGCTGCTGGCTATCTTGCTGCCAAGCTGGCTCCAGCCCCGGCCGCTGTAGACGAACACGTACATGTGGGTGCCGTCCGTCACCAAGGCCCCCAGGTAGGTCCCGAAGGTAAACAGCTTGGTGATAAAGGCGTTGAGCATGTAGCTCGGCAGGCCGTCCTTGCGAGCGAACCCTATGTTACGGACCGTTTCGTTGAAGCCCGGATTGTACTGATAGACATTCCAACCATCTGTCACTACTACCGAGCCGTTCCAGATGACGCCACCAGAGATGAACACGCCGATGCCTACCGGAATCGGTACGGGCCGGCGGGCGAAGAAGTCCAGCGCGTAAAGGTCAATGCCGTTGTGGAAGTAGACGGCAGGCTCTCCCCACGGTGCCATCGCAGAGCCGATAAAGGTGATGTGGCCGGCTGGGACATTGGCGATGAATGTGGCATCGAGGGCGTCGTCGATGTTCCAGGCGTCTCCATCTGTACTGAAGATGATGCTCCGACCCCAGGCTGCCAGGAGAGTCTTGTTGTTCCACAGGTAGGCATCGTGCAGCACTTTATCGACCGCTCCGTTGGACCAGGTAGCCCCATTGTCTGTAGACTTCTGGTAGCGGGCCGTCCCAGTCAACGCCCCGGTCTCGGAGGCGAAGAAGGCGAAGTGCAGCACCGTCGCATCGGCCTTGATGAACTCGATGATGGCCCCACACTCGGCTGCATCCGCGCCGCCGGCGAGCTTGCGAACCCAGGTTACGCCATTGTCAGTGGAGGTGTAGATGCCAGACCCGAACCCGACGATGTAGCCCCAGTTGGCCGTGGGGTCCGCGCCACGGGGGCCAATAGCCCGCCACGGGTAGGACGGAACGCGGATTCGCATGTCATTCCCAGTGGGGTTGAGGGCCGGGGAGGCGCTAGACCGGGCCGGAGGCAGGGTGACGTGCCCTGCCCGTCTCAGGTCTACGCCGTCAGACTCGAAGAAGGTGTCGGGGTTTACACGAATGTCTGTGCGTCGTCTGCCGAATCCGCCGGAGAAGTCATCCATGACCAAGTAAAAGGCATGGACCCGCTCATCGTACGTAGCTTTGCCCACCTTGAGTCCAGTTGTCCACTCCGAGCCGGGCTTTCCAAGGACCGGTCCCTCAACGTGGAAGGTCTGTCCCGCGAGGGTAATGAAATCCTCATGTGCCACTCTACGCCCCCGTCAACTGTACCTTCTTCCACACCGAACCAGTGTAGAAGTACAGACTGCCGCCGTGGCGGGCGAAGTCACCAGCCTGGAGTGTATTCGGAAAATGGTAGGCTGCTGGCGCGACTGGAATGGTCCACAGCACCGGGAGGTCGGAAAGAGGCCGTCCCGTACTTCCATCCCTTTCACCAATTGTGTCTTGTACGCGGCTCATGTTTACCTCCCCGGAACGCGCCGGCCATTTGGGACGACCCGGAACTCCATCGGGTGGTAAGCAGCCATCTGGTTCGACACGGCCCACGCCTTAGAGGCGATGCGCTCGCGGACCGTCGCCAATTCGGACGTGCCGCCAGACACAAAATCGGCTGCATAGGCCGTGGCCCTCTCGCGGATGAAGGACTCCATACCGGACGTGATAGTATCGCCACCGGCGACGCTCTGAGAGGGCCGCTTCTGGCCCGTAATCTGGAGCTTCTTCCCAGCACGGGGGAAGAATACCGTAGAATCGAACACGATGGCGGGGGTTGAAGCAGCCCGAAGCTCTAGCCGCCACTGATGGTATGGGATTATGAGGTCGTAGACGCCGGCTGGAGACTCAGCCTCCTCACGTAGCCAGCGGATGTAGGCGAACCCTGCTGGCACGTCATAGCTGTAGTCAGAGGAAGCCATCGTGATGGACACGTCCTCCTCCTGGCGGAGAAGCCAGCCCATTCCTACCAGGTCGTCGATGGCGTCGTTGAGGAACGCGAGGTACTGCGCCGCCGTCAGTTCCACCTGGGTAGGGTCATGGACGCGGGCCGCTACCCGCAGCGCCAGGGCCGTCGCAGTGACCATCTGCGCCTCCTAGCAGGGGAGCCGCTGGATAATCAGCCCGATTGTTCGGTCCGCGGCCTGACCTGCCGAGGTAGACAATTTGACCTGCTGCCCAGAGATGATGGGCGTCCCGCCCGGAACATTGGCGGTCGGCTCCGACGCAGCGAGGAGGACGTGCCGAGAAGCTGCAACTGGTAGGCTAAGCTGCACCCCTTGTGCGTCGTAGACATCCCGGAAGGTTCCATCTCCAGGGTTCACCTGGAAGCGAATGTCGGCGGCAGTCCAGGCGGCCGGCATGATGACTGCTACTACCTGGAACCCCAAGAGTTCCACTGCGTTAGACAGGTCGTCGTCGTCGGACACGTCAATGGTCGCGTACCGGATGGTGTAGCGGTCAATCATTATCCTGCTCCACTCAGCGCGGCACGGGCGCGGGATACGAGACTGTCAGCCTGGCCCAGTTCCGTCACCTCTCCCCGGAGCACAGCATCTACGTCCAGGGTAGTAGGGATGCTCGGCTGGCGGGTCGATGTGTTCAACTGGCCCTCGATGAGGGCTGCCCAGGCTTCAGTCTTGGGGTCCATGACATCCCGGCAGATGTGCGGGCGCTCCTCGCACCAGGAGATGGCGTCTGGGTCGCCAAGAATGACGTACCCGCCGGTGAACTCCACCCAGATGTCTCCATCACGCTCGTCCAGGGGCCGTCCCTGAGCCGGATTGGCCCGGACGAACTTTCCTGGCCTGGCGAGGAACTTGCTGTTCTTGTGGGCCGGCGCGACGAAGCAGCGGAACCCCTCCTCCAGGGCCTTCGTGATGCGTTCGTCAGTCGTGGGTCCGATACGCTCCGAAGTGGCCTGTGCTCCAGACAGAGCCTTCTCAATCAGAACATTCTGGCGCTCCACCTGGGTCTTCAGGTCCTCTACCTCGTCCGTGAGGTTCGGAGCGTCCGTCTTGGTGGTCATTTCTATCTCCTATGTCCAGCGGGGGGCCTATTTCAAAGCGCCGGCCCCCCACGAGGCGCTACTACTAGTCCAGGGTGCTCGCGTCCTCAACACCTACCTTGTCGTAGCAGCCGACGATAGCAGCCTTCGTGGCAGCCGCCTTGAAGTTGGTTGCTGTGATGTCGTCAGTGTTGAAGAAGCACTCCGCGAACATGTTCCGCACGTTCGTCGAGGCGAAGTTGGTCTCGATGTCGATGTAGGTCGTCTTGTCCGGGCTCAGGAAGTAGCACCGCCGGAACAGTGAGTTGGTGAGGGCGTAGACAGCACCCGCCTTGGCGAGCGTGATGATGTCCGCGCTGTCCACGTTCATAAACCGGCAGTCCTCAACGACCAGATAGGTAGAGCCCACCCCGTTAGCCGGCGCGTCGCCAGGCTCTATGGCAAGGCCATAACCTGGACTCTGGGTGCCGGGCACACCACCCCGGAACAAGCAGTCACGGATGACCCCTTCCGACGCCGTATAGGAGTCGCTGTCCGCGTTGCCTTCCAGGTGCAGCAGGGCTTCGGTGGCTGCCTGCCCAGAATCCCCGTCGAACACGCAGTCCTCGAACAGGAACCCGTTGGAGTCCAGCGTAACGACATCGGCATCGGCGCTATAGAAGCGGACACCGACTGCGACGAAGCCCTGCGAGGTATCCACCGCGAGAGCTATGCCCGTGGTAGGTACGATGTCAGGACGGCCATACCCGCCGCTAACGGCTGCGATGAGATGCACGTAGTCCTTCGCGGAGACGACTACGTTCTCAACGTAGCTGCCAGGCATGATGACGACGACATCCCCACGGCCGCTCACACAGCGGTCCACGCCCTCCTGCACAGTAGCGAGAGGAGCGTTGGGGTCACGGCCATCATTGGCATCCTTGCCGTTGGTTGCGTCCACGAAGAAGACGTTGACGGTGTTCTTGCCGGACCCATAGGGCTGTTCCGCCGAGACGCCTGACTGAGGGCCAAGCTGACTGCGTACAGAAAGAGCCTTCTGAACCCGGTCAAGGTAGTCGCGCAAAGGCATTTTCTTCCTCCTTCTCAGCCCTAGCTCGTAGTGCTGAAGTTGTGGATGCGTCCCTGCCCCTGGACACCCTTGCACATCACAGCCACGTCGGCGTAGAACGCCCGCTGAATCCGGGGACCTGTGGCAGACGGGGCCGCAAGCTGGAGCAGGTGGGGCCTGCCCAACCCCTCGAAGTTCCCCATCTTAATCATGTCCCGATTCAGCAAGAGTGCCTCGTTCTTGGCAACCGCTGTGTGCATCAGGACCTCAATGGTCCCGAAGTCCGACCTGAAGGAGTCGATGGCGACACCGGCGCTGGAGGCCAGAGGCGGCAACCGCTCGGCAGCCGTGAAGAAGCCGGAAATCTTCCTCTTGGCCCAGGCCGAGACGACGAGGGTGCGGGCCATCTTCTCAGGCCCAACGGCGTAGAACAAGTCCTGGAGGTCGTTGTCGATGTCCGTCCGAGTCAGGGCCGCCGAGGAGAGGTCACTGACCTCTGCGCCGTTAGCCGCTGTCACGTAGAACTTGATGCCGCCTGTTAGGGCCGGCCGGGCCGCGGAAGCACCCTCGAACCGATACCCGTGGACCAGTTCCTCCTCCATCGCCACGAACTGCTCCGCGACGGTGTTGGCGGACTGGTAGTCCAGGTCGGTGCCCCGCAGCCCGTACAGACCCAAGGACTGCCGGCGGAAGGAAATCTGCACACCGACCGAGTGGACCTGCGCGTAGTTGAAGGGCAGGTTGAGGATGGCGCTGGGCCGGAAGGTCCAGTTGTCATCCTCAGACATGGCGAAGCCGGCGACGATAACCTCGTCGGCGGCGGCCCAGGCCCCCTCAGTGACGGCGTTAGGAACGTCGCGCTGGAGGGTGAGGGTGTCCGCGTCCGCCACAGCCGTAACGCGGGCAATTTCGCCGGAGGTCACGTGCAAGAACAACGTGCCTACCGGGTAGCGGTGAGCAGCGCCGGTGACGGTCAGGGCCGTAGTCCCGCCGGCTACCAGGCCGCCATGCGTGGGCCGCCTTCCCCACACGTCATCCTCGACCCACTCGACCTTCGGGTTGTTGAAGGTGAACTGGGAGGGACCCCCCAGATACTTGAGCAGGTCAGTGGACCGCTCGCTCATGTTGATGAGCAGGTTGTCCACCCACCGAATCTTCACGTTCGCGTCGATTTCGGCAGGATAACCGCTAGGAAGGCCGGCAACTCTCAGAGTTGAAGTCGAGCCAGCCATTGTACTCTCCTATGAAACATTGCCTGGCCTTGCAAACAGCGCCTTGACGTTCTGAGCAATGTTGTCCACTCCCTGTTCGGGCGTGAGCTTGCTCGTGTCGGGCGCTCCTGGAGCGCCGCCGAGGTCGGTCTTGGCCGACGCCCCGGCAGGGGACTTCTTGGGTGGCGCGGAGCCAGGCTTTCCACCAGCCTCCAAGAAGTCCGATTTCGTGCGTAGCGCCAGGAGTTCCATGTCCTCCGGCGTTTCGCACGACTCCAACATGTCCTGCGTCACCCCGTACTGTCCGAACCGGGTAGTCAGGTCCAGCATAGTGACGGCATTGCGGTACTCGTCCACAGCCGTCTTCTGCCCTTTGATGGCTTCGCGCTCGTCCTCCAGGGACCAACGGTCCTTGAGGGCCTCGCGCTCGACAGGTGTGAGGTCCGCTGCCTCGGAGGTACGCTGCGCCTCCCTTAGAGACGCCCGCAGTTCCTTAATCTCCCCTGAGAGGGCAGCGTTGCGCTTGTCCCATCCAGACTGGACAGCGCGGATGCGTTCCTGGATTTTGGCCTCCAGGGCCTCCTCCAGTTCCGCTTCGAGGGACACATCCTCCTCTGGAGTGAGTCCCTCTGTGCCATCAGGCTGACTCGCCGGCTCCTCTGGCGTACCTGTCGCGGCCGGTCCTGGAGTCCCCGTGAACGGGTCGTCCGCCGAACCAGGCTCCACAACCGAAACGTCGGCTGTGCCGGAAGGTTCCCTAGACATTATTCTTTTCCTCCTCGTTAATACTTTCGCCCGCCGGAGCGAGCTTGTCAAGCCCCTATGGCACCCTGAGTGTACAAAGCGACGTGTAAGGGCGAGTCTCCACAGTTGGGGTATATCGGCCCCAGAACTGAAGACCGCACAAAATATCCGTGTGCGTCTTCAGGAAGGAGTCGGACGCAACCTTCAGGCGGTCCGAATACTCCTTGGTCGTGAGGCGGACCAGTTCATCGGCCACCATCTGAGCCTGCCCGCGAGATACAGGCGCACCGGGCAAGATGGCGAACCGCTCATAAATGGTGTCTGCACCGGCGCTGGACCGATACTGACCAATGTTACTGGGCAGCGGCTTGCCGGCCAGTTCCTCGATATACAAGACCTTGATGGCAGCCTTGTAGGCGTTGAAGCTAGGGTACTTACTGGCCTCGACCGGCAGCCCGACGCTCCGAATGTTCGCCGGTGTCCAGAACGAGTCCAGGTTGTCGTAATAAGGTCCCCACATCTTCTGGTCCTTGTGGTAAGCCTGGGCCACATCGTCGTCAGTGGTTCGATACACAGTCTCCTCGTCCAGCACGGCCAGGCCCTTTGGACCATAGAGCTTCTCGACCTTGGCTCGGTACTGACGCTCGTAGTAGTCAAACAGGTCAGGGTCAATCTTGCCGGCGACCAGGGACGACTCGACCACTTGTTTGTAGTAGTTCGAGACAATGCGTTGCGATGTAGTCATAGGCTGGAGCGGGTTCCTCTCCACGATGGCCTGGACCTTGCCCCGATAGTCTGTGTTAAGGCCCGCCAGCAGGTCCGGGTACAGGTCATACCGGCCCCGAATGTTCTGCACAGCCTGGCCCGTCGCTGTGAGGGCCTGCACCTCTTGTTCCGTCATCGGGTCGCCACGGAGGGCCTTGCCGAGCGCCTGGACGGTAAACCTCTGCTGGTCCCGCAGACCGCGCAGTTGAGAGAACGGACTGTCCCGAACCTCCTGGTATTCGGCCACTGCCTTCGTATACTCCGGGAACTCACGGTCGAACTTGGCCCGAAGGACCTCCGTAAGCTCGGCGTACTTGACAATAGGTTCCTCTGTCACGGGGTCGGCGTAGCCTTGCGCCGCCACTGTCTTGTCCCGGACATCGAACGGATTGTGCGGGATGTAGTTCAGTCCAATTGACTGGGCGATGGGGTTCATAAACTGCGACGGGACGATGGCACCGAGTGGACCGCCCTTCAGGTCAGGCGGGATGCCTCCCTCGACCAGAGCTTGCTCCATGAGGCTCTGGGCGACCAGGGGCAGGAAGGACCGAACGGCGTAGAGCAGCTTGTCGTCAATGACCCGCCCGAAGGCGTCCCGTCCAGTAGCCAGGTCCAGGGCCAAGCGCGGGAACATGCCCTCGCGGCCCTTACCGAAGTTCCAAAGGGCTGATACGCGCTGCTCGATGTCTCCCTGCCGACTATCCCACGGTACGCCACCAATGGCCCGGAAGATGGTGCGGATGTAGGTCTTGCCCGGCAGGATTGGCACGGAGCCACCGGGAAGCTGGATGTCTAGGAAGTCAGTCGCCCGCGGGTCGTAGTTGGGCAGCCGGCCCCCGAACAGGATAGACAGCCCGGTGGAGATAGAGGCCGTGATGGCAAGGTTCTGCATCATCCAGCGACGGGCCAGAACACCCTTGGGGTCGCCAATCTTGGCAGAGTTGATGATGCGGCCCATATTGGCCCGGAGCCAGCCTGGAGTCAGCATGATGAGGTTCCCCCACACGCCCGGCTCCTGCATCGTTGCCGCCCAGTTGATGCCGCCACCGATGTTGTTCACCACGTCGGCTGCCGCTTCCTCCAACTGAGCAACGGTGCGGCCCTCGACGCCGGCCAAACGCCGCAGCGCCTTGTTGAACCCCGGCGGCAGGTGCTTGCCGAACCACTGGAGCGCCGTCCGGTCGTTGGAGATGTTGTCAAGCATCTGGACCGTAGACTCCCACATCTGCTTTTTGACTTGGGGGAGCAGGCGGTTGAATCCGAACTCGTCCACCTGCCGGATGCCAGGTAGTTTGCGGTACGTAAATGTCTCGGACAGGAGGCCCCGCGCCGGCGCGAGAGGAACATCTGTTGCAGACATGTACAGAGTCCCGCCAGACTGCGCGAACCGGGAATAGGACTCGTAGTTCTGGGCCAGGTGCAGCATATAGCCCTCGTGGCTAATGGCAACGGAGGCAGACTCCCCGATGCGGCTCAGGAAGCGCACCGGGTCTGTGACAGCCAGGGCGTACCCCTGGACTGTGAGGAAGGACGCATCGGCCGAGAGCATGGTGCCGCGCATCAAGGCGACCGACTGGTTGATGATGTTCGCAATCTCTCCCTGGTTCTGAGGCGACAGGGCCATCTGTACCTCACGAGCCACTATGTCCGGGACCTGCCAGCGCCCGTTGCGGATGCCCGGAATGGTCGAAATACCGCTCGGCAGCTTGCCAATGGCAAGTTCCTGATAGCCGGGCAGAGGGCTCTTGCCCTTCGGGATAGCCCGTGCCCCAATTTCCACGTTCTCCAGGATGCCCTGGAGGTAGACCTGCTCCGTCCGCAGGCGGGCCGTGCCGAGCAGGCGGCGAGCGTACAGCTTGAAAATGTCCAGTTCCGGCTCCTGGCCGTGCTGCTGGAGGAACCGTGTCCAGTCCAGGAGGGTCGGGTTGGACCGCTTCTTGAAGTAGGACCGGGGAGCACCACCCAGCGCCTTACCGCCCTGTGGCGTCATCCAGCGGTCCCACCATCCCACCTGGTCCTCGGCCTGCTTGAACGGGACATACTCGCGCATGACCAGGTGGGCGTCGAAGCCCATGTCAGCCATGAGGGTCTGGTCCGCGCTCGTGCTCCGGTTCCACAAACTCACCACACGCTGCTGGAGCGGGCTCAGGTTGTAGAAAGTCGGCCGGTCGAAGATGTCCGCCAGGGTGCCGACGATGGTGGCCTCTGCGCCTGTAGCTGGCGACGGCTGCGCGAACGTGCCCATCTTGAACAGGCCGATGAAGTTCTGCCCAGCAGGGTCGCGGAAAGCAGCCTCTCCGAACGTCTCCCTAACAGCCTTCATCAGGAACAGCATCTTGCGATTGAAGTCGTTGAATTCTACCTGCTGCCAGTTGTAGCTGTGGAAGAAGGCATTGCGAGTGAACTTAGACACGCCAGGATTGAAGATGCGCCGGACGAACAGCCCAGTCCGGCCCAGGAAGCTCGTTGGTAGGTTCATGGGCTCGGCTGCGCGGGAGAGAGAGAACAGCATCATGTCCCGCGCCTGGGCCGTGTTCGTAATCTGGTTAGCGATAGCCTCCAAAGCAGGAGATAGGTGCCCGGTCGGAGCACCGCCTGCCATTCCTGTGATGGCATAGAACCGGCCTCGGTTCTCCACTGCCTCGCCCGCGGCCTTCAGCAGGTCCTCAATCGGCTCCGTAGCCGGACGGGCGAACTCGGCGGTAGGAGCAACCCGCCGGAGAGAGGCCAGAGGAGGCGCAATCTCTCGGATGATAGGTCCGAGCACCTCTGGCCCAGCCAAGGCACCGAGCCCGGCACCGATGAGTACATTCCGGACCCTCTCCTCGACATCTTCGGCGGGAAACATGCCGCCGGCCATCCCGCCGGCGACCACACGGCCGAGAGCGAAGGTCAGGGCCGTCTTGGACGCACCCTCCTCGCCAAGTGGCCCGGTAAGGGCGTCCCGGACCGCTGGCATGACCTGTCGCAGCACCTCCACAGCGTCGGCCACCGTGCCCTGCTTGCGGGCTTGGATATGCAGCTTATAGCCAACCCAGACGGCAGCCTGGTATTCGCGGGGGGTGACTCCAGCCTCCTTAGCCAGGGCCGTCACGGCAGCCTTGAGACTGCCAATAAGCTCCTCAGACCCGCGGCGCGTCTCTGCGAACCCGAAGGCCCGGAGCATATGCGAGTCAATGGTAACGGCGTTTGGGTCGCCCCGAAGCGCCTGGAGGAAGGCTGTCACCTTCGGCCCCTGAATCTCCTCCCCGGCGATAGCCCGCTTCACGTTCGGCATGTGCGTCATCATCAGGCCCCGGACGGTCCCAATCTCCTCCTCGCCTCCGCGCTTGTAGGCCGCAAGGACCTTAGTGGCGAGCTTCACATTCTGGTCGAAGCTCTTGCGCGGCGACGTAGCGGCCAAGAGGCGCAGGAACAGGTCCGTGTCCCCACCAAACACCTTTTTGGCTTCATCTACGAATCCGTCATACCAGCCCTGACCGAAGCCGAACACGCCGGCGTTCCGCAGGTCAGCCACGCGGCCCAGGACCTCCGGTGTGGGCTCAAAGCGAAGCGCCCCTAACTCACCGCCCTTGACCCAGGACTTGATGCCAGCCAGTAGGTCCTGAAGCTGAGCGCGTCCCTTGATGGGCGAGACGCCGACCCCTCCAAGCTGGATAAGCTCCCCAGCCGTGTCGTCCCATATAGCCTTCTGGCCGAGAGCACGTCCTACTGTCTCAGCCTCCTCCCTGCTGGACAGCACAACATTTAGGTCGATGCTAACCTTCCCGCCGCCCATGTTGAACACCCCGACCGTCATGTTCGGGTACTGGGAAAGAATGTCAGCATACTGGTCCCTGAACGATTGGATAGCTTGGGCCGAAAGTTTGGTCAGAGACACATTCTTAGATACTGTCGAAACTACAAAGCCGCCGCCGGCGTACTTTTGGAGGTCAGAGGTCAGAGTGTAGCCACCCTCCGGCTGGCGGGCGGCAGCCACAGCCTCAGCTAAGGGACCAGCAGTCGGGAACTTGCCTGGCGGCGTCCCGAATACGGGACGTATCTTGGTCGGGTTGAACCAGGCTGTGTCTCCAGGGCGGACCTGGAACCCGTCGTAGCCCTTCTGGACAGCCTCACGGATGGCAGCGGCCTCATCCTGACCGTTCTTCCGCATGATGACATCCCACTCGTCCGTCCCCAGGAGCTTGGGGTTGGATGGGACTTCGACGTAGGCCACCACCGGCTTGCCCCGCTCGATGCGGGCCGAAGTGGAAGCGTAGGTCTGGGCCGACGCTGGGTTCTCCGTAGTGAACGTCAGGCGGTCTGACCTAAAGCCACCCTCCATGATGCCTCGGAACGCTTTGTCACTCGTGCCGTGAAGGGCGATGCGACCGGCCGGCTCGTTCAGGAAGCCACCGTATGTCGCTGTCAATGGTTTGGAGAAGGCTACGTATTGTCCAGACGCAATGTTGGACATGGTAGTGCCTGCACCGCCACCAGGAGCCTTGACCACCTGGGCGGCAGGCCATAGGACCTTCTGTCCCTCCGGGAAGACTATCTCGGCCATTGTCTGCTCCGGGCCATAGATGAGATTGGTCAGGACGCCGGAGCGGCCCGCCGGCCCTAGGTCCACCATGACCGACACACCGATGTCCTCAGTCGTCGGCGTGATGTTCCGCAGGAAGACGTTAGCCTCGGCCTGCGTGACCCTTCCAGACTCTACAAGGCGGCCCAATAAAATGAGGGAGCCGTCCCCGGACGTGCGGGCCTCCTTAGCAAGGAGTTGCTGGATGCGAGCCGGTATGCTTCCAGGCTCCGTGAACTGGATGCCCAGGAGGGCCAGATTGGCGAACTCTGGAGTGGTCTTCGACAGCGTGACGAACCCGGCGAGGCTCAGGCCAAGCTGACGCAAGATGCCGGGGCCAGCAACCTCTGGTGCAAAGGTGGGGACGACAGCAGCGGCAGCCGCTCCGGCTCCTACGATAGCCTGGAGGGTTTCTGGCGTCTGGGTCTTGTAGGCTTCAATCAGCTTCGCGGCCGGCCCGGAAATGAACTTCTCGAACATGCCAGGCTCCGGCGGCCTGTACTGGACATCCAATTCCTCAGCCAGACGGAGAAAAGCATCATCTATGTCTCCAGCCCGGCCAGGAGCGCGAATCTCCGGCCGGAACGGGTCATAGCCGCGGGCAATCTGAGCAGACAGATACCAGTTCTGGAACACCTCCTGGCGGTCCAGGCCGGTGTCCTTGGACGCTCTGTCCAGAGCCGCGTCTAGGTACAGAACATCGCCACGGGATGGTTCGGGGGGCAGGAACTTAGGCCGCCCGCCGGGACCAGTGAGCATCTCCGGTTCGTACATGTAGCCAGCAACGGTCCTTGCCACCGTGGGCAGGTCGAGCAGAGCCCTCTCCAGAGTCGCGTTCTGCTGGGAACGGTCGCGTAGCTCGTCCACCGTGATGCCCAGGTCTAGGGCCTGCTTTAGCTCCCCAGTCGGCGGGCCAAAGGTAGGCGAGGGCCGGGGCGCAGGCACAGGAACCGGACGCCGAGGCGTCGGCGTCGGTGTCTCTATGGCCTCCTGGGCCTCTCTAGCCCTTCGGGCTACTAGCTGGTCTGGTGTTAAAACCACTCAAGAACTCCTTGACGTGCAGCAGCACGTCCTGCGCCTCCGGCGGCTCCAGGGTGGCCGGCTTGGGCGGCACCACCCGCTTGATGGGTGCCACACCAGCAGGCTGCGGAGACACACCGAGGGCCAGAGCAGCAGATGCCCGCGCTGCCTTCTGGCGGGCCAGGATAGCGAGGGTTCCAGCAGCATTAGGTTGAGCCATTACAGTCTCCTCGGCGCAGATTCGAACCCGGCGGACCGGAACTGACCGGCCCCCTGCGGAGATGCCTCAAAGGCGCGTCGGATGGCCTCGACGGGGAAGTTCTGGGCCAGGTAGTCCAGCGGGGCCAGCTTCGGCAGAGATATGAACTGCCTGGGCACCCCTGCGCCAAGCTGCTGTGCCTGCTCAGCCGTAACCGTCGTGGGAGCAGTCACGCCCTGTCCGAGCGCGCCGGCTAGGGCCTGTCCGGCCGGACTGGTTGGCCCCAGGCCGCGCTCCTCCAGGGACACTTCCTTCAGTAGGAAGGGGCTCTGCCCACCCTGCGCGATTTTCCCCAGTTCTCCAGTGTAGCCCCGGACCATCTGTGACCGCAAGGTGGACTCTGCGAACTTCCTCTCTGCCGGAGACAGGGCGGCCCCCAGGCCACCCAGATATGTCCCTAACGCCTGGTCGAAGTCGCTCAGGAACTTCTCCGCAGTCGGGATTTCCTCAATTTCGGGCCTTGGGGGGCGCTTCAGACCCACCGCCGGAGCCTGCGCGCCAAACAGGTCCTCGGCCATCGCTCGGAACGAAGGAGCAACTGAGTTCAATAGTTTGTCCCTAGCCGACTCCATGTACCGACGCATCGTCGGGCTATCCTCACGTGCGATGGCCTGGTCGAACTGGTCCAGCACATCCTGAAGCTGCTGTGCAGCCTCAGTCAAGTCCGTACTGGTCAATGGGAGGTCGATTCCGAACAGTTCGAGGATGGCCCTCAACTGAGAGCGGGTCATCCTCTGCTCCGTCGTAGGGAGAGTCGGAAGCGTAGGCGCACCACCCTCTGTTGGTACAGTAGGAGTAGTACCGCTCGGAGGCGGAATCGGAGCGCCCAGTTCGTCCTGTTGGAAGTGCAGAGGCATTACCCAGCTACCTTCCTCGGCGGCACCGATTCCGGCGTCCTGCGAGCGGCCATCTCCTTCGACATCCGCTTGCCGGTGTGCTTGCCAGGCATCATGTGACCCTCCGTCATGGTCATGTTGACGTTCTCAAGGGACTTCCTGACGCGCTTCCGCAGGCTGTCCTCACGGGCGTGGTCCTCAGAGGACTTATCAGCCGGCCGCAGCTTGCGGGCGAACCGAGAGCGCACATAGTCCCTCACAGTGTCCTTCGAAATGGCCATTACGGTGTCACCCGCTCTCCTGGTATGCCGGGCGGAGCGCCCGGAGCCTGGCCCTGACCGGGCCGGCCTATGCCACCTCCGGTAGCGGTAGGAGCGCCTGTCTCGGCGCTCGGACCGGGCATCTGCTGGACGCCGGCAGCAGCAAGCATCTGTCTGAACTGGAGGTCCTGAATGAACTTGGCCTGGAACTCCTTTTCCCGGATGCGCTCTGCGATTTCCGCCTCTCCCTCCTCCTCTAGGACTTTGGCGACACGCTCCAGGACGATAACCGGGTCGAGGTCCGCGATGTCCGCGAAGATGCGGTCAATCTCGCCCTCTGGGTCATCAAGCTGAAGCACGTTCTCCAGGACTGTCACTAGGGACATGACGGGCCGGCGCGGGTCGAGCAAGATTCGTGCAGTCTGGGCCTTGATGAACATGTCCTCCGGCAGGGACGGCTTGAACACGGGGACGGGCTTGTACTTCCGCTCGTCCAGGTCCTCCTTGGGGTCGAACTCCAGACGGAAGTAGCTCCGACCGGACCGCCCAACCAGGGACAGAACGCCGATATCCGTAGCACCCTTCAACTGCTCCAGAATGTGGCTTGCCACCTGCCGGCCGAAGTCCTGCATCCCAGTGCTGTACGGCTCCAGGGCGTTCAGGGCTGTGTGCAAAGTCTGCTGGAGAGCCACACCCGTCATGCCGGCTTGGGCAGCCGCCGTCTGGAGGATGTTAGACAGAACGCCCCGCTGGCGCTCATCCTGCAACAGACCCATAATCCGGTACGCATCGTTCGTAATGGGCGAAGGCTCAAACCGCTTCACGTCCTCCCCGATGTGCAGCGGAATCTGGGCGTTCGCGCCGGGCTCGAATTCGGGCAACTCCCCTGACGATGTGTAGAATACCCAGGTGCCGTAGGTGCTGACCGTGAAGTGCTGGAGGACGGTCGCCATCACCTCGTTGTACTGGGGGATGTTCTGCTCCACGCTGGACAGGATGCCGCGGCCAGTCTCGGCCACCCAGCCGGAGGGGTCGTGCCAGGACGGAGGAGCCTGGCCGATACGGTCAGCCCGCTGGACCATCGCATCCACCACCAAGTTCCCAATCACCGGCTTGCTCTTAATAGGGATGCCGTTCACCGGGACCCCCACTACAGGCAGTTGTTCAGGTGTGTAGCCGTGGCGGTAGGGCTCGATTAGCCAGACGCGCTTGCCATGCCGCAGCACGTCCTCCGGGGGCGCTATGACGCCGGACGAGCCCTGTACCGTGTCGTACAGAGCTAGGCAGCAGGTGACGCCCTCCCGGTCGCCACGTGTGTTGCTCCAGAACTCCAGTTTGATGGCCGGCGCGTTGAGGTCCACGCTGTCCGGCTCAATGTCCGGGAACTTGTCCGGGTACTGGAGGAGAAGTTCGGCCAGGGTAGTGTGCTTCTCAGCCAGGACCGAGGCCAGGCCGATTCCGTCATGGGTCGGGAAGACCATGCGTCCGTCCCACATCTCTGCGAGAAGCGGCGCGGGCCGGCCGAGGTCTAAGGCAGTCTTGGTGACATGGAACTTGCCCCAGACCCAGCCCCGCATCAAGGCGAACCAAGCGACCTGCTTCCAGAAACGCATGTCCCCCCGGAGGAGGAACATTTCGTCCATGTCGTCCACGACACCGGCCAGGGCTCGCTCGACCTTCCCGATGCGACCCCTCTCCTCCTTGTTGGCACCTATCGGCAGGTCGATGCGCCAGAACGCCTCGTTCCTGGTTAGGATGGACACAGCCGAGTCTACGGCGGTCCGAG
>Ga0209642_10000523_pt1 | contig 24698 bp, 32 predicted proteins | sample RifCSP19_2_FD_184025 | JGI IMG/M metagenome (GOLD analysis project Ga0209642, IMG submission 184025) | Soil microbial communities from Rifle, Colorado - Rifle CSP2_sed 19_2 (SPAdes) (version 2) | ecosystem: Environmental > Terrestrial > Deep subsurface > Rock core/Sediment | place: Rifle... | reverse complement strand
CTTATTTTTTTCTCTGTACGGGTTTGGCGATCTGAAGGTCAAATAATATGCCCGGACCGATGCCCAAAGATCCTTCCATACGGCAGCGACGCAATAAATCAGCCTCGCGCGCCCTCCTGCGGCCAGATTTTGCCCCGCGCTTGCGAGCTCCCAGGCTTCCGGAGCTTCCGGCCGGTGAAAAGTGGAATCCTATGGCGCTCCATTTTTGGCGGGCCGTCTGGTCCTCGCCAATGCGTTATGAATACGTTCACGGTGATGAACCGGCACTCTTTCGATTGCTTGTTCTGGTGAACTCATTTTGGACTTATGGAAAACTCGAAGTCGCTAAGGAGATCCGCTTGCTTGAGCGAGAATTCGGCCTGACGCCACTCAGCCGGCGCCGTTTGGAATGGTCCGTTTCCCAGGCTGAAGAGGCCAAGGACCGCCACGAGCAGAGGCGCTCGAAACGCGCCACTATCATTGATGGCGATCCGCGCAAGGTTTTAGACGGATGAGCGTGCTCATGGTCCCACGCGATGAGACGTTTTATCCCAGCCTGGGAGCTCAGGTTTGCGACTGGATCGAAGAAAACCTGGTGCATGGGCCTGGCGATCTGCGCGGCGAGCCCGTGCAATTGGATGATGAGAAGCGGGCGCTGATATTTCGCATGTACGAGGTCTTTCCCAAGAGCCACCCCTGGGCCGGGCGCAGACGCTTCAAACGAGTGGCGATTTCTTTGCGCAAAGGGTCTGCGAAGACCGAACTGGCTGCCTTGATCGCCGCTGCCGAGCTGCATCCCTTCGGTCCGGTGCGTTGTGATGGTTTCGACGCCAGCGGCCAGCCAGTGGGTATCGGAGTGATCGATCCTTACATTCCGATGGTTGCCTATACCGAACAGCAGAGTGACGAGCTGGCTTACGAAGCTTTGCGCATCATCCTGCTGTATAGCCGGCTGGCGGATGACTTTGATATCGGCATTGAGCGCATCATGCGCATCGGCGGCGATGGCAAGGCCATCAGCCTGTCGTCTTCCCCGGATGCGAGAGATGGCGCGCGCACTACCTTCCAGGTATGCGACGAGACTCACCGCTGGAATTCTTCCCGCCTGAAATCCGCTCATCGCACAATGCTGGCCAACATCCCCAAGCGCAAACTTGCGGATGCATGGAGCCTGGAAGTAACTACAGCTCCATCGCCTGGGGAAGGCAGCGTTGCCGAAGATACGATGGATTATGCCCGGCAGGTTGCCGGCGGCGCCATTCAGGACAGCCGTCTGTTTTTCTTCCACAGGCAAGCGGGGGGTGAAGATCCATTGGAACTGGAAACGCCTGAACAAATTCGGGCAGCGGTCATCGAGGCTAGCGGGCCGGTCGCGAAGTGGAGCGACGTCGACGGCATTTGCGAGCAATGGCGCGATCCGACGGCTGATAAATCATATCTGGAACGGGTATGGCTGAACCGGCTGGTGCGCTCGAGCGAGAAAGCTTTTGATTTTGAGTTATGGAAAGAACTTGCTATACCGGATTTTATTCCACCGGAGAGCGACACGATCACGCTCGGCTTCGATGGGGCGCGCTTTCGGGATTCAACAGCTCTGGTTGGGACGCATCTCAAAACCAGCTTTCAATGGCTGGTTGCTATTTGGGAGAAACCGCCCAATAAAGAAAACTGGGAAGTTCCCGCCGATGAAGTGGACGAAGCGGTCGATCTGGCTTTCAAGCGCTGGAATGTCTGGCGAATATATTGTGATCCCCCTTATTGGGAAACGTATGTAGCTAAATGGTCAGGGAAATATGGCGAAACGCGCGTAATTGAATGGTGGACCAATCGCATGAAGGCGATGGCCTATGCGATCAGGTCATTCGATAATTCTATTAAGACGCGAGAAGTTCACCATTCTGGCGACAAACATTATTCCCGGCATATCGGAAACGCGGTGCGACGCAAGCTCAATATAGTTGACGAGGAAGGCAAACCGCTGTGGGTGATTTATAAAGAGCGCCCGGATAGCCCATTCAAGATCGATGCGGCAATGGCAGGGATTCTCTCCTGGGAGGCGCGCTGCGACGCCATTGCTGCCGGCGTCTCCCTGGAAGGGGATATCTCTGAGGCCATCCTGGCCGACGATTGGGGCATGTGACCGATGAGATTAGACATCGCCTGTGGTAATCATAAGGACTTGGGCTGGATCGGGATCGACATCCAAAGCCTGCCGGGCGTGGATATCGTTCACGATTTAAACGTTCATCCCTGGCCCCTGCCTGCGGACAGCGTGGACCAGGCCAAGGCCTGGCACATCGTGGAGCACATCCCGCCGGTGTGCGTGACGGAGACGGGCACGCGCCGGCCATTCCTGGAGTTCATGGACGAGTGCTGGCGGGTGCTGAAGGTTGGGGCTCAGATCGACATCGAAACGCCTTACGGCTCATCAGACGGCTTTGTTCACGATCCGACCCATTGCAACCAGGTCGATGAAATCACTTTCGAGCATTTCGACCCGGCTTATAGTCGTTATCTCACCTACCAGCCCAAGCCGTGGAAGATCTTGCTACTCAACTGGACGCGGGACGGGAACGTAAATGCCATTCTGGAAAAGCGAGCGCTGGCAGCAAGGATATGCTGAGTGACTATTAAGATGTCTTCTTTGTGTGATTCTTTCACCGGTCGCCCAGCGGCGGTTTTGGGCGGCGGTCCCAGCCTGCCTGCTGACATGCAGAAACTGCCTCCGGATTGCATCTTGATCGCTGTCAATTATCACGCCTTCCACATTTGCGAGCCAAAGTACATAGTTTACAACGACCACCCGCAGCACGACCCGCGGCTGGCCGAATTCGTGTTCGAACCCAAGGCAATCCGGGTCAGTCCCGAGCCGACATCGGACGTGATCTTCGACGTGGATGTGTGGACCGGCTTCTACAGCGCCAATACTGCCGCCTGGTTCGCACTGTGGATGGGCTGCGAGCCGGTCATCCTGTGCGGAATGGACCTTTACCAGGGCGATAAATTATATTGCCATCCTTACGATGGCCCGGATGTGCCCTGTTTCCATTACCCGCTTGAGCATCATATCCGGCCCTGGATCGAAGAGGGACGCAATTTATTGCCACACGTCGAGCGGCTGCGGGCCATGTCGGGGCCGCTGGTGAATGTTTTCGGGCAATTCCGGAACGGGAGCGGCAGTATTTCTGCCGATGGGAATGCCGCATGAAAACGTTTCTCCAGAAATACCTGGAAGATATCGTCCTTTTTACCGGCGGCAGCCTGGTCGTTGTGGGCGTTCACCAGATCTACCCGCCGGCAGCGCTCGTCGTCGCCGGCCTGATGCTAATCGGCGTCGCCATCTTGATCGGAAAGGTAAGAGCCAATGCTTCTAAGTAGCCTGATGAGCGGCAATTCGAAGCCGAAGGAAGACCCGAATGCCAATCCACATCCGGATTATGCGCCTTCGTGGGGCTATGCGACCGAATCCGGGGAGCGTGTCTCTGTGGCCGGTTCGCAATCGATTGCAGCCGCGTACCGGGCGAAGAACATCATCTCCGACGATGTGGCCAAGATGCCGTTTCAGGTGATGCGAAAAACCGGCCGGAATATCGAGCAGGTCCAGCCCGATGCGGTCACCCGCAACATGGCGTACCTGCTGGAAGTCAGTCCGAACGCCTGGGGCTGGACTCCCTTCCAGCTCAAGAAGGCCGCTATCGAATGGCTGTTGTTCTACGGCAACGCCTATATTTGGAGTCCGGTCGTTGGGCCTCGCCAGCTCCTGATCCTGCCTGCCAGCCGGACATACCCGGTGTTCGACACGGATGGCGATCTGTGGTACCGGCATACGTTCTCGAACGGAGTCGTTCAATACATCCCGGCAGTGGAGATCCTGCAACTGCTGATCAACCCGGACGATACCGGTTTCGTGGGCCGGGGCGTGATCACCTTTGCCCGCGAGACGTTCGGCAGGCGGTTAGCTGCCACGAAGACCCAAAGCAAGCTGTATGCGCAAGGCATGCTGCCCGCTGCTTACGTGCAGATGGAAGGTGAGCTCAGCGCCGAGGCACGCAAGAAGGTGCGCGGCGCATACGAAGAGCAAATGGGCGGCGGTTCGGAGAACGCCTATCGCCTGGCCGTGTTCGACAAGCGGATCACCAAGTTCGAGCCGATCAATATCCAGCTCAAGGACGCCCAATTCCTGGAATCTATCGACGCCACGGATCGGGATGTCTGCAACTTCTTCGGTTTACCTGAGCACATGCTCAACCGTGGCAAGGAAGCCTACAACTCCAACGAGCAGAAATACATCGAATATCTCGTAGGCACGCTGGATGCCTTCCTGGTGCCCTGGGAGCAGGGGGCGCGCATCCGCTGGCTTTCGGCGGCTGAGCAAGCTAACACCTATTTCCGTTTTATTCGTGAGAGCCTGCTGCGCATGGACACTAAGGCCCGCAACGATGCAATGGCGGTCGCCATCCAGAACGGGATGATGACGCCCAACGAAGGCCGTGAGAAGAACGACATGAGCGCATCGGATGATCCGAACGCCGACCGGCTGTTCATGGCCAGCAACATCCAGCCCATCGGCGAAAGCCAGAATTCCCAAATCAACGTGGAAGTCCCTGCGAGGAGAGAACGATGAGGTATTCCTACATCCTTGACGCATTTACCCGCACCCCCTGGGCCATCTTGCCCGAGCGGTTGAACGTATTGCAAGAGATCGTCGCCCGGCACGTCTCCGGGGAGAAACTGGACGCCGAAGAAGTACAGATGGCTATCCACGGCGCGAAGCGCCCGGCCAATCGGAAAGCTGGAAGTATCGCCATCCTGCCCCTTTTTGGGATCATTTTCCCGCGTGCGAACCTGATGACCGAAGTATCCGGCGCGACCAGCGCCGAATTGTTCGGCAAACAGTTCGATGAGCTGATCAAAGACCCCGAAGTTAGCGGAATCGTCCTGGATATGGACAGCCCGGGCGGCCAGGTCATGGGGATCGAAGAGCTGAGCCGGAAGATTTACGAGGCGCGTGGGACGAAACCGATCCTGGCGATTGCCAACCACTCGATGGATTCGGCGGCCTATTGGATCGGGACATCCGCCGATGAAGTCGTTATCACCCCTTCCGGAGAAGTGGGCTCGATTGGCGTATTTGCGGCTCACTGGGACGAAAGCAAGGCCCTGGAAATGGAAGGTCTGAAACTGACCCTGATCAGCGAGGGGAAATACAAGACCGAAGGCAATCCCTTCGAACCCCTGACCGAGGAAGCGCACGCGGCCATTCAGGCTGATGTGAAGGAATTCTATGACGTTTTCACCCGTGACGTGGCTCGCAACCGGGGGAAAACAGTCGACGAAGTGCAGAGTGGCTTTGGCGAAGGACGCGTGGTGGGGGCGAAACAGGCGGTCAAAATGGGAATGGCGGACCGGGTCGGAACGCTGGACGAGACCGTCAATCAACTTCAAAGGAGGTTATTTAGATTATCGAATGAAGAAAACGAGCAAGCGGAATCCCTCCGCATAAAAGTAAGCCAAATCCTGAAAAGCGGCAAAGATATGCCGAAAGGAGAACGTGATGATTGATTTAAAGCCTTATTTCGACGCCGTGAATGCGGCGGAGGCGGAGGTGCAACGCGTTGCAAATGAACTCGATGCACTTTTTCGCCAGGAAACGGACGAGGCCAAAGCCCAGGCATTGGCCAGGCAGCCAGAATTAGAAAAGGCACAAGCCAAACACGCCGCGGCCATTTCGCTCTATGAGCAGATGCAGAAGGCCAATCGCCCGAACGATATCGCCAAAAACTTTGTACCCGTTTCCAATACCCCACCCGATGACACCGAAGGCCATCAGCCATCGGTCATCAAGCGCCAGGAGTACGACCGCTTGTCCCTGCTGGACCGTGCGCGCTTCGTCAAATCCGGCGGAACTCTGCAAGACTAGCGGCAGTAATCTGCCGAGGAGAAAGAGCAAATGGCTAACACACTCACGGGACTCATCCCAACCATCTACCGCGCCCTGGACATCGTGCTGCGGGAACTGACCGGCTTCATCCCGGCCGTGACAATGGACGGCTCGGGCGAAGCGGCAGCCAAGGACCAAACCATTTCATGGCCTGTCACCCCTGCCGCCGGCGCGGGCAACATCACCCCTGCCACAACCGGTCCCACCCCCGTTGACCAAACCATCGCGCCGGGCACGATGACGATCAACAAAAGCCGTTCGGTGGTCTTTGGCTGGAACGGCGAGGAGCAAAAGAGCCTGGGCGGCTTATATAACCAGATATTGGTCGACCAGTTTGCCCAGTCCATGCGCACCCTGGTAAACGAAGTGGAAGCCGACCTGGCCGCGCTGTACGTGGCTGCCAGCCGGGCCTACGGCACGGCGGGAACAACGCCATTCGACAGCACCAATAAGGTGTCCTTCATGGCGCAGCTGCACAAGATCCTGGCCGATAACGGCGCTCCCCTGGGAGATTTGCAGATCGTGCTCAATACAACCGCCGGGGTAGCCCTGCGCTCGCTGGTCGAACTATGGCAGGCCAATACCTCGGGCGGCGATGAGCTCCTGCGGCGGGGCGTGCTCCTGGACCTGATGGATTTTGCGGTGCGCGAAAGCGCCCAGGTCAAGACCCACACCATCGGTACCGGCACCGGCTACCTGGTGGACCTGACTGCCGGGTACGCCATCGGCTCGACCACGGTCCATATCGACACGGGCACGGGAACGATGGTGGCCGGAGACATTCTGACCAACACCAAGACCGGCCGTGACACCAATAAATACGTGGTCAAGACCGGCCAGACCGGCGGCGGCGACCAGGATATCGTACTGGCAAATCCCGGTATCCGCGTGGCCTGGGTCAACAACGATCCGGTGGCGATCGGCAACAGCTTCACGGCCAACCTGGCCTTCAGCCGCTCGGCAATTGCGCTGATGACCAGGGTTCCGGCCATGCCGGAAGGCGGCGACGCGGCGGATGATGTGACCGTGATCACCGATCCGCAGAGCGGGCTCTCGTTCCAGGTGGCGCTCTATCGCCAGTACCGCCAGGTAGCGTACGAGGTGGGCCTGGCCTGGGGCGTCAAGGCGGTCAAGCCGGAAGCTATCGCCATCCTGCTCGGCTAAGCGCAAGCTAAGGAGGGTAATATGCCTTCCAAGGCTTACTGCACCGTCTCCGATGTGGCAGACTTCCTGGGCGTCAGCCTCACCAGCGCCCAGGAAGTCCAGGCTGCCAGGCTTATAGAGAGCGTGACAGTGCTCATCGACGAGGAGCTCTTGCGCGGTTTCCTGGTCGGTGTGCAGACGGGTGAAGAGCATTATCAGAGCGAGTATGCATCAGGCATGCTCTACCTGATCTATGCGCCAGTGACGAGCATCTCCCAGATCCGCGGCCGGGCGGCTCTCGGTTCAGACGATACCGTCCTGGTCGAAGATACCGATTACGAGATTATCTCGCTCGTTTCGGGCTCGATCCGCCTGGTCAACCCCGGCGCCTATGACCGGGTGAGTGTGGATTACACGCCGGTAAACACGGTGCCTACGCCCATCCGAGATGCCACGGTTGAATGGGTGGCTTCCCGTCTCATGCCAACCCTGAGGATGGATAGCTATGGACTGGAGAGCTACAGCCTGCCGGACATCTCGGTCAAATTCAGCCGGTCTATCATGGGAGATGGTATGCCGCCCAATGTCAAAAAAACCTTGGACCACTACCGCAATTGGGCGCGCTCATGATCGGACTCATTGACATGGCTATCGTCTACACTCCTGACCCGACCACAGGTGCGTACACGGTCGTCGATAAGGCCTCCCTGCCCTGCCGCCTGGCTGTGGTCGCCGTCGCCGGGGTGGATCCGGGACCTGGGCGGGTGGAGCTGGTCGATGAGCGACGCCTGCTGTGGGGTCCGGATTATGCCATGCCCATAACGGCTCAAGTGGAGATAGAGGGGGCTCGCTGGAACGTGGAAGCGGGCTCGCTGGCAGCCGTGCGCGGCCCGGATGGCTCTATCGCCTATCGGCGGGCGAAAGTCGTAAAGGCGGTCTGATGCCTCTGCATATGACTCTCAAAGGCATGGACGATGCCGAAAAACAAATGGCGCGCATTGAGCGGGCCACCCGCTCGATGGGGCAGTATAGAGGTTACATCGGCTCCCGCCTGCCCTACGCCTGGGGTCAGGAGTTCGGGCGCCATCGAGTCTCTGGCAGGCTGGCCAGGCGTTCCGGAGGAGCCCAATATCTGACCGGCGCGATCAACATAGTCCTGGGAGACGCCGATCGGGACCTGGCCGAAGGCCTGAATAAAGTCACCGCTCCTGGCAGATGGGTCATAAAGCGACTGGCTCTCTGGGCTCGCAGGGTGGCGCGCCTGAACGTGCCCAGGAAAACCGGAAAGCTCCGCAGGAGCATCCGGGTGGACGTAAGGAAAGGCTAAATGTCTTTTGATTCGATAGGTGGAGCCAATGCCATCAAGGACATCCTGGCCGGGCTTTCCGGGATCGGCGGGGCGCAGATCGGTGTGCCCGAATCCATCGGGCCGCGTGTCTGGGGCTATGTGACCGTGGGCAGCATGATAATACTGCCTGGGACGCCTGGCTCGACCGACCGGGACACGCATTACATGGCTACCCTGGCTTACCGGCTGGATGATAACGAAGCAACGGCGGAGACGACCCTGATGGGCCTGGTCGACGAATTCCTGGACAAGCTGAAGATCGGCTTTATGCTCACGACCGTGGGGCGCATCATGGACGTCTCGACCGCCCTGGCCGATAGCCCGGAATACATCGCCCGCGCCGCCAAAGAGTACCGTGAATATCCGGTGGTGATCACGCTCAGGCAGCGCCACCAATACACGACATAAGCGGCAGTAATCTGCCGCGGCAGTAATCTGCCGAGGAGATTTATGATGGAACACAAAAGAAAAAATGAATTATCCGTAGCCGCCGGGCTGGTGGCGAACATGGGCGTGCGAGCAGGCATGCGACGCGCCGTCCATTATGTCGTCGAGGCCGTGCGGGACGGCAAGGTGCTCTGGGTCGATGAATTCGACAACCTGGTCGTCAACGTGGGCTTGGACGACAACCTGGATAAGCACTTCAAGGGTTCGGGCTACACCGCGGCCTGGTACGTTGGGCTGACGGACGGCACGCCGACCTTCGCGGCTGGCGACATCATGTCCTCGCACGCCGGATGGGTCGAGGTGACGGATTACAGCGAGGCCACCCGAGAGGTGCTCACCCTGGGCGCTGTCTCCGGGCAGTCGGTGAACAACTCTGCATCGAAGGCCAGCTTCACGATCAACGCCACTGTCACGGTCGGTGGGGCGTTCATCACCACGGTCTCGACCAAGGGTGGCACGACAGGTATTTTGTACGGCGGTGGAGCGTTCTCACAGGATCGAAACCTGATCCTCAACGACATTTTGAACGTGACTGTGACTCTGACCGCAGCCGCAAGCTAAGCTAACGGGAGGTCGCCGTGGCGACTAAAATTTATCTCCCCTCGACCGGCGCGCCGGCGGTCACGCCGTCGAGCTGGATATTCCCTGAGCAGATCAACCCGCTGGAGTTTGCGGGCGTTGTTGCGCGCATCAGCTCTGCACTCACAACCAAGACCGAGCCAACCGGGACGACCAGCCCGATCCAGCGCGGGATGCTGCGGTACGTGGTCGGCCCGCTGGCCGCTCAGAGCATCTCCGGCACGGTGCGGATGGTGATGCGCTGCCGCGAGGCCAACGGCGGGGCAAACGCCACACTGGCGATGGCGGTCAAGATCATCCAACCGAGCGGGGCAGACAGAGCGACGCTGCTGGCAGTGACATCATCCGACAGCGCCACGTCGCCGTATGAGTTCACGACTACGTTGGACAGCCGCCGGTGCTGGAAAGCTGACGATACCGAACCGCCAGCCCTGACGACCCAGAGCGCCACTGAGGGCGACTACCTGGTGATCGAGATCGGGTTTCGTTCGGCGACGAGCGTCAGCCGCAACATCGACCTGCACTACGGCGATGCCTCCGCCAGCGACCTTACCTACGGCGATGCAGAGACGAACGACTTCAACCCGTGGGTGGAGTTCTCGGCAAACATCGCCTGGAGCTCGCAGACGGTCGAGGAGAGCATCTCGGCGGCCCGGTCACAGGGAATCGCCGCTGCGAGCCAGGGCGAGCTGGAGAGTGCAGCATCGTTAGGCAGGCAGGCCGGGATCACACCCGGAGAAAACATAGAGATCGACCACGGGGCGACCCTGGCCGCCACGCGCGGCGCGGCAGTCGACCAGCACATCGTGGTCGAAGAAACATTGTATGACATCGCTTAGCGGCAGACTGCCGAAGGAATACGCTGATGGCGCGCTTAGCATACCTGGGCGCTGAACTCAATGATCCAGGGCCGGGCGTTGAGTGGACGGCGCGCAGCACCACCTGGCCGACGATCTCCAGTTCCATCAAACGGAGCGGCGGATACAGCGTGCAGGTTACCTCGCTGGTCTCCGCCACGCCCAAGTGGCTGGCCTATCAATATGTGGCGGGAGGCGGCACCGGGCCTTTTTACTATCGGGTGTATCTCCGCCCGGAGACACTTCCATCCGCTGAGAACACGATCATCGTCCTGAATGACGCGCCGAGTGTGGCTACTCCGGCCATCTGGGTAACGCTTGACAATACCGGTGTGCTGCGTCTGTATGACGAGGACGGCGCGATTGGCTCGGCATCCCCTGCTCTGACCTTACAGTCATTTGCACACCGCATCGAGCTCGAGATGTCCACCGTGGGCGGAGCGGGGGCGTGCATCGTGCGTGCTCGCCTGGAAGGGACGGAGTTCGCCGGATCGAGTACCAGATCGTTATCCACTGGGGCTAACTCGATCATCGTCGGCGGCAACCTGCGCTCTGAGGCGCAGACGCAGGGGGAGTGGTATTTCGATGACATAGCGATCAACTCGTCTACCGGCTCGTTCCAGAACAGCTACCCCGGTGCAGGCAGCATTGTGGCGCTGCGCCCCAACGCGGCGGGCGACTCAGCAGATTTTGCCCGTGGAGGTACGGACAGTGGGGCTAACTGGTCTCAGACCGACGAGGTCACCCCCAATGACGTTACAGACTATGTGTCCTCGGGCACGTTAGACGCTGATGACTACTATAACGTCGAGGCCCCGCCCGGGGACGTTGATACGGTCAACATGGTCGGCGTGTTTGTGCGCCATTCGCTGTCGTCCTCTGTCGGTGCTGATCCAAGATTTGTCACCGGTATCAAGGCCAGCTCTGGCGGGACAATCGAGGAGTCAGCCAGTCATATCCTCAACAGCACTGCCTGGTTTAGCAATGCGGACGGCACGCTGCCTTCCAATATCAAGCTGATCACCTACGACCTGCCCGGAGCCAGCACGACACCCTGGACTGCGGCCGACTTGGCGACGATGCAGATCGGATTGCGCATCAACGTTGACGATAGCGACCAGTGCTGGATCTCGACGCTTTTGGCTCTGGTGGAATATGTGCCAACGGCTGGGCCGGTCGAGGAGAGCATCAGCCTGGCGCGTTCCGCGGCTGTTGCGGGAAGCAGCCAGGCCGAACTGGGCAATGCGCTGTCCCTGGGACGCAGCGCGGCAGTAATCGATTCCGGGCAGATCGAAGCGGATATCAGCCTGTCTCTGGCCCGTAGTGCAGCGATCACGGTTGCGGGGGAAAAAGTGGTCGAGGAGAGCATCAGCCTTGGCAAGAGCGCTTCCGTTGTCATCGCTGAGCAGCTCGAAGTCGAGACTGCAATTAGCCAGGCACGTAACGCCGCCATCACTAATGTTGAGCAGGTCGAAGCAGAGGCGGCGCTGTCGCTGGGCAGAAGCTCCGCAGTGAGTATCTCCGAGGAAATCCAGGGCGGAGCGGTCGAAGAATCGATAACCCTGAGCAGGTCTGCTGCCGCTGTGGCGAGTGCGCAGATCGAGGTAAGCGCAGCGGTATCCCTGGCGAGAACACAGGCTCAAACCCAGATCGAGGATCTCGTCGCCGAAGGTGTGCTGAGCCTGGGGCGAAGCGCGGCAGTTGCCGAAGCCGATCAGGTTGAGGCAGAATCCCCGGTCGCGCTGGCACGCAGCGCAGCGATTACGGCGGAAGGCGAGATCGCCGGAGCGCCCATCGAGGAGAGCATCACCCTCGGGCGCATCATGCGCTGCGCCATCCCCCTGTCAGTCCCGGTCGAGGAGAGCATCAGTCTGGCGCGCAGCAGCGCAATTGCCGAGAGTGCGCAGGTTGATCTATTTATGGACTTGATATTGGCCAGGGCCGGCGCAATTGCAGAGAGCGACCAGGTCGAGGCGGTTGGCGATCTGTCCCTGGCACGGACGATGGCTGAAAGCCTGGAGGAGATGCTCGAGGCGGAAGTCACGACCGTCCTGGCGCGTCTGATGGGAAGCGAGCTGGCGACTCAAGCGGAGGTAGGGAATAGCCTGGCACTGGCTCGTTCTCTTGGTATCTCGACCCTTGGGAACATAAATATAGGTGCTGCGCTGGCGCTTGATAGAGTATTGGCGATTCTCGCGGCTGGGGAAGTCCCCCCGGCAGTGACATTGTTTGTGGCGCTAACCCTGCTTTCCCGCTCAACCGCCTGGACGATTCCCGGCCGGTCCAGGGACTGGTCGCTTGCCAGCCGCGAGCTGAACTGGACAGTTTTGGAGAAATCATGACCACCCGCGAAGTCACCCAAGGCTTGCAAAAACAAGGCGTAGACGAAGAGATTGCCTACAAGCTCACCACAACGCCTTGGGGCGCGTCGCCCACCAGCGTCTCGGCCAAGGTCTATTCCATCGCCGCAGATGGGGCGCGCACGGATACCACCAGCACGAATATGAGCGGCACGCCTGGCGTTTCCGGAGATGTGATCACCCTGCCGCTTCTAAAAAGCCTGGTCGCCAACACGCTCTACCGGATCGAAGTCAAATTCACGTCTGGCGGGAATGTCTTCGAGGCTTACGCCTATGTAAAAGGAGAGAATTAATATGCTTATCTATATTGGAAGTGGTTTTATACCTGGAATTCCGGCTCGTGATCTGAGCGCGGAAGAAGTGAAACAGTACGGTGGAGAGAAGCACCTGCTCTCCACCGGCCTGTATGCGAAACCCAAGAAGGAGAGTGATTGATGGCTGGCGTTCGTTTATTAAGAAAGATCCAACTCGGTTAATCTCTAGCTGAGTCTAAATCCCTTCTGAATATCGGGAAAACCTGAGATGGCAACCCGAGGCAAGCAGCGAAAGCGTGCAGCCGCAACGACTAAGCGAAGGGACACCGAACGGTGAAGCGATAGTCTGAACTTATGGGAAGCGAACCATAAGAGCTACACAGAAATGATGTAGCCCCGCAAAGCGGAGTAACAAAATTGAGAGAAGCAAATGCAGGAACAGCGGTGGCATCCACCACCATCTGGCGCGGGTTGGGGGTGCTGGACGACAAGCGCGAGATCAAGTTCCCGGACGAGAACGTGGGTATCATCGGCGGGACGGACCGCTCCTATGTTTCCCAGTTGGCCGGGGCAATCTCGTTCGAGTCAGTCGAAGCCACCTTCGAGCAGCTCCCACACATCCTGGAAGCGGGCGTGAAATTAGTGGGTACGGGCGTGGCGGATGGTGCGGGATCAGGCAAGATCTACGCCTATCCCTTCCCCACCACGGCCCTGAACACGATCAAGACTTACACCATCGAGGGCGGCGATAACCAGCAGGCCGAAGAGATGGAGTATGCCTTCGTGGATTCTTTCAAGCTATCCGGCAACCCCGGCGAAGCGCTGATGATGGACGCCCAATGGATCGGCAGGCAGGTCATCAATACAACCTTCACCGGTGCGATCTCCATCCCGACTGTGGAAGAGATCTTGTTCACCAAATCGAAACTTTACATCGACGCGGTGGGCGGCACGTTGGGCACGACCCTGGTCTCCGATACCCTGCTCGGTTTCGAGTTCTCGGTCAAGACCGGCATTATCCCCAAGTTAACCGCCAATGGGCAGCTATACTTCGGCGTGCACCAGTTCACCATGCCAGAGATCTTGCTCAAGCTGACCTACGAGCACAACACCAGTGCAGTCACCGAAAAGACCGCCTGGCGCAACCAGACCCCTCGGCAGCTCAGGCTGGCCATCGAGGGCTCTGCCCTGGGCACGCCCGGCACGACCTATACCTACAAGACGCTCAGGATCGACCTGGCCGGTAAGTACGAGAAATTCGATCCACTGGGCGAGCAGAACGGCAACGATGTCCTGGCCTGCACTCTGCGGGCGCGCTATAACTCTACGGCGGCCCTCTTCGCGGCCTTGACAATCTGCAATGAACTTGCAAGCATACCTTGAGATTTGCCATGACCGAGAATGAGAAAACCACAAACCTAATCTTCAAACCCCCATCGCCAGACGAGCCCGGCTATCTGAGGAGGGCGCGCAGGGCGGTCGAGCTGATGGAGGGATTGCAGAAGAATCCAACCGTCAGGCTGATGGATGACTTGGTCGAATTCCTGGCCGATTACGTGGCCAAGCCCTCCGGGCGCACAGAAGCCAGGGAAGCCCTCTTGGACGCTTCGCGGGCGCAATTCCGTGAGATGCTTACAGCCATCTCCGGCGGAGAAGATGCAAACCCTTTAGCCTGACCTGGGAAGAGCGCCAAAAGATGCGACTGTTCTTCAAGGGCATTCCGGCTGAGGTGCCCTTGTGGGTCGCCATCTTACAGGCGGCCTCCGGAGATCCATTGCGCGCCCAGGAAATCGAATCCGGGCTATCCGAGGCCTGGTGGCAGCGCTACCAGGAATATATCAGAGAGCAGAACAAGGCCATCGAAGGCGGCAATATTCTGCCGAATGAAAAGCAGCGGCAGTAATCTGCCGAGCGGCAGTAATCTGCCGAAAGCGACGGAGTAAAATGGCGAACCTGAATATCGAGATCCAGATTTCCGCCAGAGACCAGGCCAGTTCGGTGCTTAAAGGTATCCAGGGCTCCCTGGGCGCCATCGGGGGCTTTGCACGCGGCGCCCTGGCGCTGGGATTCGGGGCAGCTACTGCTGCGGCAGGGGCATTGGGCGTGGGGCTGGGCATTTCAATTCGTGAAGCGATGGAGGCCCAGGAAGTCCAGGCCCAACTGGCCAACGTACTGAGATCGACCGGCGGGGTGGCGGGCGTGACGGCGGACATGGCCAATGAGCTGGCCAACTCCCTGATGGGGGTTACCCGTTTTGGCGATGAAGCGATCCTCTCCGGCGAGAACATGCTCCTGACCTTCACCAACATCGGCAAGGATGTTTTCCCCGAAGCGACCGAGGTCATGCTCGATATGTCCCAGGCCCTGGGTCAGGATATAAAATCATCCGCCATCCAGCTCGGCAAAGCCCTTCAAGATCCCATCCAGGGCGTGACGGCCCTGCGGCGGGTGGGCGTCAACTTCACCGAAGACCAGCAGAAGATGATTGAATCGATGGTCGAGTCCGGAGACCTGATGGGGGCCCAGAAGTTCATCTTGCAGGAGCTGCAGACCGAATTCGGCGGTTCGGCCAGGGCAGCAGGAGAGACATTCGCCGGGCAGCTGGATATCCTGAAAAATTCGCTCCTGAACGTGGCGGAAGGCATAGGCACGGCGCTGTTGCCCATCGCCCAGGATTTCCTGCAGAACACGATCCTGCCCATGCTGCCGGCCATCCAGGAGCTGGCCGAGAAATTCGGCACGCTGGTGACCACACTTTTTAAAGCCGGGCCGCTCTCATCGGAGTTCGGCGAAGCGCTGGGGGCCATGTTCGGAGAAGAAACCGCGACACAGATCCAGACGATCATCGGCTGGCTGGCGGAGAATATCCCTATCGCCATCGAGCGGCTCAAGGTGTTCTGGGTTGACATACTGCAACCGGCTATCGAGCAGGTGTGGAACTGGATGAGCAGTGTTCTCATCCCATTTCTGGCTGATACGGTTTATCCCTGGCTTAAAGAAAATATTCCAAAGGCCATCCAGATATTAAGCGATTTCTGGACCAACATTTTGAAGCCGGCTATCGAGCAGGTGTGGAACTGGATAAGCAATGTTCTCATCCCATTTCTGGCTGATACGGTTTATCCCTGGCTTAAAGAAAATATTCCAAAGGCCATCCAGATATTAAGCGATTTCTGGACCAACACTTTGAAACCGGCAATCGAGCAGGTATGGAACTGGATGAGCAGTGTTCTCATCCCATTTCTGGCTGATACGGTTTACCCTTGGCTTAAAGAAAATATTCCAAAGGCCATCCAGATATTAAGCGATTTCTGGACCAACACTTTGAAACCGGCAATAGAAGCGATCTGGGATTTTATCAACACGTATTTGATACCGATTTTTATGGAGGTTAAGGACATTGTGGAGATCGGGCTCACGGTTGCCATAGGATTGCTCAAGGAAGCCTGGGAGAATATTTTATTGCCGGCGCTCATCCTGATACGTGATTTCTTGCGCGATGAGATTGGCCCCAAACTGGTATGGCTGAAAGATCACGTGATCATCCCCTTGACCTCGGCGATCGGCGAGGGTTTGCAGAAGGCCCTGGATTGGATTCTGGAGAAGCTGGGAAAATTGAAAGAGATCGCCGAAAAGGTGGCAAATGCACTGCGCGAAGCAGGATTGTTGGGGGATAGCCCCTCGGCATTCGAGCTGAGCCTGCGCGGCATCAATGAGGAGCTCAAAAACCTCAATGCTATCTCGAGCAATATGCCATTATTCAATCTGGAGCGGCAGATATTGGCGCAAAGCAGCCCGGCTTCGAATATCTCCACAGCGCAGCAGTTCAACCTGACGATCTATTCCAACGCGCGGCGGGAGGACCTGGTGAGCGATTTTGGGCTGATGCGGGCGCTGGCGGAGGGATAGCATGGGGTTCTACGAGATCGTGGTCCCGGAGGCGGAGATCAACCTGGTCACCAACCCGAGCTTAGAGACGGCAGTGACGGGTTATAGCGCAGTAGGAGGCACGGTTGCACGGGTAGCAACCCAATCCCGGCGCGGCTCTTACAGCCTGGAGATCGATCCTACCACGGGCGTCAATGACGGCGCGTTTTTCGGCACGGTCAGCCTGGTCAGCGGGCAGACTTATACCTTCGCGGTGGATGTCAAAGGGGTCAGCGGCATACCCTACCGCATCTATTTCGGCACGACCGGGGGGGCGGTGCTGGGCACGCCGACTACGTTCACCGGCGCCGGCGATTGGCAGCGGGTCTATGTGACCTACACCGAGACGGCCACCACTACCCGGCGGCTGTACCTGGTCAAGAACAACTCGGCCAACGGAGATATTTTCTACGCCGATGGCTGGCACTGCAGCCAGAAATCCTATAATACAACTTATGTGGACGGCGACCAGGAGGGCTGCGAGTGGGATGGCGAGGAGCACGCATCGACCAGCTCCAGGAGCGCGCAAAGCCGGGCGGGGGGCAGGATCTACAATCTGGACGACCTGGGGATGTACGTGATCGAGAGCGCGGGGCTGGGGATGGCGCCGGTGCGGCATAAGATCGCCAGGCAATCGCTCCTGCCCGGCGCGCTGTACCGGGGGTCGAAAGTGGAGGAGAGGCCGCTGACCATCGTGGCGGACGTGATCGGTTCGAGCTACACCAACCTGCACAGCCTGCGGAAGACGATCGTCGATTACATCAAGGCAGACCGGGTAAAGGACGACCAGGCATTCCTGCTGAGATACACGGGGGCGAACAGCAATAAGCCGACAGTCCTAAAATGCCGTTACGATGGCGGGATGGAGTTCAAGTCGCCGGAGGGGTTCACGGAGCGGGCGGCGCTGCGGGCTATTGCCTACGACCCATACTGGTACGAGGAGGGTGAGGCGAGCGCGGCGCTGAGTCTTCGCAAGAGCGTGAGCAACGCGAACAATGCAATTCGTCGTGAAGATGGCATCTGGAGCTCCCTGGGTACCGGTCTGAGTTCTTTTTCATATGATATTGCTTACGATAAGGCACGCGATCGGATTTATTTTGCAGGCAATTTTGCCACGGCGAACGGCGTGACCGTCAACCGCATTTGCTACTGGAACGGCACTACTTTTGTGGCAATGGATGCGGGGGTAAATGGAAGCGTGCGCGCGATAGCGATTGCACCCAATGGGGATGTATGGATTGGCGGTGCTTTCACGACAGTCGGCTCTGGAGCAACAGCCTGCAAGGGGCTGGCGCGCTGGAATGTGAGCACTGGGACATGGACGGCTTTTAACCCTTCAACAGCCACATTTGCATCCATCTGGTCATTAGCGATTGATTCTTCAGGCGATTTATATATTGGTGGGGATTTTACCGATTGGAACGGAAATGCAAATGCGGATTATATAGCCAAATATCAGAATGGATCGTGGGTTGCCCTGGGAACGGGCACAAATGCTCTCGTATTCGCCATCAGCGTCGCGGCTGACGGCAAAGTATATGTTGGGGGTAGTTTCACCACGGCGAACGGCGTGACCGTCAATAGTATCTGCTATTGGAATGGCACTACTTTTGTGGCGATGGGCAATGGTATCAGCGGTGGAACTGCGGATGTTTTTACTATCGGCATTTCTCTTGATGGATCAATAATCATTGGCGGCAATTTCACCACTGCGGGGGGGGTGTCGGCTAATAATATTGCGCGTTGGAACGGCACGAGCTTCGCAGCCCTGGGCAGCGGAACAAATGGGTCTGTATATGAATTAGAATTTGATGATAAAGGCATTTTATTCGTTGGCGGCAACTTTACCGTTGCAGGGGGAATAACGCTAGCAGATAAAACTACTGGCTGGAATGGGTCATCGTGGTTCCATTTGCCAGTAAATCTACCAGGTTCTCCCACAGTAACAGTAAATGCAATATTGACTATTGGGGACGATTTATATTATGGCTATAATGACACAGGCACAGCCACGACCTCGGAGATCACCACGGTCAGCAACCCAGGCTCTGCGCGAGCTTACCCGGTCGTCGAGATCACCCGCTCGGAGGGCACATCAGCGGTAGTTGAATGGCTGCGCAACGAGACGACCGGCAAGAGGCTGTATCTGAATTACGCCTTGCAGAGCGGCGAGAAGCTGACCATCGACCTGACGCCAGGCGCCAGACAGATCACCAGCTCATACCGGGGCGCGGTGTGGGAAGCGGCGCTGCGCAACTCGGACCTGGGGGATTTCTATCTATTGCCCGGTGACAATGATATCTCGGCTTTCGTCAATCAGGCCGGATCGCCGACGATGACGGCTTTTATGAAGTTCCCGATCGCTCATGAATCGGCAGATGGTGTTGCCTGAGGGCAATCCTGAGGGCAATCCTGATGAGCGAGCATGAATGCTGGCTGCACGACCCCTATGGCAACCGATTGGCCCTACTGGATACGACGCACGGCTTTGGTTACGCCCGCGTGGTGAACAGCGCAGGCTGGTGGGGGATAGAGCTGCCGGGGGATTTCGACGACAGTCTGCTCAAAATCGATGGGATCGTGGAATTCTGGCGCAAGCCACAGGGCGGGGCGCTGGCGCTGCAAATATCCGGTACCCTGCGCGTGATCACCGAGAGCACCGACGCGCAGGGGGTCGATAAAATCCTGATCGAAGGGCCGGACGTGAACGAGCTGCTCGAGCGCAGGATCGTGGCGTACGCGGCAGCATCGTCCCAGGCGGACAAGACCGACCAGGCGGACGACATGCTGAAAGCCATAGCCCGCGAGAACCTGGGATCGAGCGCGACCGCGGCCCGGAACCTGACCGCGCTGGGCTTCACGGTCCATCCCGACCTGGCTGCGGGGCCGTCGGTCACGCGCGGTTTCGCCTGGCGGGAGGTCAGCCGGGTGTACCGGGAGATCGTGGATGCATCGGCGGGGCTGGGCACGGACCTGTATTGGGAGATCGTGCCTGTTTCTCCGACCTCGTTCGAGCTGCGCACGTATACTGGCCAGCCAGGGGTAGACCGCTCATACGGCAGCGGCTCTAACCCGGTGCTTTTCGGCTTGCTGTGGGGCAACCTGGCGGATCCGAAACTGACGCGGGATTACAGCCAGGAGATCACAACTATCTACGCGGGCGGGCAGGGCGAGGAGGCCAGCCGGTTGATCGTGGAGGTCTCGGACGCAACCAGGCTCAACCGCAGCCCGTGGAACCGGCGGGAGGCGTTTGCGGACGCGCGCAACGAACGCGACACGGATGGGGTGACGGCAATCGCCAACGCCAGGCTGAACGACGGCAAGCCGCGGCTGAGGTTCTCGGGAAAGCTGCTGGACACGCCGCAGGCGGTATATGGGAAGGATTGGAACTTCGGCGACCGGGTGACAGTCGAATATCGCGGCAGGCAGTTGGATGGACTGGTAAATGCGGTGACGGTGAAAGTGGACGGGGAGGGGAACGAGACGGTCGAGGCCAGGTTCGAGGTGGAGGATGCCATCGCTTGAGGATTACGAAACCTTATTGAGACGGCTCGGCCAGCTGGAGCGGGAGACCGAGCGGCTGAGCGCGCAGGAAACGGGCAGGTTCGTGCCGTTGACAGCGCCGCTCATTTCTACGAGCTGGGATGGGGATAGCTATTCGACGACGGCTAAGACGCTGATAGATTTGAGTGCGGTCTTCGGCGCGCCGGCGGGGATCAAGGCAATTGCGGTCAGAATTACTGCCAGGGACAGCGGGAGTGCCTCAGGCAGTGGATTATTCTTTATGTTGGCTCCAAATAATGTGGCGAACCAATCGGCGTTAACTGTTAGACTGGATGGAGTTCCAAATGACGGTCTTCGAGACGCTTCCGGAGTTTGTCCATGCGATGCGAATGGTGATATATATTACCAAATACAAGCCAGCGGGGCGGGAACGCTGGATGCTTTTATAGTAATCTGGGGATATTGGTTGTAAGCCGCAAGCCCGGGCCTTTCCGGAGGGGCCGGGCTTGGACGGAACGAGTCGGCAGATTACTGCCGCAGAGTTACCAATAAAATGCGGACGCCGAGGTGGGCATTGCACCCGCTTTGCCGGGACCAGACCCCGGCTTTCGGCCTTTCACAGATGACGTCCGGCTCTCGCTCATGGGGAGATTATAACATTTTACCCATATTTCGTATAGATTAAATATTCCAGTTCGCCACCGGTGAGGCCAGGCGGTGATTGGCGTCCAGATCGGCTTGGGCGATGGCCAGGTAAGAGCGGACCATATCCAGGGTGCTGTGCCCGAGCATGAGCTGCAGGCTCCACGGGTCGCCGCCATTGCGTAAGTAGTTGATGGCGAAGGTATGGCGGAAGCGGTGCACGTTGACATCTGGCACCTCGGCGCGCCGGCCGATGCGCTCCAGGGTCTGGCGCAGGACGTGGCGGTCCAGGGCTTTCAGCTCGGTGGTGATGAAGAGCGGCTCGGAGGCCAGGGCGTCATGGCGCTCATTTTTCAGGTAGCGCCAGAGGACCTGCCCGGTGCGGGGCGAGAAGGGCACGACGCGCTCCTTGGCGCCCTTGCCGAAGACGCGCACGCGCCGGTTGCGCAGGTCCAGGTGGTGGATGCGCAGCTCGCAAAGCTCGCTGGCGCGCAGGCCGGTATCGATCAAAGCCAGGATGATGGCCCGGTTGCGAGCCGGGTTGGGCAGCGAATGCACGGTGAGGGCCTGGCCGGCGCGCCAGTATGGGCGGGACTTGCCCAGGGCGGCGAGCATCTTCTTGACGTCGTCCTCGGTGTAGGGGACGATGGCGCGCTTCTCGGGCTGGGGGCGCTCGACGCGGCGCAGCAGGTGGCGCCCGGTCAGCTCCTCCTCGACGGCCCAGGTCCACAGGGCGGACAGGCCGGTGTGATAATTGAGCAAGGTCTTCTTGGAGACGGCCTGTCCGGCGAGGAAGCGGCGCACGTCGTCGGGGGTGATTTCATCCAGGGGCGGGTCGTCATCCAGGAAGAGAGTGAACTTGTTGAAGGTGTTCTGGTAGTCAGCGATAGTCTTCTCGCTCAGGCGGCGGGCCTGGGCTGCCAGCTCGTAGCCGGCAATGGCTTCTGATAGGGGAATTTGATTTTTCATATCCGTGCGCTCTCCGGTTCTTTCGGGTCTGTGCTGATAATATTGATTCCTGAGCCGATAATATTTTCCGGCACAGTTTTTTTATTCCTGTCGGCAGAAATACTGCCGCACGAGAATCCGTGAGCGTTGCGGTGGAAGTGTGTTTGGCGGTTTTGTTGCCGCTGCTCGCACGGATGGCTGATTTCCGTAACCGTGCGAGCGGCGGTAGCGTTTTGTCGGGGCGGGCGGATTTGAACCGCCGACCTCACGGACCCGAATCAGGTCAGATGATTTTTACTATTGCACGCACGGATCGGCTTTTTGGGGAGACTTGCGAGCAGCGGGTTGCCAATCCGTGAGCGCGGAGGTGGTTTGAAAAAGGCGGCAAAATTGCCGGCGGCAAAATTACCGGCGGCAATTTTGCCGATTGAATTTCTCGACCGATAACTTAGATTATCAGTCGTCAACATATTCAGGGTCTGTATTCGACGGTGACTTTCCAGTTCCCATCGGCGAAAAGGAAGTCGAACAGGTATTGATCCGAAGCGCCGACGTTCATGATGTATTGGCCGCTGGTGGATCCAATGGCATTTTCGAGCATCTCTTCGGCTTCGTTATCCAAACGCTTGAGCGAAAATGCGAAATTGCTCTCGCCGATATATTCCCACTTGATGCGGATGATCCCGGTGGGAAGACTGAACAGGTCGGTGGTGCCTTTGCCGTTGCCTTCGAAGATGTGGAGTTGGGTGAAATCGGGCGGGGAGGTTGCGGCGACGAGGATGGTCTGTGCTTGAGGCTGAGCAGGCGCGGTGTAGGTGGGGTACGGAGTATAGGTGGGAGCGGCGAGATTTTGGGTGATGACGATCTGGGTGATGCCAGCCTGGGCGAGCTGCGCGGATGGCTGAGTATCGCCCCCGACCATCAGGGCAGTCGCGATGCCGCAGATCCAAAAAGCGGAGGCCAGAGCGATGAAAGCGACGACGGCGTTCCTTTTGGTCAAGAATCTGAAATATTTCTTGGGGTACATCATTTGTCCCTCCTTCCACCGATCTTATAAAGCGTTTCTTTTATGATCTCTGCCTGGTCTTTCAAGATACGATCGCGCTCTTCCTGCGGAAGTTGCCAAATGCCATCGACGATTACATTCCAAGTCTCGTTTGTTCGTTCCAGCTTGCCGCGGGCTATTTCCATAAGCTCGGCGCGATCGGTGTCGGAGATGTTGGCCAGGACATGGCGCCATTCGTCGAAATCGAAATTCAGCGGCTCTATCTTGGGGAGCAGACCGGCCAGGCGCAAGATCCACACGGGGGACTTGTTGAACGCCTTAGCGATGGCCATGCAGGTCTCATAGCTGGGCTGTTTTTGCAGGGTAACGATATCGGAAATTGTGGGGTGTGAGACGCCGATCCGCCTGGCAGCTGCTCTAATTGCCCAATTTCTCTTCTCAAACTCCTGTTTCAACCAACTTACAAATTCTTCAGGCGCCTCATTCATGTGAGTAAGAATAATTGAATCGGTTGAAACTGTGTTAACCATATTGGTTATAGTATTGACAAATTACGTAATTCTTATATAATGGTGGTAAATCTATATACCAGTTGGTAACGGGATTTGAAATGAGCAAAAAAGTGATTATCACCTTCGTCGGTGACCCTGAAACGAAAGAAAGATTGAAGCATCTCGCGAGCGACACTGAACGCTCGCAGAGCGGCTTTTTGCGCTGGCTGATCGGCAATGCATGGCACGATCGCTATAGGATCACCGAACAGGGTCGTCAGGCGCTCGAAGAGCGAGAAGAGCCGATCAGCAATAACTAAATGGGGAGAGATCCCATCGGCAGTATTCTGCCGAAGTCGATGTCTACACGGGAGGACATCATGGCAGGGCAATCTGTAACGATCTATAAAAACGGAGGGCGAGATGGACGAGCTGGCAGGAGCGGCGCTGGTGCTGTTATGCACGATTGCGCCGTTTATTATTCTATTTGCTGCAGTCGGCCTGATAGCAGCCTGCATGATCTCGAGCCAGATCAGCCACAGGGAGAATGATGAATGAGCGTGAACGAGCTGGAGAACCGCTACGAGGGATATGCAAAACTGCGCATGCGCAACGGCGACAAACGTTACAAGGCAGTCATCGTGCTGCGCGGCCGGCAGCGCGGTACGCGGCGGAAATTCCGCCAGGCAACAAAAGCAGTAGATTATGGTCACCGGCTGGTCACCAGGTGCATCCGTCGGCAGAATACTGCCGAGCTGATGGAGAGATTCCCGGCCGGGGAGGTACAGGCAAATGGACAGGCTTAAGCTGAATATCCAGGACATCCGTGATATCGCCGCGTTTCTGGTTGGGTTGCAGAACTTCCTGAACCTGCACGCGGTGACGGCCAACGGCGTCCTGCGCATTGCGCAGGACCCGGAATCGGGAGTGCCGAAAGCGGCGATCCCGATCATCAATAATTCGCCTCGACTGTTTGTTCACCAGAAGGTGCGACTGCAAGAAATGGAGGAAAATCATGAGCACGATAACCTGGAATAGTGGCGAAGATATCAACACCGGCGGTGGCGGCTGCGTGAGTTACGGCCTGCTCGCCCTGGCGGCGATTGGGGTCGTGATTATTGTCCTGGCGATGATCGGGCCTATGCTGGCGTCAACTTCGTTGACGCCAACTTCGTTGACGATGTACACCTCGCTTGGCGTGGCGTACAGCCCGCACGCCGAGAGGCATGAGGAAGCCCCGGCGATTCGGGACTGCCTGGACCAGCGCGGGCC
>Ga0209642_10000520_pt1 | contig 24719 bp, 57 predicted proteins | sample RifCSP19_2_FD_184025 | JGI IMG/M metagenome (GOLD analysis project Ga0209642, IMG submission 184025) | Soil microbial communities from Rifle, Colorado - Rifle CSP2_sed 19_2 (SPAdes) (version 2) | ecosystem: Environmental > Terrestrial > Deep subsurface > Rock core/Sediment | place: Rifle... | reverse complement strand
TAATCATTTTATCATTTTCATCAAACCAATTGCCTTCTTGAAAATAACCATTAAAATAAGGTAAAAAAGTATATCGAATTACAGTTAAATTATTCATTGTTAATTATATAAATGTAGTAAATATGAGTTTATCCGGATGTTATTTGCAGTAAAATCTTTTAAACTCTTTTTTTTGCCCACGCGCATCAGTTTTTTCAAAACTGTAAAATGTTTTGTGCAGTTTTCAATTTATACCTTTTCACCGTATCATTAAAGTAGGTTTCATTCTTTTCGCAGCCTACAAAATCACATCCGAAATAATATGCAGCTATTGCTGAAGAACCGGAGCCTAAATGAGTATCTAAAACCTTCCATCCTTTTTCTGCATAGTGTTCTAATTGCCAGTCGTAAAGTTTTATCGGTTTTTGGTGTGGGTGTATTCTTTCATATTTTTCGCAGGTTACACAACCATTCCAAACTAAATCAACTTTTACTAATGGATATTTTGTAATTGAAGTCCAAGCAATTTCACCGGCAGAGCCATATTGAGTAAAGGCATCTTTTCCTTTATCCCAAAATATAAGGTTATTTGTCGGCCGTAAATAGTTCCAATAGTAATTGCATCCCCAAATGATTTGATGTTTACTTACCCGGAATAGTTCGTTAAAATATTCATCTCCGGGAATAGAATTATTAAAGTCGTTTCTGTGCTTGTAAAATTTAGAAGTTCTATCCTTTGTCCAATTTTGACCAATTCCGTAAGGAGGGTCAACTATTGCCAAATCAAAACTTTTGTCGGCACAGGTTTTCATGTAATCAATACAATCAATATTTAGTAGTTCAATTGCCATCGCTCAAAAAAAGAGTTTAAAAGATTTTACTGAGGCCGGCACACAAGCCCACGCACCAAATAACATGGGCTTTGGCGTCAGTGGCGGTTCAGTGGTAATTTGATATGTAGTATTCCTTTTCATCTTTAGTGCTTGTTTGAAGTTTAGTGGTTCTAATCGCCACCGAACGCAAAGCCCAGTAACGTTAGGCTTAATACTAATATCGTGTTCCATAGTCAATTTCAGGAATCATTCTATCACACCTTTCTCTTAATCCATTTCTTTCATCTTCTAATTCCAATATCCTATTGTCAATATCATCATCAGTCATTTTTCCTCGAGTTATAGAAATATTATGAAGTCCTTTAAGGTTTATTGTTTCACCTGCTTTCATTCTCTTTAATTGGTCTATTGCTCCATCTATTATTTCAGATTTATTGAGCATATTTTTAAGTAGTCTATTCATTTTCAAATTTAATTTAGTCGTTAATAATCCGTACATAAGCCTAACAAGGTATATATTGCATATTTGCGAAAAGCAAATCCGACAACATATACAGGTCGTTATAAGTAACCCTATCGGGTCGCTATCGCTTACTTATAACACGGCATAGGCGCAAAACTACCGTTCCTTTTCATACATGAAGCAGTCTAATGCTTTCTGTGGTGCGCCACAAGCAAGTCCAAACATAATTTTATCAATTTGTTCCTTAATGAACTTATCTTCAATATTAAGTTTCTCAATCTTAATTCTTGCTTGTGTCACTTCTTCTGCTACTGCTTCATATAAAGCGTCTCTTGATTTGTCTGATATTCTTTGCATCTTATTTAGTTTTTAGTTAATAATCCGTTAATTTTAAAAACCTTTTCCCACCGCACCCTATCTGTTGTAATATGGTTCTTCATTCGTTGGATTCCAGTCCAATGGACACAACCAAATTTTAAACTCACTTCCAATGTATTTCTCATCATAAAATTGAAGTTTATAAATCTTTCTATCTGTAATCTCCAAAAAAGCAAGTATAGATTCATTGGATAAATTTCCCCAACTACCTTCCTTATCTAATTTTTCAAATCTCAGTTCGTTTGCTTTTTTGTTTTCAGTTATCAATTTTACTGAACTACCTAATGTTTCTGCCATTTTAATATTGTTTAAATGCCCACCCTAAAAGGTTTTTAAAACTATCCCATAACACGGGTTTGGCAAAATGCGGGGTTTCGTCTTTCAATTTATCTTCTGTATTTATCATAAACTTTTGTCTTTCAATTAAACTTTTGTGCTGTTAAGCCCGCACTTCGCCAAGCCCGAAAACGTTAGCAAATTGTTTAATTAATAAAAACTATTTGCTACCGCTCTTTTTAACTTCTTTCTGTTTTTGTTTTGCAGCAGCAGCCCGAACCTTTTTCATAAATGCCCTATATTCATCACTCGATATTGGTGGTGTTTCATATAATTGCAAATCACACATCAATTCATTTAATATTGGGTCATTTACTTCTATACACCTTTCAGCAACTTCTGCAAGAATTTGTTTAGTATAGTTAATTGGAATTTTTAAAGCACCCATTTTATCATTGCTCAATAAGATTTCTTCAAATAACTGCGGCAAATGACACTTCCATTTAAGTTCTCTTGATATTTGTTTTATTTTTCCCATCGCTAAATAGTTTTTATTAATTAAACAACGAGCCACTTCACAGGCTCACACACTTTGGTAACACAGTATTTACGCAAGGCTTTTTATTAAAGGCAAGTGTCTGCAAGGCAAAATAACAGACACCAAGCCACACCACAAAACGTTAGCTTCAATGCTTTTTGCGGAGCAGCCAGCAGCCTGCATACTCATTTAAAAAACACATTAAAAAATCCTCCGTAATATAAACACGAAGCTGTTATCAGCCACGCTAATAATGAAATCCAAAAGTTGTGTTTACCTTCCTTCGGTTTTCCGTGTTGATGTGCCGCCATTAGCATTCCAGCTAATACTAATAGTAAGTAGATAATTTGTGGTGTCATTGTATTTTGTTTTTAAATTGTTTCTAAATCCCACGCAAGGCAACTAAAGCTAACACAGTATTTGCGCCATTAAAACGAGCGCAAATACTCGTCCGTTAGTGGTGGCAAGTGCTGCGACTGTGTTCCAATTCAAGTTTATAGTCCTGAATAATGTGCTTTAAATCGTTATACATTTTCAAAAACGTAAATGGATTAACATCTGGAGTTCTTTCCAATAATTCGTTATGTAATTCATTAATTTCTTTTAATTGAGTTGTAATTGCTTCAATCTCGTTTTGTTCTAATTTTCTATTTGACATTTTCGTTTAATTTACCGCACCAGCCACTAACAGTGGTTTTGTGCTATTATTTTGGCTATAAAATTTATCTTTAAAGGCAAGTGTCTGCAAGCCAAAATAACAGACACAAAGCCACAAATCGTTGTTAGCTTCAATTGCCTGCCAACGCACGTTCAAACTCATAAATGTTTGGCGGTAAATTATCGTAGTGTTTAGCTCCGTTATTTAATCGGTAATATGCCTTTTCTTCGTCATCTTCTCTGTACACTATAACGTGCAGTTTCCCAAATGTACTGCCCGTGTTTCTATGAACTTGTACACGTTCAATCGGCATATTTAAAACCTCACTTGCTTTTTTAGTAAACACTTTGTTACTAATTAGCCAAACAGCAGAGTAGTTAATTTCTGCCTCTTTCAATTCTATTTGTATTTCTTCTTCTCTTGTCATAAATTTTGTTTTTAAATGTTTCTAATCCCACGCAAGGCAACTAAAGTTAACAGCAGCTAACAAAAAGCGGCACATACTAAGCTTGCTAAAAAGCCGCCTTCTGTTAGCTGCAAGCGTTTACTCCCTAAAGCTAACCCTTCCAAACTCCACTATATTGAACATACTCGCCAACCGATCATATACTTTATCGGAATATTTATAATGGAACTCCAACAACCCATTTTCGGCATTTGGTTGATGCGGGCCACCGCAAATACATTTTGTAAGCTTACAAAGGCAAGGCGTGTTATAATTGCAAGTAGCGTGCGTAATCATGCTATTATCTTCGCCCCTTAATTCTAGAGTTGATTTTAATAAATTTACTTTATGGTAATTGCTGGCAATATCTTCGGTTTTTAAATCGTTAAAACAAACTCTTTTCGATTTGTTTATTTTATCGTAAAACAATTTTGTAGTTTGTATGTTTTTTGCTTCCAATAATTTGTATTCGTTTACCAATTCGTTAACATGATGAAATGAAAATCGTTTTTCTTTGCAATTTGGGTCGTTTTGAAAAATTTCGTATAAAACTTTAAAAGTGCTGCTTTTTCCAGAGCCACAAACGCCGATTAACAATAAACCTTTGTTAAACGATGGTTTCGATATATCGGCCCTTAATCCGGTACCGGTAAAAAATCGTTTATCTTTGGTAAAGTAATGGATAACGGTCGCAACATAAGGTTCGTTTCTTACATCAAATTCGGTAATAATATCAGTACCGTATAACTCCAAAAACTTAATTTTAAATAACTGGTACAATTGCTCGGAAGAATAATTAAATTGTACAGGCGTGTCTAATGCCCTTAACCGTTTGGCATAATCTGTATTTACAATAGGTTTTTCGATAGATTTTTCGTATTGCTCCATCAAAATTTTATCTTCAGCATCAATTAAGTGCGGAAATTTTTTCAACTGCCTATATCTGCCCTCTAACATCATAACGCTTCCATTTTATAACAAGGCAGTATTAAAAAATACTTTTCTATGCCTTTAAAATTAGGATTATTAGGTACTTTGTCCAACCATTCTTGTGCTTCCTCTTCAGAATCAAAATCAGGAGAATTATAATCAAAACTTGAGTGTTCCATGATACGCATAATCTGTGTAGTACTAGCCATTCTAGTTTTTAAATCTAAAATAAATGCGACATAAAATATTTTATACACTTTCTTCATGTTGTTTAGCTTTAAATTTAAGGTTCGACAATTTCATGTAACAATCGGTTGGTTTTTTTCCCGAATTTACTTCTACAAAACCACGATAATAGAAGCCTCTTTGTGTAATTAAGGTAACTTGGTATAGTTCGATGGCTAACATGGTCATAATTGAGCTGTTTGCCCTATTGTAGAAGTATTCTTTATACTCCTCCCCGGAATCAATAAAATAAAAAAATGTGCCTGAAGTAAATTGGTCTTTTTTCATAATCTATGGGTTACATATTTATCTTTTGGAGGTTTACTATTTCGTCTTATCGGATAATTTATTGTTATGTCTTTTTTCATAGGATTATTTTTTTGCTCCTCCTAGTTTTATTTCTTCTATATCCGTTAATCCTTTACTATAATGATTTTTGGCTTTTTTGTGGGCTTCGTTATCATACAATTTTGTACAACTTTTACAAAAATATGGTTGGTTATTTTCCATTCTTAGTTGCCAGGTATGCCCAAATAGTTTACATTTAGTCCGTTTTATTGTTTGATGAAAATTTGGTGAAAATTGAAAGCGGATAACTGCTTTTAAATACACCGCTGTATCAATTATTCCATCCATAATGTTAGATTTTATTAAATCTAAATCTTTTTCAGGTACAATATTATTTTCCATGTCGTTTTATCGGGTTAATTTCTAAATCTATAAATTGGCAATAAACATCGGTTGGCAAATAATCGTCGGTTTCGGAAATACCAGGGCGAAAATAAAAGCCGTGTATTGTTATTTTTGTTACTGTAAATATTTTAATAAAATCGCTGTTTAATATGCAATTGTTACGCAGCTCAAAATGGCATTTAAGATATGTTTTGCCTTTTACTTTTAGGGTAAACAGCTTCCGTTCAATAAACTTCCTGCGGTTCATCGGATGGTAGTCTTTTTGGTGCCATTTTAGTTTATTTTGCATTTTCAATTTTTAATTTAGCTTTTGGTTTTGGTATAAATTCATCCGGTAATGGTGTATTGGTTGTTTTTTCGTTTGGAGGAAACAAATCCCACCAATTGCCGTTAATTGAATTGTTAAGTATTTGTAAACCAATATCTTTATTATTATTACTTAGTTTTAGCAATTTTTCGACTGGAATTTCGAGAGCTGCAAAACTATTTTTTTTGCCTTTTTCAATTCTAACATCTAAATATTTTTTCCAAGCTTTTTTAAATTCGGGATCATCGTGGTAACTCAATACTTCAGTAACATCTTTTTTAATTTGGATAGGAGCTGCTTCAATTTCTTTGGGTTCGGTTTGCTCTTTTTCCTCATTTTTAAGCATTTCCAGCATCATATCTGATGTAGCAGCATCTTCATCAGTATTATCATAATCTGGAATCCAACTGTTTTGATAACGATAAACTTCTTCTCCCCAATTGATAACCAACTTACTGTATTGGTTAGTTTGGTCAGAAACTATTGTTATTAACTTCCATTCTACTAAATCATTAAGCACTTGGTTAAGAGTGTTATAAACCATGTTACTAAATTTGATCATGTAAGAACGCCGCACAATAATATCTTCATTATCTAATTTCAAAATCATGTATTCAAATTTGAGATATTCGATAATAAGCATGTGATTGCCTTTAAATTTATGATTTCTCAAAATTTGATTGTGAAAAATCCGCTGAAGCCGATAATTATCTATCTTTTTCTGCATGTACCGGACTATTTACCTCTACATATTTTTTACCTTTTTGGATAAACATAATTTGGTAACCAAAAAAGTCCATCCATTTTAACAACATTCTGAGGGTAAGCCCAGCGTCGCCTGTTTCGTAACTTGCCACAACGCTTTGGTGTGCTTCGAGTTCTTTTGCCATTTCAATAATGGTTAATCCCTTTTTTTCTCGTTGTTTCTTAAAAAATATTTTAAGGTTTTGTAAAAACTCTTTGTAATTGGTGTACTTGATTTCTGATTTAGTCATGGGTTATTATTTTAAAAATTTAAAGGGTATGGTACTTTTGCTATTGCCTTCCACCACATCGGGATATTTAGCCACCATAAATTTATGGTAAGCATAATACCAATCTGCCATTCGTCGCATTACCGAAGCCAGTTTTTCGGCATCTGCTTGTTGGTGTATTACGCCCTCGAGGGCAATATTTTCGTTGGGGTATTCTACCATGCTGCCAACGGTAATATTTCCTACCAAATCGACTAATTTAATACGTCCTTCGGCTCCAGGGTCTAAATGGTGTACTTGTGCCAATATCATGGGTGTACGGGTATGCAGCACATAAATATTGCAATCGTTTAAGCCTATGTTTGCAACCAATTCGTTTTTACAAATCAGGAAGGCTTCTGTTTTTTTTAGTTTAATCATTTTTCACTTTTTTTTAAAATTTGTTAACATTTGAAATTCGTTAATTTCTTGATTTAGAACGGTTCTACCTAATTCAATTGAATTATTTAGTGAATCTGTTGTACAGCCATGAAAAGCCTCGTAATTTTCTATGGAATTACTCAAAAATTTAATCGAGTTTTTAATTTGGTTCAATTTTTTATCGGTTTTACATTTTAACTCTTTAGCCTCAATTTTAGCTTTTTCTTCTTCCATTCTTTTTATGTGTTCCGGGTTTTTATCAAGTTTTCTCAAACGATCTTCGTAACTACTTATGTTTTCTTCTTTTATTTTTTTGTCTAATTGCGACATAAGTTTATCTGTTGTATTACTTTGTTGGTACTTCATAACACTAATATTTAGTAACTAATTGATTGATACATTTTACAATAATTGGTAGTCTAAAGTCGGCTTTAATTGCCCTCATTTTCGGATAATTTTTTGGACGGTTAATTTTAGAACAAACCAGTTCTGAGAGTTCCTCTAAAAATTGGTCTTGAGCAGTACGACCTTCAATTTTTTTAGGCATGGGTATAATTATATAAGGAGTTCCACAATTTGCATTTACGCCAATTAAATAGCCACTATCGTTAAACCCAACAATATCGTGGTTTAAATCGAACGTTGCCGTGCGGTTTCCGGTAAAATAAGGAATCCAAAGGGTCTGACAAACATCTTGTGGAGATTCTACCCGACCTATATAAGGCGTTTTCTTTTTTTGTTTTTCTTGTTCTTGTTGTTGAACAAGTTTTTCGAAGTAAATGTTTAGTGGTGTTTCCATCTTTTTTCTGCCATGTTTTTTCAGGTGGCTCCCCTGTTTTAGTTTTGGTTAAATCATGGGCAAATGTAAAAAATTAAAATATTAATTTCCAAATGTTTTATAAAATTAATTTCAACAAAAATGTTATTTTATTGATTTACAGTAGTTTATTTTTTAACATCTAATTATTATGAGTAAAAAAATGCTTTATATGATTTTAGCAAAGCATTGTATAATACATTTGACAAAGCATTGTATAATACATTTGACAAAGCATTGTATAATACATTTAACAAAGCAAAATCGTATATATAGATAATTAAATAAAAAAATAAAACTTGTTTTTAATAAAAAAATATATCTATTTTTGGAGTTCAAATTTTTTAATTTCATTTTTTTTTAGGTAGGTATGATAAATTTGTATGGAAATTTCGAAAACCAAGAAGAGCCAACCTTGACGGTGGTTGTTGAAGAAGAGAAAAAAATTTCCGCCGAAAAAATTAGTGAAAAAATACCCGATTTAACCAGCTTTAAAGAGGAAGTTCCAGAAAAATATAAGATTGAAAAAGGTTTTTCGAACTACATCAACGATATTTTACAAAATCATGTGCCGGTTTTGGCAAATATGCCCCACCACGACGGCGAAGATTTAACCGATTTAACTTCCGAAACCAAGCCCACCATTGAAGAATTTAGAGAACAAGTAATTGCCGCCGAAAATGAAACCAAAGAATCGTTAACGCTCGAAGATTATGAATTAATTGCCGAATTAGTGATTGAGGTCATAGATTGGGTAGTTTCTTCGGGTTTAATGTGGATTTCTGGCGATAAATCAGACGAAGAATACATACTAAATTCTAAACGAAAAGAGCGTTTACAATCAATGCTACTGCGATATTTGGTTAAAATGGACAAAAAAGTAAGTTTTGGGGCGTTGTTTATGTTTTCGTTAATTATTATGCTGGTTGGACCTACCCGAAAAGCCCTAAAAAACCGTAAATTAAACAAATTAGGTACTCGAAAACCAAATATTTCCACTACTACCGATGAAACTATTGATGTAAAACACACCGAAATTAAACCTGAAGAAGATCAGGAAAAATTAAAATCCGCTGCACCCTTCAAATTTGGCAAAAAAGACCTTGCACCCGACTTAAAAAAGGAAGAAAAACCCGAAAAAGTTGAAGAAAAAGCAGCCGAAAAGGGTGAAGTAAGCAAAGCAGTTCCAATTAAAAGTAAATTAGAAAAAATTAAGTAAAATGGCACGAAGAGAGGTATTTTGTTGGTGTTTTATGGGCGATAATCGAACTGGTAAATCGGTTGAAGCTGCTAAAATGGCAATAGAATGGAAAAAAAATAACCCAGAAGGCAAAGTTATAGCACACGACCCCCAAAATAGGTTCGGTAAATCGGCTGATATAATAATTCAATTGGATAATGAAAATTGGGCGGAAATAGTTGCTACAAAAAAACATGTATTATTGATCCTGGACGAATTAAAATTGATTCATCCATCTACTCAAGCCAGTAAAGGAGTAAATAAATTAATGGCAAACCGTGGCGAACATGCCATAGATATTATATACATCATTCACAATCCCGGTTTTATTATAAATTCTTTAGCCTATTTTACCAGCTGGTACTTCATATTTTACACCAATACTCACGATAAGGTTGTTAAGGAAAAAATACCAAATAAACCAGAATTAGTACTGGAAGGTATTAAATACATGAACAATTACATTAAAACCAAGGGCGAAATTGAATATCCGGGACCATTTCCTTACATTATTGCCGACATTAAAAACGATACTTTAACCGCTATTAATTTAAAATAATATTATGCTAAAAGATGTAACAATAGTAGTTGACAAAAAATATGCACAAAGCTATGGAGGTAAAACAACCGAAAATTACGCTTATGGCATTGATAATGGAAAATATTTAATTTTATTTGATTCGTTTGGTAATAAAGCCGTTACAAAGGATATAACTGCCAAGCACTTTCATTCTTTTACTTCCAAGAAAACAATAACAGAAGAGCAGTTTGAAAAGGAAATTAAGGCTAAAATGACTAAATTCAAAAAAGAAAAAGTTGAATTACAGAAAAAAGCTGTTATAGATGCTTCTAGGTATGAAAAAGAGCTTGTAAAAGTCATTTCAATAGCTAAAGGAAACATTAAAACGATAGAGTCAACCAAATCTAACTACAATAAATTTAGTACTCGATGGATAAAGGAAGTTGCTTTTAAAAACGCTTCTAAATTAGGTACAACACCTACGTTATTAAAAGATGCACTTTACAGAATTTATAAGAAATAAAATGAAAGTAACCGATTTTAAGCTACCAGAACAAGACCAAAATACCTTAAACGAAGTAAATACTCCCACTTTACAATCGAATATTTTACGATGGTTAAAATTAATGAATGCTTTTGCAAAATTATCGTACTCCAAGGGCTTTTTTAGCTTTAGTTTTGATGTATTAATAGTGCTAAACCTATTGATTTTACAGTATTTTGTATTTTATTACATTTATTTGGCAATTGCCACCATGGCAGACATATTTTACTTTATGTTGAGCTTAATTTTATTATTTATACTTAAAAAAGCACCGGTATTATGGAAGAAAACAAAGAAATAGCAAAAATCGAGAAAACGGAATCGTTAACCGACATTGCACAAGGCGAATTATTAGAGGTTTTAGCTGAAGAATTTCTTCCAAAGCTGCGTAAATTTTTACCGATGATATTAAAAAAATTAAAAGACTCGGAAGATTTATTAAAACCTAACGAAATGGGAGTTATTTATAGGGGTACTGATAATGAGATTTATTTTGCTCGTACAAAGATTGATATGGTTGAAGTTCACGACGAAAATCCAGAGATTTATAAGATAGAAACTTTGTTTACCGATGCCCTCACGAAAAATTTTTCCAAAAAATAAATTTTTTAATCTGAAAATTAAATTTTTTCTGTAAAACATATTTTTGAGATTTGATGAAAATTAATTTAAAAATCATTAAACTCATAAAATCATGGATTACGAAAAAGGAACCTCTCTATTAGAGTCTTTATCTAAAGGTACAGCAGTACCACGCTCAAACGAAGTAATGAATTACGCTCTATTACCACCAAATGCTGGTCAAGAGTGTGATGTAATCAAGCCAACTGTATCTAACATGCTTGATCCAAATTTATTAACGCAATCAAACCCGGACATTATTAACTTGACTTATACCAATACTTCAGGTTTTACTAAAAGGATTCCTTTTGGTTTAGGTACGGTAGGTTCGGTTGCAGCAATTGCAGCTAAATATACCGGAATATTTCCTGCAGCAGATGCTTTGGGACCAGCTATTGGTTCAGCAGGTGTAGTGGATGGTATGGGTTCAAATTGTGTTCAAACACAATTATTAAACGCTCAAACTCTTGGGCGTAACATTGTTGTTAAACGAATCGACATTAAAGCCAGCTCTACGCAAATATCTCAACAATTAACTATTGTTAGTATTGATTTTAACGGCAATGCTTACCCAATTCCACAAGAATTTACAAGAGTAAACACTCAGTTAAATTATGCGGTATTAGAAAACTGTCCTATTCCATTAACCCACTTCCAAGGTGCATACTACGACCTATTAAACGGTGAAACCGTAACAATAGCTCTTGTAATTGCAGGATGGGGTGAAACTCAAGGAATGGTTGCTAAATTGGCACATTAATTATGTACGACGGTAAAATCGGTTGTGGATGCTCTATACCGATGAGCTCCATACTTGAAAATACAGCGGTACGTAGGGAAATTGTTGAACAAGTTAAAATCGACAAAAAGAAATTCCTCTCAGGCGACTTGGTAGAAGCTACCAAGTTTGCCTTTGTGGTTGACCCCGAATATTTTAAAGACAAAATTTATAACGAATTAGGTCTTAAAATAGTTGATATTGATGGCGATAGCAAGTTGCTCGCCAAATTATCGGAAACCGGGCAAGATGCAAAAGGAATACTTAAAGATAAAGACGGCAACCCAATAATTTTCAGTTATGTAGAGCTGTTAAAAAGCATGACGCTTAACAAGGAAAGGATTAACAAAACACTCTTTAATTTTGTATAATGGGACGGACCATCTTAACCATATTATTTTCATTCGCTTTGTTTATTGGTTTTCAGGTATTGCTTGAAAAAAAACGCCAATGCAATTTAAAAAAGCGATTGGGAGCTTGTACAAAAGGGTGTACCCTTCCTAAATCGGTTACAAACCAAAACCCCGGAACTATCGGGGATTTGTTAAATCAATTAGATATTAATCTTTAAAAAATTAAAATTATGCCAGCAAATGAAGTAGTAAAATCAGCAACAAAAGGAACATGGTATTGGTGGGTATTAGGAGCCGTATTAGTAGGTGCAATAATTTATGGTGGGTATTGGTTAATGACCAAAGACAACAAAGATGATACGGGCATGCCTTTAGCAACTAAGTAATGGACAAAATTACCACGTTCATATCGCAAAACTGGAAACACCCGGTAGCAATAGCCTTATACGTTGTACTAGGTATTGTTATTATTTATGTGGTGTTAAACAAATTTGGTGTTTTCGATGAAAATGGCAGCGATGGTTCGGGTAATACCGATACTCCTCCCCCTCCAGCTTGGGAATTAGGTTTAACTCCTGAAGAAAAACTGGTGGTAAGTGAAAGGTCCGAACGTTTGTTTAAAGACATGGACAGTACAATAGTTGGTTTAGGATTATCGCCACGAGATGTACAAGTGTACATCGACTTGGCAAACCTAAACGATAAAATGACTAAAGCCATTCACGAACATTTTGGTAAAAACTTTGGTGGTGGCAAACCGTTAGGAATATGGATAGCCGACGAATCGAATTTACCTGGCTCAACACAAACAATTATTGGTGATAAACTGAAAAGATTGAATTTAGCATGAAAAAAGCATTGTTTATAATAAGTAGTTTAATTTTAATCAGTGGAGGAATTTATTGGTATTTAAACTCTTTTATAAATAAACTGAGCATTATCGGTTTCGACATCGCCCCTCAAATTAAAGAATCGAATAAAGGGTTTTTTTCCATTCCGGTAATTGTTCGGGTGCTTAACCAAAACAGCAAATCGCTTACACTCAAAAATTTTTCAATTTATATCTATAAAGGAAATGAATTATTAGCACAAAGCAACAAAGAACAAACAATAATCATATCTGGACAACAGGAAACTGAAATACGCCACGATTTAGCTATTAATTCGTTAAATACATTAAGTAAAGTGCTATTGGCACCAAAAGATACCGTTGAATTAACAATAGTTGTACATGTACGATTATTTTTATTCGATTTTTCAAAAACTTTAAAACAATTGGTATGAAAAAAACAGACGATAACGTAAAACTGGTTATACGATTATTATACGATAATAATCCCGATGGAATATTACGTGCTTTAGCAGAAAATGGAATTTTAGTACCCGATAAAAAGGATATTAAAGCGGTATTATTTACCCTTTATATTTCTGACCCTAAAAGATGGGAAAAAGTAGTAAGAAGTATTAGTTTTAATCCTTCTGCTGATAATTATACCACCAATAAGGAGTTTTTGCAATTTGTTAATGAGCTTGTTCTTAAAAAAGCAAAAAAAGCAGGTAGTGTTACCGCACGTACTGCCGATGTTGCAAAATTTGAAATGCCATGGCAATCAATAATTGATGGGGTAATTGGTACCGATGAATCGTCAACTACCACAACCACCGAAACCAAACCTGCTGAGGGTAGTTTAACCACTAAAATTTTAATTAGCATTGGTATTTTTGGAGCATTGGTAGCTATTATTTATTTTGTAACTAAATCTCCCAAAATTGCTTAATTGCAGATAAACATTTAAAAACAACACTTAAAAATTAAAGTTATGAAAGGGTATTATTGGATTATTATAGTAGTATTGGCAATAGTTGGTTTAGGTATTTATTTACTTGCAAAACCAACCGAAACAGCTACAACTACAACTGTTGGTACACAAACTTCCCAAGGAGGTTTATTGCACCAGTTAGAAAGTTTATTTGATTAATTAATTAAAAATTAAACATTATGGCAGAAACAACTACACCAGTAGCAGAAACTACTCAATCATATAAAGATTGGAATACAGCTAAAACAGCAACCATTGCTGCTTTAGGCAAATGGAACGATAAAAAAAATGAGTTATCTACTTTAGAAGCAGATTATTCTGCTCGTATTAATTTGTATAATACGGGTATTACCCTTAGTTGTCCTCAACATACATTAACTAGTCATCTTCCTAGTCAATTTAATATACATGGTAATACTGGTTTAAATTGCGATTCAAATGTCAATAATTTAAGAAAAGAAATTCAAATCTATAAAGATAATTATGCAGCTATCGGTCTTATACAGCCTAAATTAGACGGTTTAAGAATTGAAGTGCCAACACTAAAAAAAGACTATGACGATGCTTTAGAAGCAGAACGTATTGCTTATGACGCATATTTAGCCGACAAATCTTCAAATTTATCACCCGAAGACGTAAGTGCTTATAATTCAGCTGCTAACCAAGGTGAAATTGCCAAAGCTAAAAGCCAACAAATGTTGTATTGGGGTATCGGTATATTAGCGGTTACTTTATTATTTGTTGGGGGATATTTTTTGTTTAAATATTTAAAAGTAAAACCAGTTATTCCGGTAGCTTAAAAGTTACAACTATGAATAATAAATTAATATGGGTATATGTTGGCTTTGCAGTGTTAATATTGGGAGCATTAGTATTTTATATGCTTAATTCTGCCAGTAAAATTAAAATAACAGCAGCGGTAAACCCTTTTGCAACTTATAAACAATATTTAAAATAACTTATGAAAACATTTGCATTAATTTTTTCCGGTTTAATTGTGGGCTTAGTAATATGGCACATTATTTATACCAACTCCAAAAAAGAGCCTAAAAAAGAAGAGCCAACACCTCCTTCAGGTTCGGGTCCAAAACCAAAAGTTGTTCCTCATCCTATTGTTGGTGTAACTATTCCAACAGAAGCCCCCGACGAATATACGGCAACCGCTAGAGTTATTATAACCAATAAACCTAGTATTGCTAAAGCCGATACAATTGTATCGTTATACCCTAAAAACAAAGCTTTAGAAACTTTGTATGCCGATTATTTGGCAACTGCTTTAAAACCTAGTAAAACATACAACGAATGGTTTGTATGGAAATTTGGTAAAGACAATAAAAATCCTTTATTAAGCATGTACCAAGAATATGTAACCTTAACTCCTGCCCCATACAAAAAGTATGAAGAATGGTTTAGCGGTTTATTTGGCGATACCAATCGTGATACAGGCGATTATTGTCAAAATTCCGACGGTGTAGATGGTAAATGGCAAGGTACAGGTGGTAATAGCGGTTATTGTAGAGTTAATGCAGCATCGTAAATGAAAGCTTGGTTATTAAAATATTGGTGGGTAATTTTAATCGTTGCATTATTGCTTATAGGCACGTATTTTTATTTTAAAAACCGTAAACGAAAAAACATGAGCCAATCCGATTACGATAAGTTTTTTAACGAGCTGGTAACTTTTGTTCAAAAAATGGAGGGTGGTTTAAGCAATAATCCTAAAGATACAGCTTCGGCTTATCCAAGTCCAACGCCCGAAAAATGGCATACGAATAAAGGCATTACCTGGCGTAATTTTAAAGATTATGCCCCAAGTTTGGGATATGATGCAACGGTAGCCAATTTTTTAGCCATGCCCAACGATATTTGGTTAAAGATTTTTAACAAAAAATACATTGATAAAACCAAAAACATAAGCAACAACCCTGTATTAAACAGCTACATTGCTTTATGGTTGTGGGGCGGTTGGTACAAAGGGCATGTAACCGATAAACAAGTAGCCGAAATTGTGGTTGCCGATATTAGCGACAAAGAAAAATTACGCAAATTAGTTGATTTGCGTAAAATTTATTTCGATAAAGTAATTGCTGCCAATCCATCGCAAGCAACGTTTGAAAATGGTTGGAAAAACAGGGCAGAAGATTTTTATAACACATTTAATAAATATTTAGCATAATAACATGGGACTTTTAAAAGACATTTTTACCAATACCCCAAAAAAGGGTAAAATGCTTACTAAAATAGGGCTAGGAATTGGCTCGGTAGGCTTAGGTTTAGAATTTGCCGAAACTTCGTTAGAAGCTTCAATTACCGATCAAAGATACATTGTATTAATCATCATAGTTAAATACATTTGTATGACCGTTGGAACTTTCATAACCGGTGCAGGAATTACCAAAACAGAACCTGAACAAAAATATTTTAAATAATATATCATGGCAAAAAAAGCAACACCAAAACAATTGGCAGCACGTAAAAAGTTTGCTGCTGCTGTAAAAGCAGGTAAATTTTTAAAGAAAATTGCTGCAACAAAAAAACGAAGAAGTGCTTCAATTATTCAAAAAAAGAGAACAACAACACGCAAAAAAAAGTAAATGACCATTACAGGCACAATAACAGATAAAGACGGTACTTTACCAAGTGCCAATGTGTATGTTTCGGACAAACAAGGTAATCCGTTGCAACCATTAATCGGTACAAGTTCAAGTGTTGTTGATGGAAGTTATACGTTAAATGATGTGCCACAAGATGCTTATGTTACTGCAAGTTATGTAGGATTAAAAAAAAATACGGTTCAAATTAATGGAAATGCAAAACAAGATTTTTTATTAGTTCCTGATAGTGCCGAAATACCGGCTTTTGAATTTGTTGCAGATGCTTTTACGCCTAAAAAAATTAACAAAACGTTAATGTATATAGGCATAGGTATTGGAGTTGTTGTGCTGGTTTATGTATTGTACAGAGTATTTATAAAAAAATAAACAATGATTGGCATTACCAATTTAGCAAACGGAATTAAAATTGGGAGTAGGTATTACCCCCCAAATTGCTATAACGTTATAAATACTGAAGGCGATGACAACATAAAATTAACCAACCTCGAAAACAGCGTAAATGTTGAAGCCGGTTGGCAACAATTTGAAGACGAAACACAAACGCCTTTTCCAAACAAACAGGCTGTAATTGATGCACTTTTACTAAACAACGATAAATGAAAATTATTAACTATGCTAATTATATAAAAATAGGCGATAGGTACTATCCGCCTAATTCTTATATATTATCTACCGTTGATGATAATTTAGTAGTAATTACCACGCTCGATAACAACATAAATGTTACCTTAGCCTGGACACAATTTACCGATGTAAATGATGATCCTTATGCTACCTTAGAAGATGTAATTACCGCTTTATTGGCAAACAATGCTTTTCCTCCGGTTGTACCAGCCGATACCATTACCGGAAGTTTAACAAGTGGTATTTTGCCTAAAGCTTCAGGGGCGAATACCATAGCCAACAGCCAAGTTAAAGACAATGGCGTTACGGTTTATATGGGTGCAGCACCAACATCGGCAAAAGCATTGTTCGATTTAATTTCTACTACAAAAGGTTTTTTTATGCCCCGGATGACCACCGCACAGCAAGCAGCAATTGGGGCAGGGGCAACGGATGTTGGTTTAATGTTGTTTAATTTAACCCTTTTACGCCCTACTTTTTACGACCACGTAACCACTAGTTTTAAAAAACTATTGATAACTGAAGATGTTGGAAATATAACATTAGGCTCTATTGTAATTGATTCAAGCCATACAGGCGATATGCTTGAAACCGTTTTAGATGATATGTTAATACCTGCTAATACAATGGCAGTGGGCGACCAAATCTATATCAACTATATGGGCAGGAAAGGAAATGGTTTTACGGGCACACTTCGTGGGCTATTTAGTACTACCCCTGATTTAACAGGTACATTAACACGGATATTTACACAAACGATAGGTGCCGGAATTAGAAGTTTAGACAGTGATCGTTCTTTTTTTATAAAACCTGGCCCATTGTTTCAAGGGTTAAACCGAAGTTCATCAACCAACAATACATTTATAGGTACAAATACCGAAACATCAGAACAGCGTAATTCAACAGTTATTGATATTACGGTTAACCAATATTTTCTGTTAACAGTTCAATTAGACAATAATTCTGAAATATACACCTCTGAAGGTTTAATAATTACAAGGGACAGGGCATGATAACCATACCACACATACAAGGAGTAATATCAGCTAAGGATCAAAAAAAGATACCCAAAACTTTTGTTGCAAAACACAGTACAGGCAACGATTGGATATATTTTGAAACCACAAAGGAATACGAAGATTATAAAGAACTTTATTTTCCAAAACCAACAGATGAAGAAGAAATTTTATAATAGACATGCAGGAAAAACTAGAGCTGGCAAAAGTATTACTGATCAACGCAGGTGCGGTGGTAATTTCAATTGATAATTACAACAAAATATTAACGGCAATATCTGTAACGGTAGCACTTATATATACTATTTGGAAATGGACCGTGGATATTAATAAAAAAAAAGAAAACAAAAAATCGAACTAAAATTATTAACCTTTAAATTATATAAAAATGAGTATAGCAATAAAATCAACCAGAGCTCAAATATTAGCAACCGGTAACGCATTTACAGGAAATGGACTAGTACAATTATACGTAGATGAAAACAACGACATTGTTTTTATCGTTACTGAAACCATTGCAGAAGTTGAAACACGGGTTTTAAAAACCGTTGTCCAATCGGATGAAATGATATTGGAACTCACTCAAGCCGATACTGATGCTCCAACCGTAGTAATTAACTCAAACACTACCGATATTTCCGATGAAGATGTAGTTCCAGCTTATGTTGGCGTGGGTGATTATACACTTGGTTTTCCGGTAGGTTCATTTACCGATAAAATATTAGCTATTTTACCGGGTAATAATTTTTCGGATCCGGCAATTATATCGGCTTCAAAATTAGATGATCAAACCATTTCTGTTAAAACATACGATGTTACAGGAGTTGCTTATGCAAATGGTTTATTGTCAAGCACATCTTTATCAATAGCTATTTTTGATGCAGTAGTTTAATTTTTAAATTCAATTTATTATTATGGAAACATCAATAAAATCAACCAATGCCATGATATTGGCAAATGGCAATACATTTTCGGACAATCAATTAGTACAATTGTATATAAACGAAAACAACGAAATTGTTTTTCCTGAAATTGTAGGAGAAACACAAGTCGTTAAAAAATTAATGATAAACGACGATTTGTTGATGTTCGTTTTATCACAAACAGGGGTATCCGCTCCTGATTTAACTATTTTAAAAAATACCAGTACAATTGATGATTTGGATATATCTACCAATTATCAAACGGCTGGCACTTATGATGTGGTTTTTCCGGTAGATACATTTTTAAATAAAACGCTTGATTTATTTATTGGAACAACTAAACCTGGTGTTATTTATGTTGCTAAAAAACGTAATAATAATATTGTTAGAATTACAACATACAGCGTTATTGATAACCAACAAACTAGCGGTTTACTTACAATTGGCGAAGATTATATTATCGACGAAATTTTAAGTACTGAAGATAATTTTGAAAACGTTGGTTTTGTTGAAGTTGGTGTGCCTTTTGAAGCTATCGACACTACGCCAACATCGTGGACTGGAGAAACAGAAGTTACCAATGTAACTACTCAAGATAGTGGTGTTTTAATTGTTGGCCAAGATTATGAAATTGCTGAAGTATTAACTGATGATTTTGATAATGTTGGGTTTGTTGCCATAAACACACCTTTTGAAGCTACTGGAACAACTCCTACAACATGGTTGGCAGGTACTAAAGTTGTTGGAGCAGACAGTCAAACTAGTGGTGAATTAATTGTTGGCCAAACTTATTTAATCGAAACTTTAGAAATAGGTGATGATTTTAGCAATGTTGGATATGTATCTGAAGGAGTTGAATTTATAGCTACTGGAACTACTCCTACTGTATATGTTAATTCAACAGTAGTAAATTTTGTTACCGAATTATTTTCTGGAACATTAATTATTGGTAAAGATTATGAAATTGCTGCAATAGCTGGCGATGATTTTACCAACATCGGATTTGTGGCAATTAACACGCCATTTGAAGCCACAGGAACTACTCCTACTACTTGGACGGATGGAACCATTGTAACCAATGTAACCACCCAAAAAAGCGGTGTTTTAATTGTAGGGCAAACATACGAAATTGCCGAACTGTTAAGCAATGTTGATGATTTTGCCAATGTTGGTTTTGTTGAAGTTGGTGCATATTTTGAAGCAACCGACACAACTCCTACAAATTGGGTAAACTCAACGGTGGTAAGCAACGATGTACCCGGTTATTTCGATGGTAAATTAGATGAAACTGCTTTAATTGTTAAAATTAATACTCCTCCTGTAGGATAAAATCATTTTATTATGGATGCAAATAAAGAAAGATTATTAACCATGGGAGGTGCAACTATTGTTGTAGGATTTTTAATACCTTTTATCATTGGAACTAAAGCTAAAAATTGGCAAACTGGATTAATGTTTGGGGTTTTTGGGCTAATGTTAGGAATAGTAATTTCCGGGATAATGATAATGAAAGAATCGCCAAATCCCGAAAACGAATAATAATTTAAACCAAAATTTATAATTATGGAAGAATTTGATAGATTAAGGAAATTAAAACTATCCGAACTGCAAAAAATTGCAAGGGACGAAAAAGTTAAATTTCAGGAAAACGATACTAAAAGTATGCTTTCATCGGCTATTGTGGCTTACAGGGCATTAAATGCCACTAAAAAAATTGTAAAAGCTTCCGGTAGTGCCAAAGTGGACAAAACCAAAGTTGAAGCTGCAAAAAAACGGTTAGAGTTGCAAAACGAAGCCCGTAAAAAAGCTGAAGCTGATAAATTGGCGATTGCCCCCACGCCATCAGAACCGGAAATGAAAATTACTGAAGGACTTGAAAAAGTTTCGGCACCGGCCAAAGAAAAAGAAGGCTATCGTTACAACTCAAAAGCAACATCAATTTTTGATTGTTGGGAAAAAATTTAAGTGATGAAAGCCACTACCGGAGAAGAAATTACAGAAAACACCATTCCTGATCTTGATGATTGGGGGTGGGATTCTTTTTGGACTTGCTCCGATTGGGTAGAATGGCATAAGGTAATGAAAGATAAAAAAGGCAAACAGTATGCCGATGCTACTTTTATTACTTGGTTTAACAAACAAAGTACCGGAGCCCACGTAATTGATTGTCGAAGCCTAAACACCGCTTTTCGTGATTACATGCGAAGCGAAAATTTACTAGATTCGTTATTTTCGGGTGTTGGAGTTATTGCACAACCCATTGGGGTTGGCACTGATGTTGTTGATGCTGCCGGAGATATTGTAAGCTCCACAGCTTCGGGGTTAAGTACCACCGCTAAAGTGCTTAAATATGCTATACCGATAGTAATTGGTATTGGTGTAATAATTTTAATCGTTTGGGCTTGGAAAAAATGGGGAAAATAAACTAAATATATGCCAGTTGCACAAGAATATATCATTTACAAATTTATAAAGCCGTATAAATATACTTTTCCATTAGGATTTACATCCGGGGAATTTGATTTTAGAACTGGCGACATTGGTGTATTGTTAAAATTACCCTTTAACCCTAATTTCAATCTTACAGGATTAATTGGAGTATCTCCATTTTTAAATGTAATGGTTTATGGTTCAAATGTTCCAAATGGTATTCAAGCAAGTATTCCTATCGAATATCTTAGAGAAGTTGAAATTATTAATTCAACTCAATTAGATGGATATATTGATCAATTCAATAAAAAAAATAATAAAACCACAACCACCGCTAAAGTGCTTAAATATGCCATACCAATAGTAATTGGTATAGGTGTAATAATTTTAATTATTTGGGCGTGGAAAAAGTTTGGTAAGTAAGCTACTCTTTAATATCTTTCAAATTTATAGCATCATCACAAATTCCTAAAAACAATTCAAAAGTTTCAATACAAACTTCTAAACAATCATATTCAATACTTGTTTTTTCAATCATTTCTATTCTTTTTTTTGCTGTAATTAAAGCCTTATCGACTTTAATTTTATGCTGTTTAAATTTTTCTATTGTATGTAATGTTTTTACATTTTCCATGTGGTAAAAGTTTGGTAAGTAAATTTTTTTTACTAAATTTGAACCGTATAAATTATTCATATACTTGGTTGAACACTAATTAAGAGGCAAAAACTTAGGTTTTTGCCTCTTTTTTTTAAAATACCGTGCTACCATCATTATTTGCAGTTAATTCAAAGTTTTTCCAAAAAATGATTTTCCCAAAATATTGCTTATCCGGGTTATCAAACCAAAGCTTCATTTGTTCCCAATTATCAAAACCATCATTTTTAGATAAAGCATTTAGTTCATGTTCTGACTTTAAAATTATGTCATCGCCAATATAAACTATATCATTTTGCCAATCTTCGGGTATCATAAAATCCATTTGTATAGTTTCAACCCTTGAAACTTCGCCAACCCCAAACTGATAAGGTTTTGTTTTACTCCTTGTGTTTCGTGGGTTTCCTAACCAAAAATGAACCTTCATATTAGGTTTCCATCTGTTATGCTTGTCATCTCGAATAGTATGTACTTTTGTTCCATTTTGTATTCGATTTCTAAATTGCGTTTTTGAAAATGTTAAAATCATTATTTTAAGGTTTGGTAAGTAAAGTTTTTTTACTAAATTTGAACGGTATAAATTATTCATATATTTGGTTGAACACTAATTAAGAGGCAAAAACTTAGGTTTTTGCCTCTTTTTTTTTACTTATGGCTTAATTTCACGTACTCCTCCAGTTACATTTACAATTGCATTTTTAAAATTCTTAAGTTTTAAATTTTCCTTCAAAGCATTACTTAGTAAATCAATAAGCACTTCTTTTTTAAGTTTTTTCATTTCTGATTTCCATTCATCACCAAATGGTATGTAATCGTTATTTTCCATTAGTTAGCAATTTTAATTTGATAATAAATATTATATCCAGGAACCGTTGCCGGAGAGTTGTAATTTTTGTATTGCAGCTCGATGTAAGAAGGCGAAGCCACTTCTGGAGAATAATCGTATTGGGTATTGGTAGAGCCAACTTTATAAACGTATGGTAATGCTTGGTACTGTCCAATTCCCAACACATAAACATCGAATATCGAATACGAATTAATACTCGATTCGTACCAACGGTAATAATGTGTTTGTGTGGAGCTGTTGTAGGTCCACATAAACGGTTGCACGGTAACAAAATACACATTGGTTGTTACGCTTGTTCCGTTTGTTCCATTTGCACCAGCCGGCCCGGGTATTTGTTCTTCTTTTGTGCATGATGCCATCGCAAACATTACTAATGCTGCTGATGCTAATAGTTTAATTTTTTTCATGATTTTTGGTTTTAATGAATAATTGTTTGATTTTTAGAAGTAAAATTTCTGAGTAATGAAATAAATAATACCATACAGCACTTACCACGTACAGCAATATGATAAATATAACGGTACCGGTAAATATGGTAAAGTATTCTGTGTATGATAAGTACAAATGCCTAAATATTGATATTGTTATCAAAATTTGTAGTAAATATGGGATTTTACGGTTTTGCAGTTTTGATTGCAATTCCTTTTTTTGTTTCTCATTTTTTTCTCTTAAATCGTTGAGTGTATTTTGCATAATTTAACGGTTTTTGATTTTAATAAATGCTTTTAGTACATTGTACCATACCACATTTAGCAAAAAAATAATGATGGATAGTAATAATGTGGCTTTTGACGTGCTTAAATGTTCTGGGTATATAATTAAGGCATAATACACAATAAATGATGCTATTAGTATTGAAATTAGGGTAAAAAATATCCTTAATTTAACCCAAAGAGCTGTAATTTGTTTCTCAAGTTCTTCGCTTTTATCAATGGTGTAAAATGTAAATTTTGTTTTTTCTAACGATGGTAAAATAGCAGGAAACTCTAATCTAGCTCCACAATTATTACAAACCGGGTACATATCAAATGGGCCCTCATCATCTATGGTGAGCGAATTAATCGGAAAAGGCTTATTAATAAACTCTTCGCCTCCGCAGTTTTGGCATTTTATGTGTTTGTTCATGGGTTTTTTAGGTTAATTTTAATAGTTTCTGTTGGCGTTTTAATACTATGTAATGGATGTCCGCACGCAAAACATTCTAAGTTTCGTAAACTTGCATCTATTGTTAAATCTACTATTTTAAAACAAATTTCTTCGTTAAGCCTGAAACTATTACAACCGCATTTTTCACAATAAATTAATGTTCGGTTAGAATCTAATTCTTTATCTACGTTACTATCGCATTTGGGAACCAACGCCCATTCTATATTATCCCGGTTGGATAAAATTTCTTCGTCCACGGGCGTATTTAGTGCTATATTTACCATTCGATGTAAATCAGCAATTAAATCATTGTGCATTCCAAACGGGAAGTTTTCTTCGTTTAAAGTAGCTAATAACGTGCTTCCTTTTGTAATATCTTCAGCTTTCATGGTTAAAATGGTAATTCAATTAGTTCAACTTCTTTTTTAGTTATGTGCTTTTTTAGTTTCTTTACTCCATACCGTTTACCTTTATAATCTAAACAAATTCTACCGTTATAATATTTCTCTTTAATCATTTTATCATTTTCATCAAACCAATTGCCTTCTTGAAAATAACCATTAAAATAAGGTAAAAAAGTATATCGAATTACAGTTAAATTATTCATTGTTAATTATATAAATGTAGTAAATATGAATAATTTAACTGTAA
>Ga0209642_10000518_pt1 | contig 24739 bp, 35 predicted proteins | sample RifCSP19_2_FD_184025 | JGI IMG/M metagenome (GOLD analysis project Ga0209642, IMG submission 184025) | Soil microbial communities from Rifle, Colorado - Rifle CSP2_sed 19_2 (SPAdes) (version 2) | ecosystem: Environmental > Terrestrial > Deep subsurface > Rock core/Sediment | place: Rifle... | reverse complement strand
AATGGTTAGGCATCCCTTTGCGCTGGCTTCTAGCTGAATGGATCAACCCGCCAAGGGATGCCTATCCATTCCAGGAAGGCAACACGGGGCACACTTATTGGCAATATATATATGGCTACGGTCCTCCCGGGGTGCATTATCAGAACCCGTTTTACTTTTTGGGATGCAGAGATTACGGGTTATTCTCTCGCTCGTGCACCTGGGGGACGTATTACATCCCTCCGGTTTCCGAAATGTACCATTTTAGCGGTTACGTATGCAATGCCACCGTGACCAATTGTTGGTACGTCGTGCCTGAATTTTACGACGTGCCATGTCAATATCAGATCTATTTACCACTCATAAGGAGATGAAATGAACGAGAAACTTGACTATTCTACCGGATTGCTGCTTGCCTTTTTTACCTTAATGATTCTGCTGGTCATATTATTGCTGATCCCGTCTATAGGTCATGCACAGGCAGGCGATCCCTATCCAGCGCCGATCATCACTGTCGTCCCATATCCCGCGCCAATTATTACTGCTATCCCCTATCCCACCCTGGTCTATGTCGCGTCGGCGCCGATCATACGAAATTATGGCGCTATAAGAACTCCAAGATTAAGATTACACCGGTGGTTTCATGGGCGCTTCAACTTACGGATATTCAGGCATAAATGACCGATCCCATCATCCTGCGCGCCCTAAACAAAGCTATTGTGGAGTTATCTCGAAATGCGCGCATGAGCGAGCTTAATATCCGCTACGCGTCCGGCGATCTGCTGTCTGAATTGATTGAGAAGACTCGAGAGCTGTGGCAAGACGTGCAGGCGCTCAAAGAATTGAGGGACAGGCTAAATGTTAAATCTGAATAATTGGCAAGTAAGGAGCAATTAGAATTGAAAAACGAGTTGCAAGAACACCATGTTATGATTTTAGAGACAATCTACCCATCTGGTGCCCAGGAGTGGTTCTGTCCATCATGCGCGCGACGGTTTATAGTGCAATTACAACCGAATGTTAATGTCATTGACCTTGAAGTCGGCGACGTGCATGTTGACCATATCGGTAGTACAGATGGTTTTCCACGTATCGAAATAGAGATACGGAACGTAGAGCCTGAGCTCCCGGACGAGATCATCACCGCGCTGGAGAAAGTGCTGAAGGACATCGATTTTCGGGAGGGATTTGGAGAATAAAATGACTGAAATTGATTTACTTCCCTGTCCATTTTGTGGCGAAGAAGCCACGGAGGAATATGATGAGTGCGGGTAGAGGGTTCTGGCGTGTACACTGCCCGACTTGTCATGCCTCATCCGATGTTGTAAATAGCAAAGAAAAGGCCGCTATGCTATGGAGCCATCGACGGGCTGCTCTCAAATTGGCGAAGGAGGCGCTGGAGGCATATCCTCATATTTCAAAAGAGAAATGCCAACAGGCGCTAGAGGCGATTGCTGAGTTGGAGAAGAAATGATCATCCTCTATATCGTTCTCGCCGCCATTATTCTGCTATGCCTATTGGTCTATATTGCCGCCTGCATCCTGGGCAAGCGGTGTGATGAAAAGATGAAATGAGCATTATCCTTGTGAACGCCAATGCCGAGCGGATACCGCTAGCGGATAATTCAATTCATTCAGTTTGTACGAGTCCGCCCTTTTTGATGAGTAAGCCGCAGCCGCCTGGAGCTGGACAGGCTGGCGGCGTGGACAGAAGGCGGAACGCCTGCGCATGATCTTGGCGCAGGCAAGAAGGACGGCAAGGGCAGCCTGGATGACCTGCCGCTGTTTATGGATACCGATGAGCGATAAAGCCCAAAACATATCATTATATAATAATAAACTTCAGCCCTATTTTATCTATAAACTAGCGCCAGATTTGCCATTGCGGTTTGAAAATTATTGGGGGTTCGATACTGCTGGTGAGGTAGCGGGTTTCTTATGGGGCAAATCAATTGGGAAATATTTAATTTACAAATATGGACATTTAGTTTTTGTGGCTCATTTATATCATGATGTCAAGGAACTTAAAAAATGTTTAGAGAATTTCAAATAAGACAAAAATTGAGCGATAAAGCCATTCCGTATCCCTATTATTGGAGAGTAAAGACCAGGTTGCCAGAGAGACAAGGTCAATCATGTAAGGTACTTATTAGAGGGAAAATGAATAGTTGTTTGGTCGAATTTCAGGACGGCTATAAAGTTATAACGAGCCGAAACTATTTGAGGAAACAAAATAACGATGAGCGATAAAGCCCAAAATACCTTGACCCAGGCCGTCCTCATCCCCCTGGCGCAAGCCGCCATCACAGGGGGATTGTTCGCCGCGTTGGTGGTTGCAGGCTGGGAGCTTTATAGCGAAGCGACGCCCATGCGCATCTTCTGGGGCGCGTTGGCTCTGGGCGCCTTCACGACCTGGCTGGGTGCCATCGGCAAATGGCGCGCCTGGATCGATGCGCTGTTAGGCATCAAGCAGTCCGAGATTGATGAGCCTTATGAGCTGCGCGTCGCGCTGTCCTACAATGACGGGCAGGCTGGGGATTTCCTGGGATTGCCCGTGGACTATAAGCGCTTTGAGCAGTGGTGCGCGGGCGTCGCGGCTGGCGGTAGCCTGGGTGAGAATTATTGGACAGGTAATAGTAATCTATTCGTCAAAGGCGAATATCATCTACTCCGCGCCGAGCTCGAGAAGCGCGGCCTGGTGCAACAGCGCGGACGCCACCACTCCTCTGGTTTTGAATTGACCGGGAAGGGGAGAGCTTTGGCGAATGAATTAGCAAGGCCGATATAAGGCCGCCTCCCCGCGCCGCGTGCGCGTATCCTGGGCGTGGGAAATCCTCTCGTAAATTCGAGCGAGAGAGAGCGAGAGAGCCCCGATTTTGGCGGATGAGGGTCAAAACAGATAAATTTTGAGACAGAAATTATGTTTTCTATAAGAATAGTTATCAGTAACATGAAAACAAGCCGAGATTTGAGGCTACCCTATTTATGAGCGAAGTCAAATTGTATTTAGGCGACTGCCTGGAGATACTGCCAACGCTGGTGGCAGGAAGTGTGGATGCGGTGATTACTGATCCGCCGTATGGGATGAAAACATATAATACTGATATAGAATTTGATTATCATCTTCTTGCACAATGGGTAAAATCATATCGAACAACGGCTATTTTTGGGTTTCCAGAATTATTAGTAAAATGGTGTGTTCAATCGCAGACAATACCTAATGAGTGGGTAACATGGTGGGCTATTAATAAAAATAATAGCAATACAAAAAAATTACCACGTGAAAGCGAAGTAATAGGCATTTTCGGGGAAACTTTTGGGGAAAGAAATTTATTCAGACCAAGAATACAAGATAATCATACAATAATGATAGCTATTCAGCGCGGGCTTAATCCCCTACTTGCAAGATTGGGGGATGTATGGCGTGACCCTTCCCCAGGAATGGGTTATGATTCGCATTTACGATTACATCCAAATCAGAAGCCCATAACAATATTGACGAAATTAATTATACTTTGTACGTAACTACTCAGGCATAAAGCCTGATGAACTTTAACATTGTCAAAATCGCGAAAACCAGGCACAATCAAGAGATGGAACCGGTCCGGCTGCCGAGCGAAGAAGAGATCAGCGCTGCCTATGATCAAGGCAAAGAAGCGGTGGTGGACTTGTTCTCTGCGACGTTCAGGAAACTGGCAGAGCACATGCAGGCCCTGGAAGACCAGTTGGCGAAGAACAGCGGCAACAGCAGCAAGCCGCCGTCGAGCGACGGATTGAAGAAGAAGCCGACCAAACGCGGCTTGCGCAAACCGAGCGGGAAGAAGAGCGGCGGACAGCCTGGGCACGAAGGGCACACGCTGAAGGTAGTGGTCCATCCGGATCAGGTGCGGGTACATCGAGTGAAGCAGTGCAAACGCTGCCAGGCATGGCTGGAGCAGGTCGCAGCGGATAGGATGGAAAAACGCCAGGTGTTCGATCTGCCGCCGGTGCGGCTGGAAGTGACCGAGCATCAAGCTGAAATCAAGACCTGTCCGCAGTGCCTGCAGGAGAACAAAGCCGAGTTTCCCGCTGGGGTGACCCAGCCGGTGCAGTATGGGCCGGAGATCAAAGCCCAGGCGGTGTACTTCAACCAGTACCATCATATTCCGCTGGAGCGCACCTGCGAAATTCTGAACGAGCTGTACGACAGCCCGTTCAGCGAAGGCACGCTGGTTGAGACCTGCGAGCAGGTGGCTGAGGTGGTCACGCCGGTCGATGAGCAAGCCCGGCAACACCTGACCCAGACGAAAGAAGTGGTACACCTGGACGAGACCGGCGGGCGGGTGGATGGCGAGCTGCGTTGGATGCACGTATCCAGTACCGAGACGATCACCCACCTGGAAATGCATGACAAGCGCGGCAGGCTGGCACACAAAGACATCGGTATTCTGCCGAAGCGTACGGGCTGGGTGATGCACGATGGCTATCGCTCCTACGACCAATATCCGCATGCCCAACATGCCTTGTGCAACGCCCATCACCTGCGGGAGCTGCTCTTTATTCATGAGCGTTACCAGCAGCCCTGGGCAGAGCACATGCTGAAACTGCTCCTGGAGATCAAGCAGGCCGTTGAGTGCGCCCAACACAACCAGCTTGCTGCGCTCTCCCCAGACCAAAGTGCCGACTTCGAGATCCGTTATGGCGAACTGATCGGGCAGGGGCTGAAAGCTAATCCGCTACCGCCTGCTCCAGACCCGCCTGTGCCCAGAAAGCGCGGACGGGTCAAGCAAAGCCCGGCTAAGAACCTCGTCGATCACCTGCACAAACACCAACTCTCTGTGCTGGCTTTTATGTACGATTTTAAGGTGCCGTTTGACAACAATCTGGCCGAGCGCGATCTGCGCATGGTCAAGTTGAAACAGAAAGTGTCCGGTTGTTTTCGCTCAGTGCAGGGCGCCAGAACTTTCTGCCGCATCCGCAGTTACATTTCGACCGCTCGCAAAAATGAATTGCGAGTGTTGGATGCTCTGCGGATGGCAATCCTTGGCGACCCTTTTTATCCTCCTTGTCTTTTAGACCCGGCTGCGTCAGCAGCCTGAGCAGTTACCTTTGTACTAAAAATGGCGATACTGTCCTTGATCCGTTCATGGGCTCTGGAACAACCGGCGTTGCTTGTATGCAGACCGGAAGAAATTTTATTGGTATCGAGATTGACCCAACCTACTTTGCCATTGCTGAAAAGCGCATCAAAGAAGCGCAAATGCAATTGAGGCTTGAAATATGAACAAATGGCCCTCCCCCGCCTCGCTGACCGATGATCAGCTCCGTGAGTTCATTGAGCGATATGGCAAGCTGGCTGCCGAGCACGACTGGGATAGCCGCCGCCGATCTGTGCAGCTTTACTGGAGATATACCGGTGAGCTGATGAGACGGGAAAAGCTCCTGTCCCCCTCCGATAACTAGAACGAAACCTTACAGTTTATAGAACATAATATTAACCCTGTCAAAACCACTTGACATCGTTATATAACTATGATACTATATAGCTAAGGAGATACAAAAATGGACACACTAGAGGAAATCAAAATCATCCGTAAGACTATTAAATCAAAGCCGGAACTTAAGAATGTAAAAATACGCAATGGGCAAGGAACAGCCTGGGGCTGGGTAGAAATCACAGGCGGCCCAATATGGGGTGATATATTTACTAATGAACAACGAGCTGCATTAAACAAATACTTCAATCTCAGTTCTGGTAGCAATTTTGCCATTATTGCTCCTGAAGATCGCCATGACTTTATTTTGGAATATTGCCAATGATTGACAAAACCAACCGACAGCGTCAAAGCCGCCGCCGCCAGGCTCTAAATCAGGCGGCTCAGGAATTAGGCTATCCGTCCTGGGGAAAACTCGAGACGGATGTGATCAACAGGAGCATTATTATTCAAATTGTAAAACAGGAGGCTAAAATGTCCAAATATATCGTATTACATGTCGGCTATCCCGTGGCGGGACGCCAAATTCGAGAGGATGAGTGGAGCGAGCTATCCCGCCATGCCAGCGAGAATGCTGCGTGGCAGGCAGTCAACAAAGCCCGCACCCATTTGAGCGATGGGCAATGGGATAATCATTATCGTGTGGTCGGCCCAGATGGGCAATTATGCGATCGTGAATTATTCTACATTAAAGAGAATACGAAGAAATCTTTACGCTAAATGCCCTATCTCTAGAATAAATAGCCCTGCGGTCATCCGCGGGGCTATTTTTATGCCTGTATCCCATCCGCCTTAGAAACGTATAACGTCTCTCCGCTTCGCCCCTTGATATTAACTACTTGATAATAAAGTGCCCCACCATCGGCTTTAATCGATGGCAGCGCGATATGGATAATATCGCCCGCGAATCGTTGAATACGCTCATTAGTTGGGCTGCTGTCGCTGGGATATATCTGCATGATCGGCGCGCCGTTGGCGTTGGTCTCTTTGATAAAACGTAAATTGGATTTGAGCGCCGTGATCCTGAATGCTACGCCGATTGGCGGCAGAGGCGCGGGTTGCTCTCCCAGCTTTACCAATATATCAGCATGTCCCAGCCTCAGTATGTCCAGCTTGCCATGCGCTGTATCTAGCAGCGATATAACATTCATCAGCGAGGCCATGATCTCGGCATGCTCAGGCTCAGGCTCGGGCTCTGGCGGAGGCGGCGGGGGTGGCATAATATCCACTGGCCAGGGATAGGCGGCGATAGCATCCCATACCGCGGGTAGCTTGGCCCGCGTATGCGCCCATTCCCAGAAGCTAGCTCCGGCAAAATCCAGTATACGGCAGCGATCCAGGAATACAACCCAATCCGCCACTGTGGGAGACCACATCCCGGCGATATAAGCCGATCCCACGGGCACGAATGGCAGCCACGGTATCATGGCCTGGAACTCGGCATAACTTTGATTGAGCTGGCTTATCGGGTCATGCTTTCCGACCCAGTATACCTGCGGCGCGTCGAAATTGCAGTATTCACGGAATTCCCGCCAGGGCAACTCGCGGTGATAGGATGGCCAGCGATAGGAGCACAGTCCGATGGGTAGGCTAGGCAGCGCGGCGCGTAAGTGTTTCATATAGACAGTCGCGGCCGTAGCCTTGCCTGCCTGTTTATATTCGCCTTCGGCGTCGATATAATAACCGATGAGCCCCAGCTCATTGATCTGCTGGATGGCGACTGCCGCCTCGCCCGTGGGATTATCGCCATAGACATAGCCATAACCCCATACCTGGATGCCCGCGGCTTTGAATGCCTGGATCATCGAGACCAGGATGACGCGCTTGGCAGAATCAAATGGATAGACGCGAATATCATTGGCGACTTTGAATATGACATGCCCGAAATTGGCGATGCGCGCATGGGCGACCGCCGCGGATGGGCTACCGCCTTCGATCAGGTCGGGCTGCCAGACGAAAGCCCCCTTCCCCTGGGGTAGCGTGGTCATTATGGACCCCAGGCGTGAGGAATGTCGTCGCGCTTGCTCTCCGCGTAGCTCTTAGCATAGCTTTTCAGCGGTTTAAGACCGACTGTATAAGCGCCCAGCGAGACCAATGACCCGATTAAAGTACGCAGGACAAACAAGCCCCATGCCTGCCAGTCCGTGGGCATGACGAAGCCCGGAAAGCCAAAGAACGCCATTGCCGGGATCAGAGCCACATTCAGGGCCGCGATTAGGGCCGCGTATAAGCCAGGCGGGAAATCAAAACCCTCGCCTAGCAGGAACGGGCGGCGCAGGAGCCATTTGATGAACTCCAATACAGCCGCAGAAACTAAACCGATCTCAATTGTTCCTTCCATTTCGTTTTACTCCTTTTTCAGATTATTTTCTCAATCGACAAATTCTACCAGCCAACCGCGTAAATAAAATCTCGCATTATCGCCGCTTTCCAAATAAATCATAAATGTATCCCCGGCGTTCAATCCGGTCGTACTGCTTTCATTCGGGAATGTCATCTGCATTGGCAAAAGGAATTTCTGAAAAGCCCCAGATCCAGAGGTAATAGTCTGATCTATAAAAGCATAATGTACCGCGTCCATAGATTGCGCATATGCAGAGATGGCGTAAGTTTCTGAATAAATATAAAAATCCGCCGCTGGCGATGCATTCATCTTACCGAATGGCGTGACTTTCATACTAGTCAAATCTCGCGGCACACTAAAAACACCATATGCAATCGGCACTCCCTCCTTGAATGATATGCCATTTTGGGCAAATTCAACAGCGCCGCCGTCAAACGGCCCGCCGCCAAGTGCTAATATATGTTCCCAATAGTTGCTCGTGTCATTGGCATTTTTCGTACCCCCTACTGCTGGGACGAACAAGAAATTTATACCGCCTCCGCCAGGAGGCGGACCACCATCAGGTGGAGCAGCTATCCACTCCTCATTATCACCATCATAAGTTATTACGTCGCCATCATCAGGACTGGGGAAATTAGTATCCAAATGGCCATTGAGCGCATGCTCCAATATCGGCTCCGGATTGCTCTTGGATCGGTGGAATAATGCAGAGATATCCAGCATAGCAAACGGCTTGATTTCTCGCCAGATAGAAGTAGCTCGGGTCTGTGGTTTCATCCCTGTTCGATGCCTCCGATATCGAAAACGCTGGATTGGTCACGCGTCCTGAGTATCTGATAACGCCTGATATTCGGGCTGTATTCCGCCTCTTCGATGAAAAATAGATCGGGGCTGGCGACCATACTCAAGTCTACCGTTGATGGGATCACATCGACCAGATGACACCAAATCCCCACCGGGCAAAGCTCTATGTCCATTGGCGTATTATTCTTGAAAGAGAGTCGTCCATTCTTATCCAAACCGAATGTATCAACCGGCTTGACTGGCTCCTCATATATCCTCAGATAGCGATTATGTGTCACTTCGGCCAATAGGCGCCGGGCATTGGATGTGCCTACCAATAACAGCTTTTCGAGTTCATACAAACCCGTAGAATCGCCATTGCGATATTGCCCCGATTCGATCCCGCTTTCATTCTCGATAATCGATCCCGGGAAGAATTGTCCACAAATATCTATAATATTGGCGATTTGCTCTGTCGTTTCCTGCACTCCTACCAGGCGAAATATCAAATCGCCCTTGCCTGGATTACTCACCCAGGCGGCGAGAGTAGTATTATATAAATACATCGACCCACGCGGGTAGCCATTATCTAAATTAGTATCCAGCATGAAATAATTATTAGGATCGACGCTGCTTGACCGCTGGGCATGTATCCAATAAATCGTAGACGGCGAAAGTGTTACAGAAGCCGACAATGGGAATTCCATCCATGCCGAATTTTGTTGGATAGCCGAACCCGCCTTAGTTGAGGTTGCCAGAACGCTTCCTGGCAAGCCGCCCGAGGTTGCCCGAATAGTGATTACCAGGTTATCAGATGGGGTGCCAACTTTCCAGGGGCTGAGCCATAATGTAGTCGCCGTCCATGCTTCAGCCGCGGCGATCTGGAATGACATTGCTAAAATCGGGCGATCATCTTCTCCAACTTCACGCCCGCCCTGGCCCATAACAGTGTAGCTCTCCTCGCCGGCCAGATTAGTATAATATTGCCATTCGAGGGTTTCATACCAGCCGCGGCATATCAGCGTAGCCCGCGCCTCCTCCGCCTCTCCCGATTCAAATCCGATAGTTGGGATAGGATATTTCGTTGCCGCTAGATAGGTATCACGCTGCTGGATGGCGTCTACCTCAATTGCATCTGTACGCGATAAGAATATTTCCTTGTACCCATATTCGAGCACACTATCGGCGTCTTCGCTCCAATCGGTCGTATAACGGACATTCTTCTCGGTATATGCGACTGCCGTCTTATTGAACATACCATTCATGTTCACGCCGTAACGAATAGAGCCATAATTAATATCTAACGTGTCCAGGTATCCCCACCAGACTATTTCACCTTTATCACTGATGATTTCTACCGGCGAGCGCATGAGATTGACCAAATTAAAAATCACATCTCGTGCACCTCTGGCATTGACCGTTGCCTGCTTGGGGCCGCCAATCACATCCCAGGAAAAGCGCATAATCTCAAAATCTAAATCTAACAGCATCGGATTATCCGAGAAATCACGGCGGCGAAGGATGAATTTCATATCGTCCTTCTGCGTGGATGATATTTGACTGCTATTTGCGCCGTGCGTGCGATGGGCGCTGTTCCGTCATCGATATCATGCAGAAAATAAAGTAGATTGATTGTACCCGGCATGAGCATCGGCGGTTTGCCTTCCTCGATCAGATGCGTGACCTTATTGCCTCCCGTCGCGCTGGTATAAAGGATGCTATTCACCGGATCATCGATCAATATCTCATTATATGCCAGCCCGATGATCGCCTCATATTTGCGCCAGCCATCCTGAGGCAGGGCAGCAATAAAATCCAGGTTCATCGTCCCTGCGCCGAGAGCCCGTTTTTCATACAGCGCCAGAGTCAAATCATCCATGCTGATGTATTGCCCGTGTTTGAATGGCGGGATCATCAAAGAGCCTATAGCGACCAAGCTCTTATCCGCCTCGACTAATGTCCAGCGCGTCTCGGATAATATAGTTGTATCCGAAAGCAGTTTTATCTTGAGCCATAGATCGATATAATCGACCGTATCCCGCAGGCGCGCAACCATCCGGTAATAACGCTGCCTGAATGCCTCCGGGTCAAACGCCCATGTAACGAGCTGGTTTTCCACCTCATCAGCCCAAGATAGATCATCATAAGAACCGCCAGAACAATTGTTATCCGACTGTCCTACGCCCTCGAATATCAGGTTGGCGGCGGCAGGCGGAGTATGCGGCGCGCTGGCGGCGAAATGACCGACCATCAAATGATCAACCAAATCCCCGTTATTGGTCGTATTCTTATATTCGACCACCGCCGGGGCAGGTTGTCCACCTTCAACTTGATCGGCCGCAATTTCGACGTAGAAATCGTCGGTCGCTCCGGCGTCCTGGTGATTGACGATATTCGCCGTTGCGCCCGTGCCGCCGCGGTTGGTCAAATTCAATGTAATTGGATCGATTGCCTCCCAAAATGGCTGACGCTCAATCACGATTTGGGCGCGCAACTTTTCATGCTTCCAACGCAAATTGAGCTTGGCATCCAATATGAGCGCCCCGCCTGTAAGGCGCGATTGCCAGGCATCGATAGTTTCATCTGGCGAATATAATATCCATATTCCATCCGGATCATTCGGGTGATCGCGGGCGAAATCCAATATAACTTCGATCTCGCGCGCCATATCAATCAAATCCCCGCTTGCGCCGGTTAGCATGATATCGAACGATTCAGAGATAGGCTGCATGCCATCGCCTGCCTCGGGGAAATACCCATCTAGCAATTTATATCCGGGCGCGCTGAAATCGATAGTATTTCGTATTGTTCCCCCAGATCGGTGCTCCAGTGCCAGATAAAACATCATCGACCTCGTTTGATTTGTTCGCTGATCTGTCTTGCCATGCGATAAATATCAATATCATTATTCACACTGGCATTGACCGTAATGTTAATTGGCGCGCCGGTTTGTATTGGTTGAGGCGAAGCGGCTATTGGCGAAGCCGCCTGAAGCTGAGCAGACAGTTTCGGAAATTCGGTTTGCAATTGTTTGATGGCTTCATTGGCCCCGATGAACGCCTGCTCCAATGGCGAGGGTGATTTGCGTTGAAGCCAAGATGGTAGCTTAAAATTTCTGATCGCATTAGCAAGCTTATCGAATGCACTCTTGACGCTGTCAATAAACCCTTTGACTGAACTTAATCCTGTTTTGAAGCTTGCCAGTGGGCCATTGACGAAATTTCTCAATGCCGGTCCCAAAGTTCGCGAGATTAAATCGCCAAAAGCTCGCAGAATGGGGGTTACATTGCGGCTGATATAATCAAATACCAGGCGCAATGCAGGCAATAAGACATTTTCCCAAAGCCCAGCCAAAACCTCTAAATGCTTTCCCATAACTGCGCCAAGCAACTCGGCAAAACTTTGCCAGAATGGAAATACTGTTCCAGTAAGCCAGCTTATAACGCCCTCGATGGCTGGCCTTAATGTATTGGACCAGAAGCCAGATAATATCTGTATCGCTGCTGGTAAATTTACTGATAACCAATTAATAAGTTGAGAGATAATTGGAAATACCGTTGTTTGTACCCAGCCCCAAAAAGACGAGAAGGCAGGTTGCAGCGTTCCGGTCCAGAATTGGCTCAAAGCCTGAATAGCTACGGGGATATTTTCCGCCAGCCACGCGATGAGCTGTTGTATGATTGGAAAGACGGTCGTTTCTACCCAACCCCAGAATGTCGCTAACGCGGGTTGTAGCGTTCCGGTCCAGAATTGACTCAAAGTCTGAATGGCAAGCGGGATATTAACTTGCAGCCATTGAACGAGCTGCTCGAAAATCCCACGTCCGGTTGATTCCCACCAATCGGTTATCGTAGTGCGTATGCCGCCCCAATCCTCAGCCCAGGCCGCGGCCAGCAAACCGATGGCGGCAATCAATAATCCGATAGGCGATAGAATACCAGAAAGAATAGCGATAATACCAGCGCCAGCTAACGCAACTCCGATGCCCTTGAATGCTGCTTTGATCCCTTCTGAATGCTCTTTGATAAACGGGATAATGATATTAAATAATAAATCTCTAAACCCCTCAGCAAATTCATAAATTTTATCGACGGTTTCTTTCGGGATCAATTTGGATAAAGCTCTTCGGAAATCTGCCGAAGCTGGCCCGGCCTCTAGCAAAGCATCAATTACCGGTCCGATTCTTCGAGCGATCATACTTATATTCCTGGTAAATGCCCGTATGCCTTTTTGAGTTTTTGGATCTGCGAGCCATTCTTGAAATGCCGTAGCAACCTTTTGAATGACCGGCAGGAAAGATCCGGCCAGGCGTGCTACCAGGCCGCGTATCCCGCTTCTCAATGCTGCCAATTGATCGTTGAAATCCGCCGCGGCATTGATAGCATCTTCACCAATTACCGCACCCATTGCCCGCGCCTGTTCGGTCATCTCCGCCAGACCATCAGCGCCCAAATTGATCAACGGGATCAGCTCTTGATAAGATTTGCCAAAAAGCTGCTGAGCAATAATATCCCTTTGAGTTTCGTTTTCGACCTGCGCCAATGAATCGATGATATCTCCGAAAATATCCTCAGTATCGCGCAAATTGCCGCTGGCGTCTTTGATTTCGATCCCCAAATCTCTGAAAGCCTCTGTCGCCGGAGTTCCGGCTTTAGTCGCTTCAGAAATGGCCTTTGTCGTGCGCGCAAATGCCCGCGCTATCGATTCGACATCTGTCCCGATCTGCTCGCCGATGAAGCTGAACTCCTGGAATTTCTCGGCCGAAATGCCGATCTTCTCGGCGCTCTCTACGATCTCATCTGCGCCTGCCGCGACTTTAGCCACCAATGCGCTGATACCTACTATCGCCCCGGCCGCGGCCGTTCCCAATCCCGCCAAACCAATAGCAACCGATCTCAATACCTGATCGCCCAAACGCTTGAAATCGCTGCCGATAGCTCGCAATCCGCCTTTGAGTCTGTCCAACGCGACTTTCAGCCTGCCGGTTGATTGCTCAGCGCGATCTTCGGCTTTTCCCAGGGCCTCAGCGCCTTTACCGGCTTCTTGTGATTCTTTCCCGAAGCCATCCAATTGGGATTTTGTCTCGCCTAATTCGCGTTCCATTTTGCCAAGCGCTTCGGTTTCGCGATTCAGCTTAATCTGCAACTCTTGAGCAGCACGGCTATTTTCACCCTTCTCTTGAGCTACGCGTTGATATTCCTTAGATAGCGCCGATACTTTCTTTTGTTGAAGCTCGATCTCTTTGGTGAGCGATCCAATGCGCATCTCCAGACCATCGGCGCTTTTCCCCCAATCGCCCATCGCGGCGGCGCTGGCGCGGAAGCCCGATTCGATCACACGAATTTGACGATTGAGCTCTGCTACACCAGACTTGACATCAGTAGTATCAAGTGAAACTTTCCCGGCGAGAGGTGGGAGATCGCTCATTATCGCCTTCTCCTGATGATCTTATAACCCTTATCCGGATCAGGCCAGATCACATTACCATTATCCAGGGTATGGCCACAGATCACGCTACAATCCGTTTTCTGCGTAAAGCCCAATGCCTTCGCGTCACGCGCCATATACCAATCATTGCAAGCCGTTCCAGATTGGATAGTAATGGCCTCCAAAACATGCCGGTGAATAAATGTGCAGCCATGCCCCAGACCATCTGATGAGATCACTTTGCCCCATATCGAGCGCATATATACTGTATCGAAAGCTTTTGGTTCGAGATCGCCGATCCTCAACATCCAATGATGTTTTGGATTTGGGCGCGAACAATATAGTCCATAAACGATATCCGCCTTTACTTTGGACATCTTGAGTAGCGCATCTGGCGGTATGATGATATCCGAATCGACGGTCAGCATGGCGTCATAATCACTTGCCAGAAATACCGCCCGCGCCCGCCGGTGCTTATCGGCAATATTTTGATATTTCGCTTCCAGACTATCAGCTTTTTGAGGCTTATCATCTCGAATGATCAATATCTCGAATGGTTCAAGCCATTTCAATGATTGAATGGCGCGCATCGTTATGGGTTGAATATGAGGATAAAGCGGATCAGCAGGAACGAATACCATAAGCTTCATGCAAAAATTACCCCAATGCCGCGCCCAACCTGTCCAGGGCTCTCGACAAATTCCCTGGTCTTGATCCCCGTCTTTTTCAGTTCATCATAGAATAGATGTACGCCATAATTCGGGCGGGTGACATTCTCGATAATATCATGTATAGCAATCACGCCTCCAACGCGTACCATTGACCCGTAATTCTTGTAATCGCGCTTGACGCTCTTATAAGTATGATCGCCATCGATGAACAGGAAATCGATATGCGGGCAAATATCACGTACTTGTTTGATGATCTTTCGATCCTCTGAATAGCCGATTATTGTATGTAGTTCGGTCCCAGGGCGTACCCATCTTTGCCATACCTTCTTATCGAATTTCAGATATTCCCAGCAATCAGGGCCGCAATCCACGCTGATAATATGCGCGCCGCGCTGAGCATAGCGCAGCCAATACCAAAGCGTGCCGCCTTTGCGGCTGCCTATCTCTACCGTATAAATCGGGTTCAACTTCCGATAGATATGGAGCAGTGACTTGAACTCCGATTCATTCTGCATTACATCAATACCGCGCGCCACTCTCACAAATAGCTCTCCAATTTCCGTACGAATTCACCTGGATCGAACGGTTCGCCAATGAATTTCTTGCGCCAGGCGCTTACTTTGGCATTGCGCTTGCGCGCCGTCTCTACTAATTCGCCGATGTCGCCGGTTAGAGCATCCAGGGGATAAGCCATAAGCTCAGCATATTTTTCCCAGCTTTTCACATAAAGCGTGGCATTGTTGCGGGTGATGCTGTGCGGCGGGATATTTTCGCCTGCCATCAATACCGGTTTGCCGCGCGCCAATGCCAGATAGGCAAATGTCTGATGCCCGATGACCAAATCAGCGGCGTCGATCTCTCGGACAGAAAGATCGGGGCGGGCGCGGATATATTTTACGCCCGGCACTTCCCATAGTCCACTCAAAGCCAGCCTATTGATGTGTCTTACTGTCAATTGGGTCTTTGTATCCCCGCAATATTCCAGCAGCTTTTTATAGACCGTTTTATTGGTCTCTATATCGATTTCCGGCTGACTGCCCCACACTGACGGGTGCATAGGTCCAAAAAGAATATTTCTAACTTCCTTGACCGGCTGAAATGGCAACAGCTCACAAAACGCCCAGCCCGTCACCTCGATTGGATAAGGATAACCATAGGCGCGCATGACTTCCTCATGCCCCGAGGCGATCACGAAATTGCACGTGATCCCTGGATGCGGCTCCCAGATGCCGTCCCAGATGATTTGTGGACGGGCAGTATGCGGGTATAGAAATATCGGCGTTTTACGTTGGGCGTAGCGATCCAGATGCGGCCTACGCCGTCCCATATCTAAATCATACAAGATGAATTTCGTGTTCGCGCGCCCGGAGATGGACGGCCTATATCCAGCCCTCCTCAGCGCGTTGATATAAGCACGCTCTTTGCCCTGATGCGCGCGATAGACGAAAAATTTGAGCTTGATTCTGATTTGCGCCGCAGCCCTATAACCACGATGCCTGTGGATCGTCGCAGTGTACTTTTGCGCCATACTGCCGTTTGCCTCGCTTTCCCGATGGATTTACCGTTTCGCCAATCCGATTCACGAATGGCAAAAGGCTTTCGATATCCGTGCGATCCAGATCATATAACGACCAGCCGAATGCCTTAATCAGCGTGATTTTCAGATCGACCAGGCTGATACTACCCTCTTCCGCCGGAGCGATCACCCCGGCGGGTTGATAGGGTTTACCTGTTTCGGTCCGGATGGCATCAACTCGGTGGCGCGCGCTGTAATCGCCATGATCACGGAGATCATTTCACCCAGATCGGCTCCGGCGCGCAGCTCTTCCACACTGAATTTGCCGCCATAAAAATCAACGATGATCTGATAGAGCGCCATGAGTTGATCTTGTCCCATGCTGTCGCCGCCCAACTTTTCGCTGAGCTCAATAGCGCGCTCCACAAATATTAGAGGCACACGCGCCCGACTATAGATTTCGATGATTTGATCATTATCATCATATAGCGTAAACTGGATCGGCGTACCGAGCGGCATTATGCGCTCTCCTCAGTTACTGCCGGGACCGGAACAACCGTGAACCAGGTCGAGCCGTCGAAACCATCCGCATCATCGTCGCCGATAATACGAGTCAAGCCATCTGAAAGACCAAGCGCGATATCAAATTTGGCGGCGGTCTTAATGGCATGCACTGTGATTTCAAGCATTTGCGGCTCGGGGGTTTCGCCCCGCGTAGTCGCGGCCTCATCAGGCACGTCGAATTTGCACTTCGGGAAGCAGTAGTAGCGATATGCCCCATTCGATTTCAAGCTGCGGAACATCAGCGCGAAGTAAGGCGGCACGCCGCCGTATTCGTAAAATATCCCCGCAACATCATCGAATGATTGCCCGGTGAGCGTCGCCAACAGCCCTAGAGGGATATTGGTAACGGTCAAGGTAATGGCCGTCTCGCCTTTGGTAGTAAACGTCTCATACGCCTGATCATCAGCGTAGATCGTCTCGGTATTGATGGTCGATGCCTGGGAAGCTTCGGCGGCAGGCGCCAGATAAATCGGCGCATCCGTCACGTAGCTTCCCAGCTCATCGGCAGTGATTTCCGCCACATAGATCGAATCGAGCCCAACTCGTGGGCGATATTCACCGGCGACAAAAGGTGGCATTTCTGACATTTTTAGACTCCTTTATTGACTTTCCGAGATAATTACATCCTCGGTGTAAATGAACTCCATTGATAAGCCGTAATGGCGCGTATCCGGGTTATATGGCATTTCGCGCATAGAGCTGCGTGTAAAGCCAAACTCTATCATTGCGCTGATCACATCCGGCAGATTACTCAATCCATCTCGGCTATATATCGATACCTGCATGCGATAAAAGCGCATATCCTCATAGTCTTCGACATGCAAAAGCGGCGGCGCGGAGATCAATTGATATACCAAATACAAATCGGGCAGCGTTCCACCGGTAGGCGAAATCATTACATTCGCCGCGATTGGCACGCCTAACCCATTCAAAGCATCTTCAGTGATCTCCCAGATATTCACGGCTTCAATTCCTCGATGAATATCTTTTTCATAATCGCTCCAGCTTTGCGCTTATCCTCATCCAGGGTCGGACGCAAGTAAGGCTGCGCCGCCATGCTGGACGTTCCATATTCCTGCGCGTTGCCATAACGCGCCACATCCGCGCCCGCGCTTCTGGGCATCCCGACCAGGATAAAATGAAAATTGCCATCCTGATGAGGGCCATCGATGACCAGGCTGTCTTTCAATTTGCCAGTCAATTCCGGGGCGCGGCGGCGCATGCCATCTAACAGCACTTGCCCACCGGCCATCAGTGCCCGATCTGTGATCATGTCCAGGTCCTTACCCATCGAGACGATTTGCTCCATGAACGGCTCGAAACCTTTCGTGGTGAGCTTTACCCTGGTTGCCATGCCTGCACCTTCAACTCGATATATTCGGATCGTTCGCCGACATTATCCATGCTCACGATCTCGAAATATTGACTGCCTTTCTGCGCGACGCAAGTTTGATCGATATCATCCCGATAGCGGATCAATACCGTAGCGGGCATTTTGGCCTGGATAGAATTCGCTATCCATGCCTCCTGTCCGTGGACGTTGGTCCACTTCGCCCAGACATTATCGATCTTAACCAGGATGGGCTTTTGAAAGCCGCCTGATCCGGTCGCGACCGTCCGTCTATACAGCGTTATCGGCGTGCGCATATCACCTGGATTGGTGATCGCTGTCCCGATTTTCACGATGATTCTTCCTCTTCTTGAGCCAGCGCCAATACCTTGAGTTGCATTAGTACTGCCGCCAGGCCGAAGCCGAGCGAAGATTGCGACACATTGATCATGCCCGGATTCTCATGCCACATCACCAGGAGCATACGCGCCGCGCTTTTGGCTTCATTTGGCGCGTCAGAGCCACTCCAATCAATACCGGTCGCGTTTGCCAGGTAAGTATCTACCAACGGCAACAGGCGTAACATGTCCGGGTCATTTTCGGCGCATCTCAGCACAGTCGAGGCTTCGATGGTTGATAAGATCGTCATAGGCGCTCCAAGGGGAGGCGGCTATAGGCCGCCTCCCATATTAGAGATAGGTTAGACTGATTCTGCCGCGAACTCCAGGTATTTCACCGGGGAACTCTCGTTGCCTTCTTGCTCCGAGCCGCCATCAATGGCAGTCGGTGAGGCAAATACGCCATCCGTGCGCATGAAGGCCAGGAAGCCAACTTGCAGATATTCGGCGAAGCGCTCTTCGAGGCGCAGAACGCGGATATCCTGAACATCACGGATAAAGTAGTAACTGAAATCACCAAACAGGATAGCTTTTGCTTCGGCTTCCGCCTGGGGCATAGCCTGATTGACGATATAGTTATAGCCCAGGATGGTATCTGGGGCATTCACCGCCAGACCGGGCAGCCAGATCGGGCGTCCATCTTCCACGGCTTTGATTTGTTTGAGCAGCGCCAGGGTTGTATCGTGGAACATCCATTGCGCGCCATTGGACCGATAGGCTGGATCGATACTGTGCTCCAAAGCGATCAGATCGACGTAATCCAGATCGAGCGGAGCGTCGCTGACGCCCGCAGCGGAGGCGGTTACAATGCCTTCCGGCTCGGTAGTCCCTAGACCAACCGTATAATGGCGGTTTGTAATCCTTCCAAGGCGGCGACCCAGGGCAACCGCTAGCCATGATTCGAGGTTGAAGGCACTGTCTTGCAGGAGTTGGACGCTCACACGCACCAGCTTTGAGGTGTACATGAACGCTCCCAAAGGTTTTGATCCAAAGGTCGGATCGGTGCCAGAGGTAGAAACCGCATTGCCCTCGCCCAGGATTGCACCCTCGTTATAGGTGTCATCTGCCAGCGGGATAGGCATATCTGCGCCGGTGGAGGTCGTGATCTTGGTAGTGCGCGCCTGGCGCATCCCGCCAAAAGCCTGCATTGCCTCTACAAGCTGGCGGTAAAAATCTTCTGCTACCAATGCGCCCCCGACCGCTCCGCTGGTTGTGAGCAAGGCGCGTTTCTGCATGCCATAGTAGGGCTGGATGATTGCCCGTAGATCGGGCAGCATCCCACCTAAACCCTGGCGCAGATAAGCGCCGAAAGCGCGGCGATACTCTTTGCTGGCGGGGATGGCGCTTTCATACTCGCTATTCAGCTCCGCGCCATAGCTCTCGATGTGCTGGATTTCAGGCTGGGCACGCGCCATAATCGGCTGATCGATATCATTCATTTCATCATCGATCTCGCTGATACGTTCCAGGCGATCAATGGTGATTTTGAGTGAATCTATCTCAGTATTGATGCGATCCCATTGCTGACGCTCTTCAGCGGTCAATTGCCGCCCTTCCTTTTCGGCCAAAGTATGGAGGCTCTTAGCCTCTTCCCAAAGGCTGGCCCGCCTCTGGCGTAGTTCTACATTTGTAGGCATTTTTATCTCCTAGAAAGTTTGTCTTAGTTCTGTCAATCTCCGCATACGCTCATCTGCCGAGTAGTGGTCATCCGGCTGGGATTCCCAGTGGTCTAACTCTGGCTCCGCTTCTGGCAAACTCGAGTGGTCATCCTCTACGGGTTCCGGCTCAAGGAGATACGGTTGATACAATTCCACGGCAGCATGAATAATTTCGCGCTGCTCATTGGTCAATTCAAGTCCGTGATCGGCGGCTAATACAAGATGTAAAGCTTCCTCACGGGGGTCATTTTCGATTTCCGGCTCCATCATGCTGCGCGCGCCGATGGAAGTCTGCTCGAAAGCCGGGAAAGTCACCGGCGAGACCTCGAATAGTTTAGCCTCTTTCAGCGTGCGTAATGGTAGGTCTTTTTTATCTTCCGGCTCGAACCATTCTTGCTTAATGGTTTGGAAAGCGATGCTCATTTGCGTCACATCGCCGCGTTTGATGGAGGTCACTGCATCACGCCCGGCTTGAGTATCGGGTGGGGTGATTTCGACAAATAACCCCTTATCATCTTCGGATAATGAAAGCGTAGGCGGCTTGGCGCGATTGCGCCCCAAAGGCAGGTCAGTATTATGATTCCAAAGCGCACGGATATCGTGCTCTTTAATCGTCTTCTTGAATGTACCCGGCGCGACCTTTTCACGCCATAAGCCGAAAATGACCGCCTCCTGATTGAATATCGAGGCATAACCAACTAATTTCGGCTGATCGTCATCCTCGCGCAATTCAAAAGCATCGAAGGAAATAAAGCGCAACTCTTTACTAGGTCTCATGGTCTTTTTGTCCTTATCTTTCCATTGCTGCTGACAAACTGCAAAGCGCTGATCATCGTCAGGAAATTCCTCTTGCATAGTATCATTCGCCATGCAGCGGCTCAGAAAATCTTTTTTCGGTTCATCACTCTTCGGTTTCGGTAGCGGCATCGTCGCTGCCCTCCTCGTCCGGTTTTTCTTCTGGTTCTGGTTCTGATTTTGGCGGCTCTTTCCCGATATCGTCTACCGGTATCATTGCCGCGTTCATCAAATAGATTTTACCCTTTCCGCCGGGGATTGGGTTCATATTTTCCAGCTCGCGCCATTCATCGGCATTGACAACCCCATTTTGGCGTTGAATTGCTAACCCTTCCTGGCGGGTCTTATAATCGCCTCTCAATAAGCCCTCGACCAAAAATTCCACGAAATATAATTTCTGCTCTTCCGAAGTCAGTAATGTCTTATTGATTTCCTGTTCCCAGCGTACCAACCGAGAGCGCAACGAGTAAATAACAAAGCCGATATTCTGCTGTTCGATGCCGGTGCCCCAGCTCGTGGATCTTTCAACGTCCCCGATCATGTGCGGCGGTACCCGGAATATACGGGCGATCTCGCTCACCTGAAAGCGGCGTGTCTCCAAGAATTGGCTGTCCTCAGGCGCTAATCCCATCTGCGTCCATTTTAGGCCCTCTTCAAGCAAAACCGTGCGATGCTTATTCGATAATCCGCCTTGATTGGATTCCCATTGGGCGCGTAATCTATCTGAGGCCTCTTTCGATAAATGTCCTGGATGTTCCAGGATACCGCCTGGTCGCGAATCGTTGGCAAAGAAGCGCGCCCCGTATTCTTCGGCGGCCATCGTCAATCCCAACGCCTCGCGCGCCTGGCTGATAGGTGACAATCCCAACATCTCGCTGATATGTAGCACCCGATCTGCTCTCAAATTCTTTGGGCTTTCATTGGGCAGCGTGACTTGATAGATTAATTCATTGCGTTTATTGCGCCCCATCAAGACGCGCATAGGCGGCAAAGGCCAGAGCTGTTTGATTTCCCCGGCCCCATTGCGCACCACCTCGGCATAGCAATGACCCCATAGCAATGAATGCGCCAGCATGGTAGATCGGAATTCTACGCTGGTCATCTCGGGATTGGCGATATCATGCAAAACTGAATACAGTGGATGATTTGGCGCTCGTTTCTTGCCTTGATCCAATCTCCGGTATAAAATCGCTGGCAATGAAGCGAATGTCTCGGAAAGTAGACTTATACAGGCATAAACAGCAGTTAATTGCAGCGCGGTTGAGGGATTTACGACCTTTCCGGTCACTGCCGGGATGCCTCCCAGGATATTCGCCAGAGTAGTACCGTTGATTGGCATATCGCCTTGCAAGGCGCGCCGCTCCAATAACTGATCTAAGAAGGTCATGCAGCCCTCCCACCAAATAGGCTGATCGCCATGAAAATCAAACCATCGCAAATAAAAGCCGCGGGGGGATAAATTTGCCATATCCCGGCAGTCAAGAGTCCCATTCCCAGCAGAAATATAGCCAGATTTGCGCCGATTTTCATAGCACGATCAAGCCTCGATCTTCATAAACCGATCCGCGCGAAATATAGAAGCGCGCCCGCGCCATCGCCGTGATCCAGGCTGCTACCAAGTCGATGCGCTTGGTTCGGTCCACACTTTTACCTTTATGCTCTTTGACATATTTCAGGTAGCCCTGCCCATTCTTTGCTACGCTGGTATTACCGAAGCACCAGCGCGCTACCGGATTGGCCTCATGAGTCATATTGCCGCGTAAGATGTCACCCTGGATCAATTTGATTTCTTCCCCCTCTTTGGGTTCGCCTGTTTTTTCGATTTTAACCGGCTCGGCTATGGCAGGCTTCCCCTTGAGCAAGATTTCTGTCAAGTTGAGCGCGTCCGAAAGTCCTACAAATGTTTGCGGCACATTGACCACGGTAATTCCAAATTTCTCCAGGCGCTGAAGCAGCATAGTCGCCATTGCCTGATCAGCGCATAACTCAATTATATTGTACAATTTCACCAATTCCAATACCTTATTTTCAATGACTGAATAATCGATCACGTTGCCATCTGTCGGAGTAATCCAGCCGCCCTTTGCCCATTTGTCATAAGGCACATGATCTATCTTGATACGATCTTCCATGTTATCGCCGGGAATCCAAGATTCCCAGATCACGCGCCAATCCATCTGGTCACCCTGCGGCGGGAAAATCAGAGCCAGCGCGCTTAGATCGGTAGTAGCTGACAAATCCAATCCCATATAACAAGCTCGCCCTACCAAATCCATACGATTCCAATTGCCAACCGTTTCATCGAATAATTTCAATGGCAGCCAGGTCGTCAATTTAGTGGTGATCCATTGGTTGAGATCCAGCCAGCGGAATAGGCGTTCATTGGCTGGATTATTCTTAGCCATAATTGCAGCTTCACGCATGGATTCGATTGATTTAGCTACGCCCAGGCTGGGATTGGCTTTATACCAATTCTCCTCGTTATAGATATCGTCACCTTCGTAGTTGTAAATCACCACATACCAGGTCGGATCGACAATCTCACCGGAAAGCACCTTCAAAGCATATTCGTGCACTTCCCAGCAGATAGAGACCCGATCTGGATCGTCGCCTGCCGTAGTGATAAACAACCAAATAGGTTGCCTTCTTGTCGATCCGGCTTCATAGGTCATCACGTCATATAAATCGCGATTGGGCTGGGCGTGTAGCTCATCGAATATACAGGCGCTAATTTTGAACCCGTGTTTTGTAAAGGCTTCCGCACTCAGAACTTCATAAACTGTCCCCGATTTTTTATCTTCAATAACTTTTATGGAATCGGCAATTCTTGACCGTTCGGTCAATACCGGGATCATCTGCACGGTTCGCTTTGCCGACTTATAAACGATGCTGGCTTGCTTTTTGTCTGCTGCGCAACTATATACCTCGCCAAACTTTTCGCCATCCGCATAAAGATGATAAAGAGCCGCCCCAGATGCCAATTGGCTTTTCCCATTCTTTTTGGGGATTTCGAGATATACATATTTATATTGGCGGGTACCATCCGGTTTGAGAGTACCATATACATCCCAAATGATCTGCCGTTCCCAGGGCAACAATATAAATGGTTGCCCATAGAACTGACCATCGGTGTGTACCAGGTTCTCGAAAAACCGGACTGCACGACCGGCCAGCCGCTCATCGAACATCATGTTTTATCTTTTCCTCGAACTCATCCAATATCTCATCCATCGGATTAATCGGCTTTGGCGGTTCTTTCATGCCAGGCACCGCGCCTGTTCTGGCTTTCGGCGTAAGGTACATTAGCTGTCGCATCTTATTCAATTGGTCGCGCTTGCGATCAATGCGTGCATCCAGTTTGATTACCGCGTCGAAGGCATCCGTAATTTTGATGGCGATGTAAGCCGCCTCGTCTTGCATGTGCTGAGTTTTCATCTCATCATGCTCAATGCCCAGCTCTAACCAAACTTGATAAGCTACTGTGCGCATGTTGCGAAGCTCTTCCATCTCGTCCGTAGTGATGCAGTAATCCTCAACCAATCCATAATCCAGCCCGGTCACAATCTCTGCATCCAATTCCGAATATAGCCTCATCAACTTGCGCCAAGTTGCAGAGGCGATTTTGTTATCTCTCAAACGCGCTGGTGGCCTCATGGGAAGTTTCTGTTGAGGGCGCAAAGCTTCATCACGCTTTTTATCGGCGCGCTTGCGAGCATTCGTATATGCTCCAGTTTTCAAGTCAGTAGGCTTTTTAATTGGCATCTGAATAGCCTTTTTCTAAAAATTTATTTGCGCGGACT